>Ga0123357_10015439_pt1 | contig 10015 bp, 4 predicted proteins | sample TergutEmb28metaG_FD_89873 | JGI IMG/M metagenome (GOLD analysis project Ga0123357, IMG submission 89873) | Embiratermes neotenicus P4 segment gut microbial communities from Petit-Saut dam, French Guiana - Emb289 P4 | ecosystem: Host-associated > Arthropoda: Insects > Digestive system > Gut ... | reverse complement strand
CATTTTGACCTCACGAGGCTGAGTGGACCCCGTTCCAGACCCACTACTACTCAGAAAATCTGATAGCGCCGGGGATCGAACCCGGGACCTCTGTATCTGTAGCCAGAAACTCTGACCACTAGAACACAGAGGCGGTCGGTGGTTTTAAAATCGTAGATGATTTCTGCAGTTCTTCTTTGTCACTTTCTGCTGGTGGACGGCTGTAAACAAAGCAGTGTTTCTGTTGAACGCGCGTATATTCTGGACAAAGCGGCTGGCAGGACGCCCAACACATCTGCTTCGCACAGACTTTCAGTGGGAAACATCTTTTCCGCCACAGAAAGTTTAAGAAATCGGTGTTTGCAGTGCAACTGCTACGCACCATTATTACAGTGAAATGGGCTGGGATTTCTATTGTAGAATGTTGCTTAAAGTGGGATGCATTTAAGGGAGAAACATCGCGTCAGTGCAGCAATTATAAAACGAGAAGAAACCAGCCGATTCGAAAAGTCACCTCTTGTAATAATTCGGTGATTAAAATAACAGTGGGTATTGTCTTTTTTTTACATTCTGCATTACGTTCCGCAATAAATAATGTAGCTGCTGTACAGTTATTAGGATGGATCTCCAGGAGGTGGGATGTGGGTATATGGACTGGATTGGACTGGCCCAGGATAGAAACAGGTGCTTGTGAGTGCGGTAATGAACCTTCGGGTTCCGTGAAATGCGGGGAATTTCTTGACTACCTGCAAACCAGTTAGCTTCTCAAGAAGGACTCTGCACCCTGGAGTAAGTAAGTAAGTAAGTACGTAAGTAAGCTGCAGTACAGTAGCGTGTCCAGCGCTGTAATGACTACCAATCCAACATCGCACTGGTTTTAAGTACATTTTATGCATTTTTCAAGAAATATGCTTATGTGCTGCACTTAGTCCCTCTGCAGTCACAGATTTGGAAAGGTTTGACGTGTTGATCGTTCTAAAAATAGGAACGCCAGAAGAAACGAGACGGACGTTCCCGCATCCACACAGAAAAGTATCAGATGGCGTTCTATGCGGAGTAAAACGTTCTCATGGAAATTTTAAAACAGGCGATATAATTTGCTGTGACGTAAGGCATCGCTGATATATGCAAGTCTCTTGACCTTTGATGATGAGGTCATTGGGTCCCTCATAATTCATATGGTTTGGAAGCGGCAAGATGACATGAGCAACCGCGTACTTGTTTGCTTAATAACCTCTCCGTCTCGGCAACACCACAAAGAACGACGCACCAATTACGGAAGACCATGAATGTGGAAAATAGATGCGTTTCGTTGCCACTGACGCAAGCCTGCTGCTTTCCTCTTACTTGTTCATCAAGCCGCAAAATATCTACTGCTGTCAGACGATAACAATGGTAGGTACACTGACTCCCAAAAAATAATAAAAGCAGGAAAAAGCTCCCATAATCACTCAAATATTTGCTGTATTTACTTGTAATTTCACCATACACTAGAAAATGACTCGTACTTTAGCTACAGGTTATTGATACGGACGCGATGCCATGAACGAGAACTGAAAAACTAATTCTCCAATGACTGCAGCCTATTACAATGGAATGAATAAATTGCCAAATTATATTACATGACCCAATGACACTGTATTTTTTTTAAATGACTCACGTGTCATTCTTCAGTTTTTAGATTTCGAAAAAACAAAACTTTAACATCGCCATGGAATAAGAGAACAAGAGAATGACAAGAGAAATGGGAGTTTTCCGGAAAATGCAGGATGTAAAGCCCCTTCGTGCGGTTAGTTTACAACGCTGTATACATTTATATTCATCGACTCACGACAAGGACTTACAGACCTTCACAGCACGGAACACACAAAAAAAGTATTAATTCGCAAACACACGTCACAACTACACTTCATAATTATGTATTTTTGACAGTAATACATCGGTTGCTGGTCATAAACGGCTAATTTTCGGGCTTCTTCCTGGAAAAACACTGCCTAAGACAAAGTCGATCTTCTGAGACCACAAGAGTAGGTCTACATAGCCTCCGATTGTACAGTGGGGGAAAAATAAAAGACACGGTCGGACGGGGTGCCATATGACTTACTGAAACCAACCTTTCTATGACAACGGGCCACACCCATTGTTGTGGGCTGGGCCGTGGGCAGCACGTGGAAAAACAATAATAAGTGGTACACCTAACTGCCTAAATTGTTGTGTAATTTGTATAGTATATACACAGTTTACATATGTGGCTGAGGGTCGCATAATACCACCTGGCGGGCCACAGGTTGGATAACCATGCTCCACGGTAACCAGAATGTTTAAGAACTAAGCACCTCTATACAGTGCACAGTCCTCGAGAAAGTGGAAGTCGCTTAGCTAGTCAAAAAATTTATCACATTTTATAGACCCTGTAGGCTCATTGTCGTGTTAAGTGCTGGAAAGACGACCTTATTCTGAGTCAATCAAACCCGGTTCAGAACAAATTTTAATATCACACCTCTATCAATGTCTACGTCTCCCAAACTATATATCCCATTCAGCTTCCTTAACTGAAACTTCGTATGCATTACATGCCTCGCCCATCTTTTTCTGCTCTATTTGATCATCCTAATCATATCTGGTACAGCACACCAACATGCAAATTTCTCGAGCCTCTGACAACGTCCTCTGTCTTGCCTCCCAATATCTTCCTCGGTTCTGTTCTCCCACACTGTATGCCTATGTTCCTGACCAACGCTGAGCAACTGTTAAGACACGACAGCTATTTTCATTAATGATTATATCCTATCGTCAGTAGTGCCAGTATTTGAAAGGTAACACTTATTTGAACTTAATCGTTAAAAACTTGAATTAAGAGTACACAATTTTTAAGTCGTAGACTGTGATTGAGAAAACAATACAAACGAAAGAGGCAGAGACTTCTATGACAGAATTACTTCGAGGCACATGTTTTATTGTCAAGTACAGTTGAACTCGATTATATTATTATTTTGTGTCGTTATGACCGACAAGTATAATGTTATAGTTAACGATGAGACATTAATTCGTACCACAGAATATCTGAAGCTATAGGCGAGGTGTCCCATAAACCGATGTCGTTATAACCGGTTTCGACTATATTTACATTTCGCCACCATTGTAGTTTACGGTCCAAAACCTATAAGCAGCGACGCCAAATGATGCGATAATTATTTCTACATGAGATGGAATTTCTTTTTTATATTTTGGTAAGAGAAGTACGTAGCGCTGTCAAGAGTACAAAGTGTAACTGAATGTTTGGTATGAATGCAGACAAAACAATGATTCGTCCAATTTCACATCAATTTTTCCATGGATCTGAAACAGTTCGCGTGACGCACCGCAAAGGTAGAAGGGCCACATGCAGCATTCCGGCCACAGCTTGCTGATGGCTGTCCTAGACAAGGGTTAAAGTGCATACACAATTTTGACTCACTCTTATTATAACAGCGTGTGACAAACAACTGCAGATATGCGTGTGGATTTTAATCAAATAGGATATAAAATGAAACTTGTCCTAAATGAAACCTGGACGTAACGGAAACCCCACTAGTGGAAAACGTTTACAGTCCCAACGATCTGGAACCCTGAACATCCAACCTTCAAGCCGCTGCATTAAGCGGAACCGTCCTGCAACGTAAAAAAAAAAAATCGGTTATTGCGATTCCGCGAAAGGCAGGTTTCACACTGTAAACAAATTCGTGAAATGTGTGTAGACCTATATACGCGCCGATAACCTAAGTAACTGATAAAGAAAAAAACCTTCGAAGGTTTTGTACTGCACCAATAGCCTACCGGAGACCAGCGAAAGCGGAAAGTTACAACCTTCACTGATCAGCAGGTCTAGGCTTATCCTTTGAAGAATTCTTTCGGTGTTTCGCTACATATCGGATTTTAAAGGAAACTTCGTTTCGAGATCCATCCCAGAAATATTTGTGTTTCACCGTGACTAGAAAACCTACATTGATTTACAGTGCAGGCAGTTTCAGAGATGTAACAGGCAAAGACGTTACATAACAGTCAGAAATCAACGCCACACAATGCAGTATATTAATGACGGATATCAACAGTGCGTGAAAAATCATTTGAAACGACGTTCGACTTGTACAGCACGAGTGAGTGATGTAATGTTTATGTTACAACCCCGAAGGAATTTATAACTAACCCCCTCCTCCTCCCCCCCCCCTCCTCCACCCAATTTCGTCTCTCACTTGGAAATATCTACAATGCTCGGAAACGATGGATGGCCTGTCAAACATGTATTTTAATGATTAGACTTCCATGTGAAGTGCTTATTTATTTGTAAGCGTTTGTTCAATCATACACGTAGTATTTTGTGTAAAAATAATAAAATGTGTCTAAGATGTGGCGTTCTTCTGGCGGTGATTGTCAGAAATACTTCCTGTCACGTGACGCCGTACAGCCTAGGGACCCACTACATCCGTAACCAAAGCATTGTTCTACTCTGAAGATGGACACAGTAATTTCTCCCCAAGCGTTGGTAAATTTCTACCAGAATACACGGTGTCACAATCCGGAAGATATTATTTTTCTCTCTAACCTAATATTTAAGCACAGCAGTGGGTAATTTCAGAATTAATTTCTACAGACTCTTCTCCATTTCACGTCGGTTCTTCTCCAGTTTGGTCACGCCACTACGGTACAGGTTGTTTACTCTTAAACTGTCCGCCGATTGTGCTCATCCTCCGGAACTGAGCCCTGAGATGCCTCTATAAACAGAGCATCGCTGCCCCACCTCATATGTTCTTTATTTTGAAGCAGAGCACTATTTGAGACTTGAAAGATTCTAGAGTGCGAAGTGATAGGAAATGTATCTACGATTGTAATACGTCTATACTGCTTTACCTCTGAAATGTGTCAGTCAGGATTAACAATGAAATGAAAGGAAAACGCAAGCCGTCCAGTTCACTCGAAATATTATATATATATATATATATATAATATATATATATATATACTTGACTATCGTTAAGAGAATTGATAAATCTCAGTCTGGCTGGTTTCCTTTATTGTAACGCTTAAATACTTCAGTCGTGTAGCACTCGGGTTTAATTTCGGTCATCTTGACTAAGAGTTCTCCTTTAATGAATCGTCTATTCTGCTCCTCTTTTCGAACTTCTGAAAACTACAGAAATGACAGCATTTTTATCCCTAACCCCCCAAACCCCAATGCTCCCGATTTGACGAACAGCATTGCTTTATTTTAAGGTTCCTAAGCTTCGCTCAGTTGCCCTGATTAAGAGCAACAGGAAGATGAAGATGGGTATAGAACACTGGGAAAACCGAGACACTAAATAGGTCACGCAATCCCTTCACAGGCCATGAAGTTTCCAGATTTAAACACAATTGGCACATGAAGACGGTAAGATTATCAGGTCTACGCACCGGCCACCTTTACCCCCAGAAAATATTCCTGGTACAAATTTCTATTAGGAGCTGAGTCGAGCCCAGGGCCACAGCGCGGCCGGAACGATTATGTCAATGGCGCCATCGGGAATCGAACCCAGGGAACTTCCGGCTTGTAGCGCAGTGTTTCAACCAACTGCGCCACCGCATGCCGAAAACCGAAACACTGGGAGAAAAAAACTTTCTCATTGCTACTTTGTCCACCACAAATCTCCCATTGCTAAGTAAGGATCTGTATTCTTAGAAGGGCCTGAGGATGATTCTATAAGAATCGAAACATATCGCCCTAATACAACAGTAAACATAATGTTTTGTTGTGTTTGACTGATACATCATTGCATATTTATATATGTGTTAAACACTTCGGGATGGCAAACATTAAAAAAAAAAATCTCCCATAGACTGGTCTGAGAAAAGTTCTTTCAAATCGTATATAAAAATTTAATTCGTACTGCACCGTGAACAAAATCGGTCTCCAGTTTAAAGACTCGTCAGTGTTTTTCAGGGAAATAGGAGAAATAGGTATGTGTACTGAAAACCGTATGAAATGCATTGACACACTATGTGCCCACAAGGCAGAAAGTGTGTTTCAGCAGGTGGCAGGCATATTTTTAATAAGCTGTCAACGGTTCATACGCGTTCTTTTCCCAACTTCCCGTAATCTTCTACGTGCATCTCTCTGGGTTTTCAGATTAAAACCTTTCATATACTGTCGCCTACACCATGCGAGTTCCATGTCCCTTCCATCTCATATTTCTTGACCCTAAAAATACGTGCTAAAACGAACAGATTCGCAACTATTCAACGTAAACTTTTCTCAGTACGTCTCATGTAGACCACATAACGCCAGAATCATGTTTTTAAACGTCATCAAACTATATTCTTAGGTTTAATTCTGAAATGAGCCATCCCCGTTGTGTGTATAAACAACTAAACACCTGTACCTATTCTTAGGTTTAACGTGAGAAACCAAGTTCCATATCTATGCAATAAAGAGACAAAACTTCAGGTTTTATGTTTGGATCTTTCGCGCGTTAAATAGTTCAAAGGGAGACGAAAGACTGATCACAATATTAGAATAGCGTTTATTTAAATCACACGAAAAAAGAGATTAATTACTATTTGTTTCGAGACAAAACGTTTAGTTATTTTGCGAATAACATCTCTAGAAAGGAAGTGTCCAAATATATAGTTCAAAAATAAATTCCTTTACAACTTGTTAAGGATGTCTATTGACAACCACTAGGCAGGAAATCGGCTTTCTTTATTTATCTTGCAGCTCCCAACTCAGTCCACACTTATCATGAGGATTTCCGGTAAGAACTGCCGAAAGTGGACTGACATTCTGAAACTTCCGCAAGCAGAATATGAACTAAACTAAATTTTAAATTTCTTACAGTTGCAATAGCACATCTTTCACCAGTAAGATTTCATTTCTTGTTAAATAATAGGCATATGACAGGCTTATGATAAAAGATAAAAACCTCTACAGACGCATAAGACATAAGAGTTTTATACTTACAACAGCCTTATAGATGCTATTGAAAATCAGGATGTACGGTTTATTTACGGCTGTCAGCAACTCAGGCTATGTAGGATCAATTGGTTGATTAACTAGTGAGCAGTGAATTGGGAAGGACGTGGAATGAAATGTTCACGACGTAATCTGAGATATCCTGTCACCTGCTTTGTGAAATTAGAGCCAACTATAAAAACTCAGGACAGCCATCTCTGGGCTGAAATTTGAAACCTGGACTTCTCGAAAACAAAGGATTAACCATAGACCGCGACTTTTGGTGGAAATAGTAGGCTGCAGTAGTCTGCAATGGTCCCGTACTAAAAGAAATATGGAGCCACAAAACTATTTTGGCTGTTGGATTTGTTATGTTTGCACGTGCGGTGACAGAACGGTATAAACTAGTACAGAAATAACGACAAAGATAAGAGAAGCGAACGTCTTCACCATCTGTGCAATGTTTGGCTTATATTGGTTTTGTGACTACAAAACATCCTTCAAGCTGTCAGAAGGGCAAAGCCCTTGTTCGCCTAAAGATCTTTATTCCAAGATATTACGACATAAGTTTTGTTAAATTTGAGCATTTGCATCGAAACAAATACAACTTGACATGTGACGGATTACAACTTCTTTCCTCCGTTCAGACAGTACATATCTATCTTCTGTTTAGAAATTAAACGGTGTTAAAATCGCTTGTGATAAGTCATATACAAGGTGCAAAATGTGTCAACTGGTGAAAAAAAAAAATTCATAGCCTACGAGGTCATTTACGTTTAGCAAAAAGTTCCACAAAATGAATTAACATAAAAGGGGGTGCTGATAAGTCCTTAGCCCTATCTACTTCCCGGTGTCGTAGGACGGAATCGATAGTGTCGTTGGAAAGAGGGATCGGTGCATGTGCCGAATTGCAAGTCTTTTCTTTTTACAGAGGCTGAAAGGAAGCATGTCAGGCGACACGAGCGATTTCAACAACATGGAAACGCGAGCTGTCATCAAGTGCTTTTTTTTTCCCCTGCAAGGCAAGGCGCCGAAGGAAATTCACGCCATTCTGAAAGAAACATTAGGGGAACGCGCACCATCGTATGCCACCGTCAAAAATTGGGTGGTCCAGTTGAAACTTGGTGATTTTTCCACCTGTGATGCGCCTCGTCCTGAACGACCCAAAACAGTGACCACCCCGGAGATTATTGATCAAATTCACGAGCTAATCTTGGAAGACGACCGGATTTCGGCTAAATCAATAGATGAGCAACTGGGCGTCTCACGTGAACGGGTTAAGTCCATCATTCATGAAGATTTGGACATGTGGAAGCTCCCCGCGAAGTGGGTCCCGATATGCCTGAACGCGGATCAAAAACTTCAACGGTGCCTGTCGTCTGAACAACATTTCGAATTTTTTCGGCGCGATCCAAATGATTTTCTGTCGCGACTGGTGACCATGGACGAAACCGGGTTATGTCACTATGACCCGTAGACAAAGCAACAATCAATGGAGTGGCGACATAGCGGCTCACCCCGCCAAAAAAAATTCCGAATGCAAAAATCCGCTGGAAAGGTTCTCGTCTCGATTTTTTGGGATCACGGTGGCATCCTCCTCATTGATTATCTTCCAAAGGACCAAACTATCAACGCGGAGTATTACTCATCTCTGCTAGTGCAATTGAAGGACACTTTGAATGAAAAACGCCGCGGGAAGGTCACCAAGGGAGTCTTGTTATTGCACGACAATGCCCCGGCTCACCGGGCACTCCCAACCCAGAAGAAACTGGCCTATCTGGGCTTCCAATGTCTTGATCACCCGCCCTATTCTCTGGATCTGGCCCCGTCGAACTACCACCTGTTCCCTGCAATGAAAACCAATTGAAAGGTCGCCATTTTTCGTCCGATGCGGAAGTCGTAGCTGCCGCGGAGACCTGTTTGGACGGACAAATTTCTGATTTTTTTTTTTTTTAGTGGCTTGCAAAAGTTAGAGCAACGGGCTAAGAAGTGTATTGAGCTTCGCGAGGAGTATGTTGAATAAACACCGTGTTTGTTCGCTGTAGCTTGTTTCCTTCCTGGTCGGACTAAGGACTTATCAGCACCCCCTCGTAGAATTCTGGGATTATTCGAAATATAAGAACCCTTTAGTCTTTGTCATTCTGTCGGTAGCAGGCAATTTGGAAGAAAAAGCGCTGGCTAGAAACTAGCTAATAAATGACACAGACGTGATAGCGAGACAAGTAGCTCAAAAGAAACTAATAAGGAATGGCGACTAGAAAAGTTGCTAACTAGGGTCGAAAAAAAAAAAAAAGTAAAATTTAGTGTATTGGCTTTTGATAAAAAAAAATACTAACGCAAGTAAGGCAAGTTGTTGGAGTTCAAATCACAACATATTTGGTAAAATTTATAAACCAGTTCAAGTCTAAAAGGAAGCTGTTTTCAATCCCACTGATGGCATACAACGTTCTAAAGGTAACCGAACATACATAGCTCAACTCAGAACTTACCCTCAAAAATGCAGTAAAAATCTGAATAAGTATGTCTAGCTAAAAGGCAACATATCACACAGGAATATTATCTTCAAAGTTACCACCACGAAAACCTACAGTGACACAAATTGTGAGACTTATTCTGAAAACGAGAGTCGCTTAATTTATATCAGGATTAATTCCACGAAGTCTTCTGCTTCAAGCGCAGGTATGTCCTGCGCCTGAAACTGGAGACTTTACCTCACGTAACGTTAGCGAGCCGAGGCTGATGTCACAAATCGGGAGAATATTCGTCTCCTTAAGTAGTAGCTGTAACCATGCGACTGAGGTAGGAGGGCCGTAAGGTTGGTGAGACTCACGGATGTTGTTACGCAATATGAAGGGGACTTCGTGGATGTAACCGTGCTACAAGTTGCAAAGATATCAAGGTGCACTGTACATGCAGTGCTGCTCGTATCTTGGCTACGAGTCCGACCTAACTACAATGGTAGGTACCGTTGGAGCCAGGAAACCCCCCCCCCCCCCCCCCCCCCCCCCACCCTCCCCTACTTACAACCTATGCTGTTCTTTTTCTTTTTCTTTCATCCGTCCTTTTCACACCCTG
>Ga0123357_10015436_pt1 | contig 10015 bp, 8 predicted proteins | sample TergutEmb28metaG_FD_89873 | JGI IMG/M metagenome (GOLD analysis project Ga0123357, IMG submission 89873) | Embiratermes neotenicus P4 segment gut microbial communities from Petit-Saut dam, French Guiana - Emb289 P4 | ecosystem: Host-associated > Arthropoda: Insects > Digestive system > Gut ... | reverse complement strand
CGGGTCACGCGGACTTTGGCGGCGAAGTGGAACGCATCTTGTCCATGGTCGACGGCGTGGTGTTATTGGTGGATTCCGCCGAAGGCCCCCTTCCCCAAACGAAATTCGTCCTCTCCAAAGCCTTGAAACTGGGCCTGCGGCCCATCGTCTGTATCAACAAAGTCGACAGAAGTGATGCGCGGCCGGATGAAGTGTTAAGCGAAACCTTCGACTTGTTCGACAAATTGGGCGCGACGGATTCGCAATTGGATTTTCCCTATGTCTATGCCGTCGGGCGCGACGGATGGGCGGCGCGGGAACTGACCGACGAACACAAAGATTTGACGCCGCTGTTTCAACTCATCGTCGACCATGTTCCAGCGCCGGATTGCGGCGTATCTGGACATTGCGAAATCGATGCGCCGTTCCGCATGCTGGCGACCACACTGGAAGCCGACCCGTATGTGGGCCGAATCCTGACCGGTAAAATCGAATCCGGCACCGTTCGCGTGGGCCAAGCCGTCAAGGCGCTCAACATGCACGGCGACTTTATCGAAAACGCCCGCATTACGAAAATCATCGAACACCGCGGCATTGAAAAAATATCCTTGGAATCCGCGTCGGCCGGCGACATTGTTGTCGTTGCGGGTTTTTCAAAGGCGACCGTGGCGGATACGTTGTGCGACCCGACCAATACCGAACCGATTCCGGCGATGCCCATCGACCCGCCGACCCTGACCATGACTTTTTTCGTGAACACATCGCCCTTGGCGGGGCGCAGCGGGGGCAAGAAATTAACATCGCGCATGATTGGCGAACGATTGTTCAAAGAAGCCGAAACGAACATCGCCCTGAAAGTCACGCAATCCGCCAACAACGAAAGCTTTGAAGTATCCGGCCGCGGCGAATTGCAATTGGGCATTTTAATCGAAACCATGCGGCGCGAAGGATTCGAGTTGTCCGTCAGCCGCCCGCGCGTGGTGATGCAATCCGGCCCGGATGGCGAACAACTGGAACCCATCGAAGACGTGGTGATTGATGTCGATGATGAATTCACCGGCGTCGTGATTGAAAAAATGACGAAACGCCGCGGCACCATTACGGAAATGAAACCGTCGGGCGTCGGCAAAACGCGCATCACGTTCAGCGCGCCATCGCGCGGCATGATTGGATATCTGTCCGAATTCCGCACCGACACGCGCGGCACCGGCATCATGAATCGCATCTTTGCCGCCTATGCGCCGTATCGCGGGGATATCGACGCGTATCGGCCGGGCGTTTTGGTATCCATGGAAAACGGCGCCGCGGCGACGTATGCCTTGTTCAATTTGCAACCGCGCGGAACATTGTTTATCGAACCCCAGACATTGGTTTATTCCGGCATGATTATCGGCGAACATACCAAAGAAAACGACCTGGAAGTCAATCCGATTAAGGGCAAAGAAGTCAACAACATCCGCAGCGTTTTATCGGATGAAAAACTTTTTCTGGCCCCGCCGCGCCGGATTTCATTGGAAGAAGCGTTGTCGTATATCCAAGACGACGAACTGGTCGAAGTGACACCGCTTACCATCCGCCTGCGCAAGAAAGAATTGGATTCGGTCATGCGGAAAAAAATCAGGAAATAACGGACTACCCCGGATTTCCAACGGCAGCAAAGCCGCCGGGAAATCCGACCCTTCTGAGAAGGGTAATGAGACCGCTCCAAATGAGAGGCAAGATGCCCTTCTTAGAAGGGCCGGAAAGCTTGGAAGCTTGCTTCCTTAGCTTTCCGGGGTAGTCAGTTTAGTGCGACAAATTCTTACTTATACTTATCCCAATCCCATGCATTGTCGAAGAAATATTTTCCGGAACGCGATTTCGTAAGGGCCAACGTATCCCCTTTGAATGGCAATCCATGTTCGCGCTTGAATTCCGCATATTTTATCGCGTATCCGAATAATTTTTCGATATCCGACCAATCCAGGCGCGCCACGGATTCAAACAGCAGCGTATGGCCGTCGCGCCGCATCTTTGCGATTTGCTCACGGGGTGTCGTTTCGTTCAGCCATGCCAGATAGCTGATTCGTGCCGCAATCCGTTCGGCGCGCAGCTGCGCCAAATACCCCCCCCGGCGTCCGCATAATCCATTGATTCATCGTGAATATCAAGATAGAACGGCAGAAATTGCATATTGTCTTTGAATTCCAACAACGCCGGCGCAAAGGGACTCATTCGGATAATAATCGGCGGGCGCAGAACGCCCTTGCTAAGGTCGCCGGCGTCATGCCCGGGTCCCAATATTTCGATGACGATGCGCTCCGGCGTTTCGAACATCACGGTCGATACGCCGGGCCGCGCAACCCGCAGATTATCATACGCCCAAAGGGACGGAACAAATCCGGCGGCATGCGTTTCACGTACACGCTCGAACGCCGTATCCGCATCGCGCAAGATATGATTCGATGGAAATGGAATGCGCGCAGGATTGATGGAATCGGGACGCAGGGTCATAAATGTCGCGTATCCGGACACTTTCCACCGCCGGATAAATTCCACGATGTCATTCATGATTCGGCCGTCCGAATCATGCGGATTAATTAACATGACATCCCCCATCGGCAATCCGAATTGACGCAGCTCCACGCCTTTGTTCCAGCGGGCCAGACCGGGCCGCTTTAATTTTTCAAGCGCGTCATAATCCGTCACGGGGTCATAGCTGGATAAGATATTGGGGAATTCGGACATCATTTGAACAATTATAAACTACGTTTTTTGAAATCAAAAATTCATTAGAATGGTGCAGATGCAAACTAATTCCCCGCCTTGGCGGGGTGGCGCCCCGGGATCCCCAAGCAAACAAAGTTTGCATGGGGTGGGCCGGCGCCGGAGTGGGTTTTTGTATACCAAGGAACCCTCCCCGCCGCGCCGATGCGCGGCACCCCTCCTAAGGAGGGGAATTAGTTCGCTGCCGTGATGACGTGTTGCACATCGTCGTTGGCGTCCAGCGCATCGACCAGGCGCTCCAATTTCGCATACGCGTCATCATCCAAATCCATCGGCATGTTGGGAACGAACGTTAATTCCGCACGCTCTGGTTCGCCCAATTTCGCCGTTAACGCCGCATGCACCGCCATAAAATCATCCGGCTTGGTTTTGACGATATAACCCTCGTCCGACGATTCCAGGTCGTCCGCGCCGGCATCCATAATGATTTCCATCATGTCGTCCGCGGATTTGGCCGCCGATTTCGGATAATAGAGCATGCCCGCGCGGGTAAACATGAACAAGACGGAACCTTCTTCGCCCATGTTTCCACCGTTCTTGGCGAACAGGCTGCGAATTTCCGGAACCGTGCGGCGGGGGTTGTCGGTCAAAGCCTCTACAATCACCGGCACCGCGCCGGGGCCGTATCCTTCGTATCGCACGGATTCATAGCTTTCGGTGTTGGACCCGGTCGCCTTATCAATCGCGCGCTTGATATTGTCGTTCGGCATGGAATTTTTCCGCGCCATCAAAATGGCCAGGCGCAAGCGCGGATTGTTATCGGGATTTTTATCGCCAAGCTTCGCCGCCATCGTGATTTCACGGGCCAGTTTTGTGAACTGGCCGGCGCGCGCCGCATCGGCCAGGCCTTTTTTATGCTGAATATTGTGCCATTTGCTGTGCCCGGACATGAATGCTCCCTTTGGTCGCATCGTATTCAGTCGTCAGTATTCTGTATTCAGAAAAATCTATCTGAATACTGCATACTGAATACTATTGATAATTCGTTTTTTTCGTTTATAATTCCGTAAAAGGATAACAAATGATTGGCAAATTGCAAGGCATAATTGACTTTATTGGGGATGATTTTATGCTCCTGATGGTGGGCGGCGTGGGGTATAAGGTTTTCGTTCCGGCATCCGTGCAATCCGCGACATTGGGCGACCGGATGAGCCTTTGGATTGAAACGATTGTCCGCGAAGATTCGCTCCGCCTGTTCGGATTCCAAACCTTGGCGCAACAGGAGTTGTTCAATAAATTAACGTCCGTGTCCGGCGTCGGGCCAAAGGTGGGCATGGCGCTCTTGGGCACGTTAAAGACCGACGTCTTGTTGTCCGCCATCGCAACCGGCGATGTGAAAACGATTGCCACCGCGCCCGGCGTGGGCAAAAAAATGGCCGAAAAAATCATCGTGGAATTGAAGGGGAAAGCCGTAGGGGCGTATGAAAATACGCCCGACACCACGGCCGACGGGCGGGCGAATTCTCATTCGCCCCTACAAGATTTGCTGGCTGCCTTGGAATCCCTTGGCTATCGCCGCACGGACGTGGTGGAACTGGCCCAGCGCCTTGTCAAAGAAAATCCATCCGCCGACGTCGGGCTCTTGGTCCGCCTGGCCTTGAAGGAAATCACGAAATAAAAAATGACCGATGTTATTTTTGCGCTTTCATCGGGACATGGGCGGGCGGGCGTCAGCGTGACGCGCGTCAGCGGGCCAAAGCTGCAATCCTTATTTTTCAAAATCGTCCGCAGCGGACCATTAACAGATAACGAAATAAAGCCGCGGTTCGCATATCTGGCGGATTTGGTGGATGCGGACGGCGCGGTGATTGACCGCGCGATTGCGCTCTATTTTGCGGCGCCAAATTCATTCACCGGCGAAGACGTGCTCGAATTCCATACGCACGGGTCGACGGCCGTGACCCAAAAATTATTCGACACGCTGCGCGCGGCCGGCGCGCGGATGGCGGAACCCGGCGAATTCACCCGCCGCGCGTTCGACAATGGCAAAATGGATTTGGTCGAAGTCGACGGATTGGCGGCGTTAATTGATTCGCGAACGGACGCGCAAAGGCGCGCGGCGTTGCGCACCGCAGCCGGCACGGATTCGGCGGTGTATATGGCCTGGCGGGCGCAGATGGTCGAAATTTCGGCATTCGCCGCGGCCATGCTGGATTACCCCGCGGACGAACTGCCCGCCAATATCGGCGAAACATTGATGGCGCGGACATGCGCGCTGCATGATGAAATTGCGGACGCCCTGAACCGCGCGGGCGCGGCGCGCGCGGTTCGGGCCGGATTCAACATTGCCCTGGTCGGCGACGTCAATGTTGGCAAGTCTTCTTTATTTAATCGTTTGTTGGGTGAATCGCGCGCGATTGTGTCCGAAATTCCCGGCACCACGCGCGATGTCGTGTCCGCGGAAATCGACATCGACGGATACCTGGTGCGGCTTTTGGACACCGCCGGATTGCGGGAAACAAATGATGCTGTTGAAACACTTGGGATTGAAAGAACGCGCGATACAATCGAAAATGCGGATTTGGTTTTGCGTGTATTCCCCTCCCAAGGAGGGGTGCCGCCGTCCGGGGTCCCCGCACAATCGAAGATTGCGCGGGGTGTGTCAGGCGGCGGGGAGGGTTTGCAAGAAAGCAAGGATAATGAGATTATTATTTACAATAAATGCGATTTGGTAAAAACCCTCCCCGGCGGCTTACGCCGCCACCCCTCCGAAGGAGGGGAATTCGTTTCCGCCCTTACCGGTGCTGGGATTCCGGAATTATTGAATACGATTAAACGCCGCGTGCATGATAGGCTGGATGGGGCGGAATCCGATGTCGTCGTGAACGCCCGGGCGAAAGCGTTGTTGCAAGAAGCAAGGGACGAACTTGTAAGGGCATATTCTTGTGCCCCTGACGATACGAGGCACAAGAATGTGCCCCTACAAAATATCGATTTGTTCGCCGAACATGTCCGCCGGGCGGCGGACGCCATCGGACGCCTCTTGGGCGTCATCGGCGCGGACGAGGTTGCCGACGCGCTCTTTGGACAATTGTGCCTTGGAAAATGATTGACACCGTCGGAATTTAATGTAAAATAAGCGGCTGAGAGAGAAAAACATAAAAGGTTTTTCTGATGTTTGATACGCCATCTACTTCCCTTACAAACGCTGAAAGAGCAAAGAAACCCGAAATCCCCGAAGTCATCGCCATTTACGCCGCAACTGCAAACGGATGGGTCGGCAAAGCCGACGGCCCCAACGGCATGCCGTGGTCGTTCTCTCTTGACATGTTAAATTTTCAAAACTGGACGATGGGATTCCCCTTTATCGCCGGCAAAACTACCGCGCTTCAAATGGCCAAGACGCCGGTCGGATACCCGTTGCCGGGCCGACCATGCGCCATCGTGTCGAAATCATTGTTCCCGCATCTTAACGCGCAAGCCCTTGAATTCGTCGATTTCCCAAGCCAGAAACCCGGCGACCCGAAATTTAACATCAACTTTCAACCAACCATCAATTTCTATAAAGGACCTGTGCCCGTCTTCAATGACCTTGAACACGCCATCAACAGTTTCCCTCGGTTCAAAAAGATATTCTTGGGCGGCGGGGTTCAGCTGTTCAACCGGGCGTTTAATACAAAAATTTCGTATCCGGAAGCTGGCCTTATTAACAAGCCGTTGGTTGATACGATTATCAAGACGGAATTTTCGGACGAAATTATTGATAAGGATTCCGGTCATTACGGAAAAATGAGTGGCGACGTTTCGTTCGATGATTCGAAAATCTTGAAAGATTTTCAGTTGCGCTCCGTACAAGAACTGATTCTTCTCAATTACGCAGAGGTTGGTTATGACTATCGGTATGCCATGCGCTATAACGACTATGATGAAAATATGAAACCCATAGATTCCTCTGAAAAGCCGCGTCATTTTCTGCCGAATCCGGATAACTGCGATCCTTGGGCTCCGTACGTTCCAACAAAGGACGATCCTTTGTTTTCAAAAGTAACACTTATGGTTTACACCCGCAAAAAGGAAATCATTCAATAAAAAATCCGCCAAAAGGCGGATTTTTTATTTACAAAGCTCTACATCTTACGTAGTGATGAAAAGCGCATTCGTCAGAATGGGTCAAGGTGGTGCGCGGGTGGCACCGAAGTGTATATAAAATACATAAGTGTGCCATCCGCGTGCCGATTTGGCCCATTATCATGAATGCGCGTTATTTCCCCGCCGTCTTTGCTTTCCACCGAATGCCCGCGTGCGCGCCGTTGCAGAACGGCTTGTTGCCCGATGCGCCGCACCGGCACAGGGTCTGTTTCTGGCGCACTTCATAGGAACGCCCGTCGGCCGATTCCACGCGGATGCCGCCCCGAATCCATAATGGCCCGCTGATTTTCAAGCCCCCGTCTTCGATGGGATGCACCGACGGCGGGGTTTGTTCTTCCAATAATTTTCCATCGTTCGTGAACATGAGCAGACGCCCCGCCGGGCACAGGTTTGCTTCTTCCGCCGACAGCTTGTCTGCGACTTTGCCGCCCTGCATGACCAGGTTCCACACCCGTCCCCCGCGGTCGCAGAATCGCGCAAAGGCGCAATAATTTTGGTTATCCAACAACGTCTGGTCTGGGCCGGGAATCGCTTCGGCTGATGGTTGTTTCATGATGGGGGTGAACGATGCGGTTTCCGCGCCGTCCCACTCGGCATCGGCATGCGACCCATCGCAAAACGGCGCATTGTGCGAATGCCCGCACCGGCAAAGGCAGACAGGGTCCGCCTTAATCTCAAACGTTTGGCCATCGCCGTATTTGACCGAGATTCCATTTTCATCCGTCAGGATGATTTTTTCGGAAATTCGATGCGCGCCGAACAACAGATACGGCCCATCCGCGGTAACCTTGATATACGGCAATTTTTCTTCGGCCATGGGAAATCCTTTTTGGTATTCGGCATTCTGTATTCAGTATGCAGAAAATCATTGTCTGAATACTGAATACAGAATACCGAATACTTTTTCAATTGGATTTTATTCTTAAAGAAATTCGATGATAAAAAATGTAAAATATAAATACGCCGAACACTCTTGCTGCGTTGACGTTCGCCGAAGCGAAGCATAGGCGTGTCAACGGACAAAGGGGAACTGGCGGTCGGGGCCTAACAAAGTCAAACACGTCTGACCATGGGGTTTGCCGCCTAACGGCGCACAGACCCCAATACCCCGACCATTTTAAAAGCCGGATAAAAGTCAAAGTTGCCCCGTGCAAGCGTTCGGGGCAACGTTACGTGTTCGGGCTTGTTAGGACCCTGACCATCTTCCATTGCGGCTGTATTTAACCACAATATTTCGTCAAGTAAAGGAAAAAATAACCGGTAGTCAGTATACAGTATTCTGTATTCAGACCCGTTCGTATCCAAATATTAAGAATAAGAATCAATCTTTCAAACTGTTCAGCTCCATCTGACTACCGAATACTGTATACTGACGACTCTTTTTGCCTTTTGCCTTTTTTTCTGATATCATTCCATTCAAAGACAAGGCGGGGGAAATGGCGGGTGAAAAATATTTATCCATCAAAGAAAAAGTGAACGGATTTTCATTTGCGAATCTGGGCTTTTTTTCCGGATTCGGCGGTGGCATCATCAACGCCGTCTATTCGCTTATCTTGTTGGATATCTTTCAAAACAGCGCCAAGGTCGGCGTGTATTCGGCGATTTATTCCGCGTTCGGCATGCTGGTCGCGCTGTTTGCCGGGGAATTTTTTCGGGTCACGACGAAATCGCGATTGTTCTATATGGGAATGTGGACCATCGGCATCTGCTATTTCATGATGGCATTTTCGGTGGCGCCGGCAACGTTTATCACCTTGGATTACGTCAGCGGCATTCCCCAGATTCTGGTCGGGATGCTGATTCCGTTGTTCATGGCGGATTTTTCCAAAGACGTCGGAATTGCAAAACTGAACGGGCGGTATCATTTATGGCTGAACGCCGGGGCGTTGCTGGCGCCGATGGTCGCGATGGCGATTGCGAATATGTTCGGCCTGCGCACGCCGTTCTTTGCGGTTGCGGTGATTTATATCGTGGGCGCCGCGTATTTTTCCTGGTTCAAAATTATCCAAGAAGACAAGAAATTCAAAAAAATAAATCCGCGGCACACCATTAAATCCGTCATGCGAACATCGGTCCGGTTTTTTAAACAACCGGTTCTGCTGCGCGCGTATGTTGTGAATTTCGGATTCTTCGCGCTGGCCGCCATGCGGAATCTGTATGTGCCCATCATCGTGATTCAAAACGGATTTTCCAAAGGGACGCTGGGCTTGGTCTTGACATTGGGCATTATTCCGTATGTCTTGCTGTCCGAACCCATCGGGCGTCTGGCGCGGCGGTATGGCACGCGGATTTGGCTGCTCGCCGGGTTTTTATCCTATGCCGCCTTCGCCTTCTGGGCCACGTTCGCCGGCGGCTGGACACTGCTGACTATCTTTATCTTGTGGCAGATTTCCGGCGCCCTGATGGAACCCGTTTATGATTTATTATTTTTCAACAATACGAAAAAAGCCGAACAGACGCGGTATATCGGCGTCTTCAAGACATCGGCGAATTTCCCGAAAATCGCTGCGCCTTTGCTGGGCGCCGCCGCGATTGCGCTCTTTGGCATGACCAGCGCGGTGTGGCTGGTCACGGGAATTATCGCGCTCTTGACGGCGTTTGTGTGTTTTAAAAAATGATTATCCCGTCCGAAACCGCATTGCGGGATATTTTGCCCCACTCATGTATGCCCAATACACTCGGGGGCAAAATATCCCGCAAGCCGGCCTAACGAATCTGAATGACCTGACTTTTTATCGCCGCTTTCGCGGCGATTAGATTATCTGCAATTTATAAGATTATCTATCTGCGCGCGGGTCAACGGCTCTTTATCGGTATAGCAAAACAAGGGTTCGCCATGTTTATAGAGCGTCTTCTTTCCCTCAGAATCCCGATGCTCCCCGTGCAACAATCCATCTGAATCATAGTTTTCATACCAATAAATATAGTATCCTTTTTGCTCGTGATACTTAATTGTGCCATCCGGATACCGGCATGTCGTTTCCACATAATTCACAACATCGGACGGTTCCAACACCTTACCATGATGCGACTTGAATACTCTGGCATATTCTATTTCTTCTATCGGAATTCCATTATTATATATTTCAGATTTACGTAATAATTTCCCAAAATTTCCAATATAAAAGCTCTCGCACTTACCGTGCAAAATCCCGTCCTTGTAACGGACCTTGTAACAGAT
>Ga0123357_10015435_pt1 | contig 10015 bp, 7 predicted proteins | sample TergutEmb28metaG_FD_89873 | JGI IMG/M metagenome (GOLD analysis project Ga0123357, IMG submission 89873) | Embiratermes neotenicus P4 segment gut microbial communities from Petit-Saut dam, French Guiana - Emb289 P4 | ecosystem: Host-associated > Arthropoda: Insects > Digestive system > Gut ... | reverse complement strand
CTAACAACCCCTCCCTGTTAAAACCAATGTTCAGTAACACTCACATGCGAGATGATTCCACTGGACACAAAACAATCCGGAGGTAAACTACTCCCCCACTCGGATCTCCGGGGGGGAGTGTTTGACAGGTGGCGGACGCTTGTTAGTGCGGTAATGAACCTTCGGGTTCCGTGAAATGCGGGGAATTTCTTGACTTGCCGCAAACCAGTTAGCTTCTCAAGAAGGACTCTGCACCATGGAGTAAGTAAGTGGTATGATTAAGCGAACAGGTTACGTGAACCAAAGGGACGCGCTGTAAATGAAACACATCTGTCTTTGTATACTATTTATTATGCTGACGACGACATGTTTCGGCCACTGTGGGCCATCTTCAGGTCACGAAAATGTATAAACGAGAAAAACTATAAAGAGTATGATGATTAGCAGAGGTGCATATTTCTAAACTTTCAACGAGATCTCGTTGTCGGTTGGTTTACCCATTTGAACTAAGCGTATTTCCTATAAGTAGATTGATTACCTTGAATATAATGGATATAAATAAATCAGTTGTACTTTAGTCTTACAAGGGAGCTTTAAATTATTTAGTGTATGTATCAATAGTAAATTCCATGTGAGGTGAAAGACTGGGTGGGGTTTAGTAGGTGCAAAGTGGAATGCAAGGGATGTCCCGAGCATTTCTGGAGCGTTGGTACGTCTGTGGCGGCTACTTTGACGTTTCCGAAGCAGTTGTATTTAATGATAGTGGAAGATACGTTCAGAACACGTATCCTTGGCCCATCTGGTCGAGAAACTGTCAGCTCGAGTGGAATTTTGTTGCGTTTTGCCGGAATAAATATGGACGGCTGCGCGTCACGTCACACTAAAATACAACTGATTTATATACATCTATTATATTCAAGGTAGTCAATCTATTTATAGGAAATACTCTTAGTTCAAATGGATAAACCAACCGACAACGAGATCTCGTTGAAAGTTTAGAAATATGCACCTCTGCTAATGATCATACACTGTATAGGTTTCCTCGTTTATGCATTTTTGTGACCTGAGGGTGGCCCACAGTGGCCGAAACATGCCGTCAACATAATAAATAGGATACAAGACAGTTGTGTTTTGACGTACCCACCCCTTCCTAATTGCTAAAACACAACGGGGATAATGCACCTAAAACTGAAACAGATTTCGGTAAAGACCCGTTTTGCCTTCCGTGTCCGAAAATAACTAATGACTATGTTGTAGGGAAGACGATTAGGTTCGAAACAAATTACAACAATGTGCTTCACGAAATGAGAGCGGTTTCCTGCGATCTAATTAGTTGGCGTTACTTCGTCGAAGCCATAATAATTTACAGCAATATATTTCGCCAGTGATGCCATATCGGATTTTAGCACGCGGAAGTTACAAATAGTAAGATCGGTGCTTGCAATGCACTAGCCACGAACGTACCGAATCGTGTTGTGGGAAAGTTTAATTTATAAAAATACATTATGTATTTGCTTATGGACTTTCAGTATTTAATTAAAAAATGTATTCAATATGCACGTGAATAAGTGATAATTAGGCCTACACTCTGTCAATTTGCTGCCATTACTATAGGATCTAATTAAAAGGATTTATTTTCACAAATCAGCTATATTAATATTATTCAAGTTGGTGCACAACATTATTTGTACTTAATAACCCACCTATGTTTCTGCATATGCTTCAATTATGTGCAATATCTCCATGAGGATGACCAAGACAGATCGAAACAAGTTGGGGTTATGACAAATTGTGCGTAAAAAGTGCAATTTTAACTTTGTTGCATTTGTTGGTTTTATTGTTTGAAATCAGCTATCTTTTATCGAGTGGAAGGAGAGATAATATGGCGGTATCGAGCAACAACACACAATGCGTGGTAGAGTTATAAACCAGGCCTTTATTGTCAAACGGCCGTACCGTCTTAGTGGTGAGGGAGAATCTGAGGATTAAGCAGCTCCGGCTGATATCTGTCTCGAGGATTAGGCAGCTCCAGCAGATATATGTCGCGAGGATTGTGCGGTTTCAGCAGATACCTGTCGCAAGGATTAGGCAGCTCTAGGATATATCTGTCGCAAGGATTAGCCAGCGCCAGGAGATATCTGACGCAAGGATTAGGCAGCTCCAGCAGATATCTGTCCCGAAAATTGAGCAGCTCCAATAGATATCTGTACCAAGGATTGAGTAGCTTCAGCAGATATGCCCCAAGTATTAGACAGCTTCGGCAGAAAACTGTCCCGAGGATTAGGCAACTCCAGCAGATATCTGTGGCTAGGATTATACAGCTCCAGCAGATATCTGTTGCAAGGATTAGGCAGCTCCATGAGATATCTGTCCCGAGGACTAAAAAGCTCAGATATCTGTCCCGAGGATTAGGCAGCTCCAGCAGATATCTGTCGCAAGGATTGTGCAGTTTCAGCAGATACCTGTCGCAAGGATTAGGCAGCTCTAGGATATATCTGTCGCAAGGATTAGCCAGCGCCAGGAGATATCTGACGCAAGGATTAGGCAGCTCCAGCAGATATCTATCCCGAAAATTGAGCAGCTCCAATAGATATCTGTACCAAGGATTGAGAAGCTTCAACAGATATGCCCCAAGTATTAGACAGCTTCGGCAGAAAACTGTCCCGAGGATTAGGCAACTCCAGCAGATATCTGTGGCTAGGATTAGACAGCTCCAGCAGATATCCGTCGCAAGGATTAGGCAGCTCCAGGAGATATCTGTCCCGAGGATTAAACGGCTCAGATATCTGTCCTGAGGATTAGGTAGCTTCAACATATATCTGTCCCGAGGATTAGGCAACTGCAGCAGATGTCTGTCTAATTATGACAGAGCGTCTGCTTGTGAAACATATTACTTTGTAACGAGGCCCAATACGAGCGATATGGGATAACCGACAGCCTCAACATCCACCTACGCTCCCTCTCCCTCGGCAATCCCCAACATGCCACTACAAGCAAATTCCTACATGGTTTTGTGGCGAATGTGTGATGCGCTCTTATTGACAAACAACTACAATAAGAGATGCGACACCCGGCATTGAATAATCCGGAAAGCTATATTAACCGGAAATTCACAGAGGTCAATCGCATCTCTCTCTTCCATCAACCACCAAAAATGTTGTGAATATGATCACTAAAAGAGTGAAATATAGTTCTTTTTTGGTATTTCTTAGACTAAACACATCACATTACGAACGAGGTAAGGACAGGGAATGGAACGTGCTGTAGGAAAAAACAAGATAGGATATATTGTGGTAAACAAAATGGTTAACTCTATACATGAGGTTGTTGCGCACACTAACACATACACGAGCCATAACGTTCTAATATTCGGACAATTATCCGGCAACTGCTTGGTGTCGGAGGTGCCGGATATGGCAACTTTTGCTGTAATCGGTCCATTCTTTCCTGAAGGACGTTTAAAAGCAGACTGCAACCTGAAATTCTACCACACGACATACCACTTCCTTTGGAAGACGCTCCTGTCCAAGCCGGATTAAATGTGTGGCTGAGGCACGACGGTGCTGTACCTTATTTCAAGCAAGTCAAGGAGCAGTTGGATCACTGTCACGAAAACCGTTGGATTGGTCGTGAGATTCTGCATGCCTCAAGAGCCCGCTTGCCAGATTTTATATCCCTTCGTCTGTACTTCCCGTGATAAACGAAACAGTTGGTTCATCAAGAAAAATTAGAGATGCGAGATACGTTATAGTTGAACGTCAGAGACCAACGTGCTGTCATGCGGCAAACACAGAAAGTGCGTGACGTTTTCAAACAATTTTGTTCTGCATGGGCAATACCAGGACAGCATTTCGGACAGGAAGTCGCGGAGGTACATGCGCTGTGGCACAATTTATGTTCAACATGAATATGGATCGGTACAGATTATGTCTTGCAGCATGTTGATGTCAAGATTCTTCGCTCAAAATAAGAGGCGTTTTTGAGACATTTCGTGGCACATTCGGCACAGCGTCGAACGGCAGGATAACTAACGAACTTGAAAACATTTAGATGGAAGAAAATTCTCTGGCAGAACATCATATGACCCAGCTACCAGAGATTCAAACCCAGGCACCTCCCGAAATAAAGCCTAGCTAATCATGTAACTTGGAGTTTCGGTGGCAGAGAACAGTCAGTGCAAAAATGGCAGGAAACCCCTCTAGTTTATGACTGTTGTAATGTAACGAATTCGCATGTGGAACTGAAGGCAACTGAAATGTATTCTAGTATGCAGAATATAATTCATCTTTGGTTCTGCGCTATTTGAGACTGCTACCACGGTGTAAATGAGATCTGCGCTCTTTTGAGATGTGACGCAGCTTAGATTGATAGTTTCGCACCGACATTTCGGGACAACTTATCGGCCCCATATTCAAGGGTCAAATTCGAATAGACGTCATATGCAGGACCATTACTTCATCTTACAACCATCGGTTGTCATTTCCTGTCGGGGACGTTTACCGTCTTAACGTAGCACACTCATCCGACAGCCCGCCACGTGAGGGGCTGAGTAGCGAGGGAAGTGACAAAAGATGATTGTCAGAAACGTCAAGGATTCTGCATTCTGATGAGATTAATGTTTCAATTTATAAGAACCGTCAGATCATAAATTTTAAGTTCCTTTCCACATTGGCCTAAAAGCGTTGTTCTTATGAAGCAATAGCTCCATACAGCTCAGTGTTTCGTGTGCAACTAATATTCTCTCGACTAGTCAAATAGCGCCCCCCAGATTTATCGACCATATACCTTTAATACGTTCGCAACAGCCCGCCAAACGCCCATGCAACATGTCGCAGCATGCTGGTCTATGGCGGTGAGAGGTTGCCTCGTTCAGCAACCAAATTCGTCGGTTCTTTGTACCTGCGTACCCGACACAGGCTAATGGCAACTACCAAATAAGTCGCGCTGTAAATATTAAAATAGAAGTTCCGTTGATATCGGTTGAGTAATTTTGGAAATGTAACTTGCAAAAAGCCAGCACATTCGTTAAAAAAAGAGAGAGAAAAAAAAACAATAAAGCAACTACGACATCTTACGATTGTTTGGCAGACATCTTGCTCTCCGCATGGAGGACAAAAGAGGGAAGATACATCTCTCAACGTGTCTTCATTCAAGATGGTATTTTAGAATAAATTTTATACAGAGAAACTGAACCAAGAGTGTCATTAGCACATATCACAACGGGGGAACAATAATGCAATAGAGACAATTTTATAAGAGAGTTTACAGATACTTTCATGTTAGATCTATCTCCATGAACATTCATTTGAATAAAAGCCACTTCGAAAGAAAGTTGAGAGGTTCAACCAAAAAGGTCACATTTTATGTCACATACATATTCACAGCAAATCTTGAAGTTTCAATGCATGTTTAACGATTCATGGCTTCGAAGGGGATGTTTAACATTTACGAACCTAAAGGTTACAAATACCACCACCATCTTTACTAATACTAAAAAAAATCTACATTTTGCTCAGAGTATGTTTATGAATTCTGTATGGACCCCGGGATAACCATTTCCCTACACAGCATTAACTGATTGTTTATATGACAGAAGCGTGGCTATTCCGCGGTACGAACTGAATATTTAATAATATTTCAGTTTAACTTCCTTCTTTTTACTTTAAATGCCGGACTGCTGGTTACAGGTCAGTACTCGGAAGGTCCTGCGACCGGCCACCTCGACACAGGTTTTTTGGTTTCCCTATGCCGAAAAGCAAATGCTGAGATGATTCCCAAGATTCCAAGTTGCCATTACATGCTTCTCATGTAGCCCTCCCGACTTAAATTTAGTAGTAACCAATTTCATGTTTCGTTTACATGTTAAATAACCACTGCCACCGGGTAACAACCCAATTGCAGTAAATAAATATTATTATTATTATTATTATCATTATTAAAGGCCTGTCATTTCCCCCTCCCCCCAAAAAAGAAAAAGTCCGACCTAAAGATTCTGGATTGCTCTGAAATTCAGTAAGCATAATGGGCAACGTGGGAATACGTTTGAATCAGAATGCAACACATGTTACTCTTGCAAAGGAAAATTTCGGAACAAAAGATGAAGCTGAAACTGAAATGATAGATCCAGAATCTAGAATTACTTTTCGCAGTGCGGCACTTCAGAACCTCTGTACGAACACAGATTATTTAGAGAATGTGTTTTGGAGATGGCCTTCCTCTGGACCAGGGCTGAATAACCTTTCTGAGGGTGCGTCCCCAAACTGTACAGGTTTCAAAGAAGTCCTATTGCATGCCCATGAGAATGCTGAAGAGCAAAATAAGGTCTTTTTATAGTCTTCCATAAATTATTATTAATTACTTTGTTATTAACAGTAAAAATAAAATATTTAACGCGTGGTATAATTATTATATTTCAAATAAAAGTTTCTTCAAGGAAAGCGATAAGGTAGGAAAAGTGGAAATGTCTGCAGTTGCTGCTGCTTCATGTTTGCAAAGAAAATTGTAAAACATTTTGTCCTATGTCACGTATTCGTCCAGTCACCGCCAGGCTGGTACCCCAATGACAAATATCCGGTCAACACTTCGCTTCGCTCCCGATTTGTGTACAAATGTTTCTCTCTCGCAGTGTCATTTGGTAGCAACGGTAATTAATATGAAATCTCTACGCAGTCATATATGTATATATTATTTAAAATTCACAATGTTGGTCGGGCAAAATATAAAAAAATGGGGCACCAGTGAATGCCACGTGCCAAGGAAATCTTTCTTCGTGCTTTGGTTCGCTCTGGTCTAGAATATGCAACCTGTCACAGACATGTACGGAGGAAGATACGCTCGAAGCACAAATCGACTTCCCTTGGTCCATGTAGACATACCTACGTACTGAGCGCATTGTTGGGCTCGTGTTGCGGAAACTGTGGCTGTGCTTACGTCCCAGTTTTGCCATCCCGGCAGAGGGCCTTTACGTGGTCACAAAAAGGAACTGCTGCAAACGGCACACAGCCTTCTGGGGGAAGATGAACATTGGTTGCGCGACTTTCTGGGGCTTGAAATCAGAGTGACTCGATCGCCTTCGCTGAAGGTGGTGGGACCTGGGCGAAAGTCACTTCGGTGACGTCTCCGGTATTGGAGGAATGGTGGGTGGGTGGTTGCGGGTCGTGCACTTTGAACTATACCCCGACATTTGCCTTTCAATTTAAGAAAATCACGGCAAACTTTAGAGAGGGTAGTCGAGGAGTGCTGCGTACAATTCATTAATTAGATTTGACTGTCTTTTTATAGAGCTGCCTCGACTGGTCTGCTTTCTATTTCCCGTAATTAACGCCTCAGACCAATTTGGTAGGCCCTTGGTCGGCACAAGTACCTTACGAGTTGCTGAAATAAAGAGTTCATAGTACCAACTGACTTCGCGTCGAAACTCTCGGTTAGTGCTCTGATTTAGTCGGCAAGCAACGGAACTCACAAAACCTCGCGCATTTGTTACCAACGTAACAATGCGCGTCAGTCGCAATGTCAAAACACTTGGACTGAAATCACCTGCAGCTAGCTTCCTGACGTGCGTACTGGCAGCAGATTTCCAGATGGCGCAAGCGTAGTTGATCACAGGACAATTGATCTGCTTATAAATCACAACACTGCTTTTGACAGACAGTCTGTTTCCCCTGTCAAGTAGAGGTGCCAACAAGTTAAGTCTACGGGCTGCCCACTTGACGACCTGATTTATGTGACTCGACCACAGCTGCTTATCGACAGACAATCCCAGATAACGTGCTGTATCGATCCACTGGATTTGCTTACCAAAGACATGGACGGGCCGGTGATTTTGGACGTGCCTCGCGGTCTTAGAGAAATCCGGCGCTCTTCGAGACTTAGATGGCGACACTCCACTCCCGCATTCAGTGCCCATATCTACTGAGATAAGCTCAGGTAATCGGCAAGTAGCACCAGCTGGAGGGACGTGCCTGTGACGGCGGAGTCGTCAACTTGCAGTGCCAATTCGACGTGACGCGATGGTGTGGTCTTCTTTCACACATAAGCCGAAAAGTACGGGCGGGAAACACGAGTCCCCCCTGAGACACAAGGACTCAATGTGGCTGAAACCAGCATCGCCAAGCGTCTTCCTGCCGTCAACATAAGTTCCGAGAACTGTTTTGAGTGGCGTAGGACACACATTATTGCACTTTGTAACTGGAATACACTCCAGAAGGTACCCGACGCGCATGAAGGAAGGAAACACACATTTCGGAATACACGTCCGTGCAGCCAGCAGTGCAGCATAACACCATGGTGAAGAAACAGAATACCGAAGCGCTGTTCGATGTGGCCTGCCGAGAGGGGGGGAAATGCAACGATCAGGCCGATTACAACAGCAAAGGGCAACATTCTTACGCAGATGTTCGAGGAACATTCACTGCATGATGTTTAGAAGTTGTAGAAATAATCTGCCTGATAGAACAAGCATATGTACACACCGACCCAGACTAGTCAGTTTCGAACTGACAAGAAATTTGAATTCGGGCAATCCGGCTGCATGACTCACGGTCAGTAAGGATAATGCTGCTATTGTCTGGGGCAGGAAGCCTCGTGAGATATTCTTGAAAGACATGACAGTGGCTTAAGAGTTGCCGGTTTGGACACCGACAATGGGGCATAAATCAACTGTGCATGAAGTGAAAGATAAAAAGCATAGCAATAGGGACGGTGTCCAGAAGGCGTTGGAAGACAGAGTGAAGGAGATGGCGTGTGAAGGCGATCATTACTACAAGATACGAAGATCTCATAAAGGTGATGAGAGAGAATGAAGTCTTCTGGGATATTAAGCCGCGTCGCATGGTAACAGTCACAGGTGTCGTGGAGCAGCACAATATCTTCACTTTGGTATCAGTCTACATGTTAACGACACCCCGGAACAACCGAATTTTCATCTACACCCGTGTGAGAACCTAAAATCTCGCACATTCCCTTATTCTTAAGGTCCCCTTTGACGCAGAACATGCCCTTAAATACACTATCCATATTTTCCTACTATGTTTTAAATTCTCAAGACGGACTCTGCCCCATGGAGATGGTTGGTTAGTCAGTTCGACAAGTAGTGATGTTTTACAAGTTTATGTTTTTCACTATAAAAGATAGTAACGAACGAACAAACGAACGGACTGACTGACTGATTGAATAATTCCATGGAGCCCAGAGTCCTTCTTGGCAAGCTAACAGTTTCTCAACTAGTCAAGAAATTTCTCGTATTTTATTGAACCCGGCGGTTCGTCACCAGGACCTGACAACTGTCCTTAAAATGAGCCAGATTAATCCAGTCCATGCCGCATCCTACTACTTGAAGATCCATTTTAAAATAGCCCTCCCATCTAAGCCTAGGTCGTTTAAGTGGTCTCTTTCCCTTAGGTTTCCCCACCAAAATCCTATATGCACCGCTCCTCTCCTCCTACGTGCTACATGCACAGCCCATTTCATTCTCCTGATTTGTTCATCCGAGCAATATTTGGTGAGGAGTACAGACCGTTAAGTTCCAATTTAAATCAAAATTAATTCAGATATAGCCTATATTCTACAAAACATTGCAACTCAAAATAGGTACAATGTCCAGATGTAACAATTTTTGAGGCTACACCACAGGAAATTTCTCCTTGTCAGTGTTATACCAGTTCATAGATATAATATCAAACTCATATATTCAGTAGAATGAAAAGGATTATGGTAATTGTTGTGCTCGGACCATGTCGGCAGAGGGTGCATGCCTGCAGTGTTTGTTCTGAATACACAGTTTCAGTTCAGGTGACATTCACTTCTGACTGCAAAAACGGCAGGTGGCGGTAACCATAATTACAGGCACTGTGAAGCCTACGAATAAACAGTGTCTTGATCTATGGAAATAAAGGAAAGGATCACAAGAGTCAAACACAACAGCATTTTATTCTTCTTCCTATAGCGCTACGGCCCTTTCAGTTTGGCCTTCGCTTCCCTAACATTATTTTATAAAGTTCTTAAAATATGTTAATAACAATATGGGCTACATGTTTCG
>Ga0123357_10015434_pt1 | contig 10016 bp, 7 predicted proteins | sample TergutEmb28metaG_FD_89873 | JGI IMG/M metagenome (GOLD analysis project Ga0123357, IMG submission 89873) | Embiratermes neotenicus P4 segment gut microbial communities from Petit-Saut dam, French Guiana - Emb289 P4 | ecosystem: Host-associated > Arthropoda: Insects > Digestive system > Gut ... | reverse complement strand
GTGGGATGTGTGTATAGGGACCGGATTGGGCTGGCCCAGGATAGAGACAGGTGGCGGACGCTTGTGAGTGCGGTAATGAACCCTCGGGTTCCGTGAAATGCGGGGAATTTCTTGACTAGCTGCAGACCAGTTAGCTTCTCAAGAGGGACTGTGCACCATGGTGTAGGTAAGTATAGTATATGATAAATGTTGCATACTTGAAATATACTTTGACACAAAATTATGTCAAGCAAGAATGATTACTAATAAATATAAGGAGCTATTTTGTATTAGATGTATTTAACAATATGACAATTTCTATATCCTTAAGGTTATTGTAACATAATTTGGATCTGTGGAATGTGAAAAATAAATAAAATAGTAAATAAAAATGTTTCATACACAAAAGTGCATTCAGGAGTGCACGTTTAGCAGATACTTTCAGCCATGTGGCAGCTTTGCTCAAAACTGAGTATATTTACTGTGGTACTGGTCTACCCTATCTATATCTTTCATAAATTTATTGTACTGGAAAACGGCATTAGGTTATTACAAATTCTGTCAGACTACATGGAGTCAAATTGCAGAAGACAGTATTTTTTATATGATTTCTTATTCTCATACAAGGAAATTGGACTGACATTTGTTTTGCAGGTCATTTGAAGTGTGCTTTGAATGGTAGCTAGATAGATAAATAAGCTTACATGAATTCAGATAGCTTTTATGTAGTCAGAATGTGTTAATTAGTCATTAAATTGTATTTTAGGGTTTTGAGAATGATGTCAAAGACTTCAGTGGGAGCAGACTTAGTGAAATTCAGAAACAGTCGAATGCACTGCTGAAAGAGTGTAGTGATGCTGATAGGAAGAGGCTGCAGAATGTTTTAGAAGGTATGAAATGAGACAGAAATGTAATTAATTAAAAAATTAAATTCTAATGTGTCAGAAAATATCATTTATATGGTGTTTTCAGAAAATGCTACTCCAAAGTAAAATTTTGTATTTTATGATCTAATTGTAAGAACACACTGTTAATGACATGATGAGCCATCGTAAAGTAAGTATCACAAGTGGTTTTATAATATACATTGTAGGTATTTTAATGGATTTTAAAGTCTTACAAAATGAAAAAAGAAATTGTAGCAACAGGCATTTACAGTGTAATATACTGATTATGTAATATTTTATGTATTTGGGTTTAGCCAGTGTAGACTACGTAGTGTGTGTTAAAAGTAAAATCACTGAAGGTGATTGAGAGTGTTGAAACACATGAGATCAGTAAGTGTTGCATGAAGTGTTGGATCTGGTATTGCTATGTTGATAAAATTGTGAACAATAGTGCAGCAGTGTGTATTCAAAGTTTAAAAAAATTGTTTGCCATAGGTACCTGAAAGTAAGACAACTGTGCATATTGGATGACCTTGCTTCACAGTCTTCAATTTTCAGAAAAATACCTACATCACATCAGTCAGGTTTTTATATTCCCCAAAATTTGGAAGCTTAATATTCTGGAATTAAATTATCATAATTGCTAACATTTTAGGGCATGATTGTAGTGAAAGGTTACATACACATCAGAGAATTAGTCTTCTTCCCACAGAATATTGTTTGCTATGCAGACTTTAAGAATCTGGCAGATGTGTTATGGCTCTCAAAACAACCAATCTTACCACTTTTTTTAAGGTAGCTGGATTCATTATACTGTATTCACTGTTCACATATTATGATGACTGTGTTTTAGACATGATTTACCAGATTCTACTGATCTTCCATTACTTATATAATTGAATAATATTTTTATTATCAGTGTACACATATATACTTTACCTTTAACACCATATTATGTTTATTAGACCTGAAATCTTCTAACTGTATTGTAGTGATCCCTGATGATGGCCATTTAGGCCAAAACATGTTAGATCATAGTAAATGAGTGGAACATAGTGTAACCTTTGATTAGTATTCCTGATATACTGAATTACACAGTAGAAATGTGTTACAACAATATTAGTGTGGTTGAGGTTTGTGTGTTGCATTCACTCCCAAGGACCCCTCTCAGGAGTGCCCCATTACCATTCCATGGTACTCCCAGGAACTGTCTTACACCACAAAGACTGATTTTTGCTTTCACCACGTTTTTGTTAGTTTTGTCAGATCACTTACTATGTAGCTATGCCACTGAACATACATGAGTCAGGGAATTGTGTTGTTGGAAAGCATTTGTTTATGTTCTCCAGACATTAGACTGGAGAGCAGGCAATAATAAACACGAACCCACATGATTCAGCAGAGCCAGCAGAAAATGTGTCATATGTTCATATTACCATACGTATTTTATGTTTCCAAGTGGGGGTCAGAGAGGGAAGAGTGGTATGTGCTGATAAAAAAGTCTTCATTTTTAACTGTGGTGAACAGGCCAGACCATCTGCAGGTGTGTATACATAACACACGACTGTCCAAAAACATTCCGTAATTGACATGTTCTGGTGTCAAGTTAACCTGGCATTTGGTGTTTCAAGTATCCCACTGCATGTTGTGTAAACCTATTGTACTGTACCAGAAGGTTAATCTGATAGAAGTAGGATGGTATGGAATGTACTGGATTCCTCTGGCTCTGACCAGAGACAAGTGACAAGGTCTTGTAAATGTGCGATTGAACCTTCACTGTCCATATAATGAGGGATTTTATCAAATTAGCTGCAGAACTATTAGCTTCCTGAGGAGTCTATTGCATGGGGTTAGTAAGTTGTAATTTTCATGGAAACACTTTGTATAGTAACTTCTTCACCATGACAGATAATTTACTATGTTTACTTTATGCAGCTATTAATGATGAATATGAAGCTCTGAAGAAAGTTGCTGATGACAGACTGACTTCCCTAAATGACCTACTGCAAGGCCGCAAGCAGTTTGAAGCAGACATAGATGGATGTCAGCACTGGCTGAATGAAGCAGAAGTTGCTACTTCAGCTGAAATCAGAGCACCAAATATGGGATTGCTTGAGGAGCAGCTGTCCAAAGTAATGCTACTTTCATATGTTTATGGTTAGGACACTGAAGTTAAGAGACCAAATCACTCAGCCAGCTTAGTGACTTGTGCAGGCTGAGTGGTTAGGATTCAGTTTCTGGCAGAGATATACATATTTTTTTTCTTTCTTTATGCTCTCTTCAGACCAGCTCTGTTGCCCACCCAGCATTCTAACTGTATTTGGTGAGTTCCCCAAGGCTAAAGTGGCCAGGAGTGAAATTGACCACTTCCCTTATTCTAGTGTTAAGGTTATGTGAGGAACTGTACCTCCAATCCCACATGCCTTCATGATGAGGCACCTACTCATTTAGGGCATAGTGGTTATTGTATGTACCACTTGCTGTAATACAATCAAAAGCTTTATATTTAAGATAGCTCCTACCATGCATTACTGAAGATCATTACCCATCTATAACCTAAGGATGTGTGCATGGCTGTGCTGACAAGGGATTCACTTTTTAAATGTTTCATAATTTTTACTTAGAATTTATAAATTACCCTTTTGTGATTTGTTGTTGTTCCAGTATGATAAATTGAACTGTGACGCCGATAAGATAGGTGATCAGATTGAGAAGATCATTCAGCAAGGCAAGGCAGTCTTACCAACAGTGAGTGAGGCTGATAAACTGACTCTGTCTGAACAGCTTAATGGAATGAAAGATAAGCATAGTCGCATTGCAGCCATCATCCGTGACCGATCAGATGCACTGAAAGATCAGATCAGAAACTGCAAAGAAGCAGCTGCCAAGCTTGAAGAATGTGTAAATTTCATGAGTGAGATTCAAAAAGAGTTGAAAGAGCTAAACCGGCCTGTTGGTAGTAAGGTAGAAGATGTGCAAGGAATGCTTGCATCATATGGTGTAAGTAAAGACTTTGAAAATCCACACTTTATTTTGTTTGTATGATGATGATGATGATGATGATGATGATGATAGAGCTGCCTGACTACAAAATTTTGATTTCATGACTTCAGACTTGCGTAAATATTTTAAACCATTTAAACTGTATATGTCCATGTTGTGTATGTGTGTCTGGTTACTTATTTAGACTACATTTACTACTTTTCAAATTAACTAACATTCAAAGAAAAATGTACTATATACACTTTCATAAGATGATAGAATTTTCTGATGGATATTAATATTTTCAGAAAATCCTGGCTGATCTAAAAGCAAATAAAGTGAAACTTGGAGATTTGCAAGTGGGAAATACAGGTGAACTTCAAGGAATCAGTCAGCAGCAGGATGATCTAATTCAAGCAATAGAATCACAGATTGCAAAGTTGCGACAATTGCTTCTGCTGCGTGAACAGTTCATTGCACTCATAGCCGAGATCACGGCGTTCATTACTAAATATACAGAAGTGGTGCGTGATGTTGAGAAAGGAGGGCACACTGTTCAAGAGAAAATCAAGAAATATGATGATGTATGTATTTGTATCTGACCGTTATGTTAATTGGATAAGGCCATGGTATAATTGAACACAGCGGAGAAGGCAAAGACAGCAGCAATAACAACAACAACTTATTGATAACAGAGCCTGTGGTTAAATTATAAATAAATTTACATACTTGAGTTCTCCCACCAGTGCTGTTATGCTTTCTGTGGTGTGCAAAAACACCCAGTAAACCAGCAAATTAGTACTGCAGTCATTCTGTGTGTTGTGTATGGAGGGGGGGATCGGGTCCAGCTGTAATGAAGGCCTGGAACTGTTTGTATTGTATGTTCTGAGGAGACACTTGACAGTGTCAAGAGGCCACTGACACAAGATGTAAAGCAGAGATCTTGTCTGCACCATGAGTACACCAAAAATGAGATACAGATGTTGGGAGAGAGATTTTCTGCTTGGACTGGTTCTTGCAATATCTGTTTGGTTATTCCATTGCATGAAATTTAGCAAATCAGTAACAGAATATATAAATTTACTTGTTTTATGGGTAACATGGCTACATATTTTGGCTTCCCATCAAAGCCATTTTGAGGTGAAACTTAAGAACATTAAAATATACGGGATGTATTCTGTTAGTTACAGTGCCTTGTAGTATCTGAAAAGACTTGAGATGCCAAATTTTTTTTTACATCTTAAGCTTTTGTGTAAAACATTAAAAATGCATATTAGATCAGTTTTTAGTTTATACTTTTTTATTCTTGCTGAAGCTACTTTTAAAAAAATGTTATATTTTCCTCTACAGTAGTAACTGGTTGGTTTTTATAACCAAGACAGATTGTGTTTACTGTGGAGTGCGTTCTGATTCTATATATATATATATATATATATATATGCTTGTGTGTGTGTGTATATGGGGCAGTAGTGAGTGACATTATGTAGGGCTAACACTCTTTGCCTGATTGTATTTTCTGTTCGCATGTGCTGTTTCCAACTTGATGTCACTACACACCATCCATTGATTGCAGGTCATTGTGAAAATCCAAGAATGTGAAGCTATGTTGGCATCTGCGACTGATAAAGGACAGCAGATTGCTGCAGAAGGTTCAGCAGCAGATCGTAACAATGTGACAGAGCAGTTGCAATCTCTGAAACAACAACTACAAGCTCTTAGGAGAGCTGTAGAGAAGCAGAGGGAACAGCATGAAATGGCTGCTGCAGAGCACAGGAAGTTGGCTGCTGAGTTGGAAGCTATACTGGACTGGCTTCACGCCAATGAAGCAACTGTTAGATCAAGACCATTGTTAGAGAGAGATTTAGCTAGTGTGCAACAGCAAATTCACAATCATAAGGTACATGAATGTAGATTTTTCTAATTGTCTAATGTTCCAGTATCCAGGACTTTTAGTGTAGAGAAAATGACAGTTTCTCCTGTTTTATGACTTAATTAATTGTGTAATATAACAGTTGGTATTCTGGTGTAAGTGAAATGTGGCATATGATGAAGTATCAATAGGCATATGTTAGAGTGCTGTACTTTTCTGCCTGCAGAGTAGAACAATATAAAGTAAAAAGCCTGTGAGTAGTCTTTATCATCAGATTTGACAGCTGTCTCTTATGCATAAAAGTAAGTAAATAGTAAGTAAATAAGTAAGCCAGCCAGTTACTCTTTCTTCCTTCGGAAACGTAAAACACTAACTTCTATTACATTTTGTATACTTTTTAGCTGTTGTGAACCCAGTGCTACCAATAAAACAGATCATTATTTCCTGTTCATTTATAAAGATTCTGGTTTTTGAAGGCTTCATTATGTAACAACAGATATCAGAGATTGAAAATGTATGTGTACTTATTTTAGATGTCTCATCCAAACCATAGATGGTAATGTTGTCAGAAATGTCTCATCTGAAACCAAGGTTTAGTAATTGGAATGCTTTTACTAAAACTTTATGAGTTTCTGCATCTTACTTAGCTAAACACCCTCACACCTTCAACAAGGAGGACGGATACAGAGTAAAGAAGTATAGCTCCACATCTTCCCTCTCCACCACTCACCCGCTTCCTCAGAACAATAGCACAGTGCTACCTGTGAAGGGTGAGATGTGCTAATTCAAAGACCCAGTCCAATGTAGTGGGTTTGAAAGCTCATTTATATTTTATCCGAGTACATGTGACATTGTAGCCATTTTATGAAGCCATACTCAAAAACTGACCCAATAAAAATTCAAAATGAGACAAAATGTTTAACATTGTCCCCTAATATATAGATCCAATTTAGCACAAATACTGGTAACTAAATTACCAGAAACAAATCAGTTATTTGGTACAGGTCACATGAAAATCTTTTAGATGTAGGGTATGCATGCATGGGCAGGTGTTAGTGTTTACATGGAATGCTGTTGTGCTGCAGAGTGTGTTTGAACTGTTTGTTGTGAACATGACATTAAAAGTCAAAGTTTTATTTCCAAGTACCATTCAAATGTAATTCCCCTGTCTTTTATTCAGTACAGATAAGCAGCCACCACCATTACAACCACCACTACATTGTTGGCCTCCCCCTTCCCCTTTCCACCTTCCCTTCCTCATCATCCTGTTCCTCTTCCTCCTCCTCCTCCTTATTCTTCTTACTCTTCTAAAATGTGTGGCTCACAAGAAGTCATATGTATTTTCTTCCTCTTTTACATTTTTGATTAAGGACTGTCACTTGGAACAAAAAGAACCATTCAATGAGTGAAGGAACTAGGCTGCATTTAAAATTTATTCTTACAACATAGGCACTGGCTGAAAATGTGAACAGTTACTTGGATCGCGTGCGTGCTGTGCAAGAATCTGTTCGGCATGAAGAAGGAATGCCTGGTTCCTTAATGGAACAGCTGAGTGAAGCTAATTCCCTGCTTACAACTCTGCCACAAGAATTAGAGGAACGTGGTAAATACCTGGAAACTAATCGGCAGCTGCGGCTTGATTATGCTGCTCTCAAGGAGAATCTGCACGCTTGGGTCAAGGAAGCCGATGCTAAATTGCAAAGTGGGAAGTTTGGAGTGGACTTTGAGAATGTAATCAGAGATTTGGAAGAGCATAAGGTGAGGAAATAGCAAATAACTGTTCAGCAGAATGTAGGTTGATACTATTCCTGTACCGGTTACAAAGTATGTGTCACCAGGTCACCTTTAGCATTGTGGTGTAATGTTGAGACATGAACACAACAGATCAATATGATTAAAGAAAGATAAAATTAAATATATTTTTTGGTTTTGTCTATGTTATTCCAAATATTGTCCATTTTATTCCCATTTTAAAGCACTGAAACCATCTGGCATTAATAATGGCACAGAAAACCAACTGCCAGGTGTGGTGTAAGTTTACGGGGATATTACTTTGTAAAAACAAAAATTGTAATGTCCCAGTTTAAAGAGCTTGTATTGAAGTTCTGTTGTATTAATATTCTGGAGACATCTGGTGTCCAGAAACTCCAGTTTTCAAAATCATGTAACCTGTTGTTATATCTGAAATGAAAAATAATTCCTCTATAATGTGACTAACCTAGAAACTAAATCCTTGCATTGCCATTGTTTGGTTTTGTACATAATGACACACAATTAAACAGGTGGTGTGAGTGGCATATCTTATTGATTCCAGAATTTTTTTTTTTTTTTTGATCTGTAGTGGAAACATGAAGGGTGTATTCCATTTTTTACACTTCGAAAAAAGGATTTTAAGTATTTTAACGAATGTAGGATACATAATTTTGCTTAGATGTTGCATTTTTGTTTTCATTTTTCATAAAATACACATCAACAAAATTTGATATTCCCACTGCTGATTTACTTACAAAGTTGTTAGACTAGAATGGGTACTCACTGCATCACTGAAAACAACCTCATCATCTTGGTGAAGAAAGAAAGTTACAAACAGTCCATCACGTTGGACATATGGGTGGCTGAACAGGCCTCATCATCGCATAAGCCTTCTTTAGAAAGAAATAGAAACAGAACCAAAAACTTGTATTCAAAGTTCTGAATAACCATTTTGTTTATGAAATCTTTATGTATTGGCAACACCTGAAGATTTATCATTCTTTACAAACAAAGACAGCCATCAGAGCCTCTCTTCAGCCAGGTCTTTTGACTTTACCCAGTGCCAGTATTAAAACAGTTTTGTGTCAGCAATGTTTAAAGTATTTGTCCTGTGCAGATCTTTTTCAGCAGTGAAGCATCAATCCGAGAACTGGTGTCACAGCAAATTCAGCAGGCAGCAGATCGTATCTGGCCTTCTTTAACAGGCTCAGAGCAGGAAGAGTTAAGCCGTGAACAGCAGCAACACACACAGCTTCTAAAGAACACTCTCAACTCAGCTCGATCTCGTCGTGCTCAGCTCGAACAAGATGCAGAAATTTGGCGAGACTACTGCCTTGCTGTGGACAAAGTCAAATCTGTTCTTGCTCGTACTCAGTTCTCAGATGAGCCTGTCACGTCACTTGCTGGACTGCACTTCAATATTCAGAAGATAACTCATGCCCTCAATGATATCCATGTAAGTCATCTTTTTTATATTGTAAAAAGTGTGAATGCATGGAGTTGTGTCTCCACCTCCCCATCTGCATTCTTATACTGGCACTCTGTATAAAACAGAGACAACTTTTTAATAAGTATGAATGCCTGAAACACATCAAGGTCAAAATGTTCACTTATGTACATAACTTTTGTTGATAGAGTTCCCCATTTTTTCCATCTTCATTAAATTCAGACTGCTTTATGATCATGTCATTTGTTAAATATATCATTACCTGCATGTGGTACCAGTAAGTAGGCATTTTTATGTGGCACTGACAAAGAAATGAAGGAAAAGTGACACACTTTTGGCAACAGTGACTGTTTGTAGACTCAGTGATTAGTTTAACAAGACATTCATTTTAGTGTAACGTGATATGTGTAGCATGAAACCATTTTTTTTGTTAGGTAATTTAAATGTAAAGTTGTATGAGTCATATAGTTACATCTCCATTCATTCTTGGCATTAGCACTAGATGGAAGTGAGTGATTAATTTTATGCCCAGACTGTTTTACCCTGGGTAAAGAGCCCCCTCTCCCCCAATACCTGTTGACTAGGAAGCATTGTGTTGTGTGTTGAAGGAAAGATAAAATGCTAAAGAATTCTGATGATGGTATATTACATGTTGGATTATTAAATTGCTGCACCTTGTCTATTGTCTTGTATGCAAAACAGAATACAGTGTTTGGGGAATATATGGACTTCCTCATATATTGTGTTCTTTTTTAAATATGAGATGCTGGACATTGCCTACAAGCTCGGTAATGCTATAGATTATTCATATTCTTGTCTTATATGTTGTGGCAATTGTTATGTAGGGAGGCAACCATTGCATGCTGCTGTAACCAAAAATGCACATTAAGACTCTTTGTTGCTGTGGGCAGTTCAAATCTCATGTATTATTTAAGTTTGATAGCACTGTTCAAATTACTCCAGTCTGAATACCATTAACATATTAACATATTATGTTAACGTGTAACTTTTGTGATGATGAGTGCACAGTTTAGGTGGTGGCAACCTGATAATCTACAGTATGTTACCTACCCCCCCCCCCCCCACCCCCCCCCCCCCC
>Ga0123357_10015432_pt1 | contig 10016 bp, 4 predicted proteins | sample TergutEmb28metaG_FD_89873 | JGI IMG/M metagenome (GOLD analysis project Ga0123357, IMG submission 89873) | Embiratermes neotenicus P4 segment gut microbial communities from Petit-Saut dam, French Guiana - Emb289 P4 | ecosystem: Host-associated > Arthropoda: Insects > Digestive system > Gut ... | reverse complement strand
CACACACACAAACACACACACACAAACACACACACACAAACACACACACACACAAACACACACCACACACACACACACAAACACACACAAACACACACACACACACAAACACACACACACCCAACGACATAACTTCTTCGTAACTTGTATTTTATTTTTCTGTAATCTACGTCCATATCTCCCACGTGGACTCTACCGTTTAAGTGTTATCGTATCATAAACGCATTTTAACAGCGCTGTTAAGTGAGATACATGAGATAAAATATGGACACAGATATATAAACATAAACGGCGTCCACTTTCAGGGCTCAGGTTTCTGTATTTTTGCGGTACGAGAAAACGTTCAGTTCAGAAACTGTGTAAATGGAAATACCGTAGGTGGCTCATTTTGTAATGGCATTACATTGCATCTGTGAGGGGGTGTATAGGGTTTTCTGCGGAAACCGGAGGGAAGGAGACCACTGTGGAGACCTGAGCGTAGATGGGTGGATAATATTAGGTTGGATCTCCAGGAGGTGGGATGTGGATATATGGACTGGATTGGGTTGGCCCAGGGTAGAGACAGTTGGCGGACGCTTCTGAGTGCGGTAATGAACCTTCGGGTTCCGTGAAATGCGGGGAATTTCTTGATTAGCTGCGAAGCAGTTAGCTTCTCAAGAAGGACTCTGTACCATGGAGTAAGTAAGTAAGTAAGTAAGTAAGTAAGTATGGAGTATCTGTGATAAGTGAAAGAATACGTATGGATCATCGGTGTGATGTCATTGATAGTGGAAGAAACAAAAGCAGTTGTAGAAAAAGCTTCACTGTGTCACTTGGTCCATTAGAAACCAACATGGCAATATTCTGGGATTGGAACTGGGCCCCCGCGTTGGGAGGGTAGCCACTGGATAACACGAGTGACCACACGACCCTAAATCGGATGATCCGATTTATGATTTGGAGAGAGAGGGAAGAACGTGACCTCCCTATTGCATGTTCACTACAGATTACGGCAAAGTTGTCCTTTTTTAATTAAGCTTTGCGCCACAAAGTCCTAGGGGGAGAGGATATATAACTGAACGTAACATGAAAATAGAGCCTAACGATTTGCCTCTAGTTATGGCCTCTTTAGCCCCGTCAAAAAACCACTGGTTCCCACCGGATGCCAATTGGATCCCACAGCCTGGCTATAATTGAGAGCCGTCCGCAAAGTATCCAGCAATTTTGAATATCCGGAGAAGCGGTCTCGTGGCCTAGATGCAACTTGGTAGGCGGTCACAGGAGACCTTACTGTGCATCCGTGAAAAGTCACTCTCCCGTGAGATTGGTCAGTCGGCAGTGAGACGCCGTTGACTGAGCTTGTGTGCTGTGTGACCGTCGCAATCACAGTGACCGATCGAGCAGATCATCTTCATCATGACAATTCCCCTGCACATTGTACGACTCTCTTGCAGGACGGTTTGGCAAATCGTCGCATCACCCAGGTCTGTCAGCGCCCCTAAAGTCCATATTTAGCTCACCGCGACTTCTGACTTTTCCCAAATTCAAAATCGCCGTTGAAAGGTAAGAGATTTGTGAATGAGACGGTCACACAGTACACAAGCTCAGTAAACGGAGTCTCTCTGTCTTTTGACTAGCCCTAAGGGACAGTGACTATTCACGGATGCGCAGTAAGGCCTCCTCTGACTGGTTGCCAAGGCCACGCGACCGGTTCTCGAGATATTCAGAATGGCTGGATACTTTCCGGACAGCCCTCGTATTGCGGAGGACAGCTTTTCGAATCACGTTGCCTGTTTTGCGACACGAACGCGGCGGGGAGAAGGACTGGCTTGTGTGCTCTGTGCGGCACACAAAAAAACCGATAAAATTTAAAGCGTGTTTTTTTTTTGTTTTATTTCACTCGGCGTTGACAGCATTACAGAACAAACGACGCTATTCTATAAGCTGCCATAGAAACTGTGACACCTACACGAAACACATATAATTTCCATCACAAAAGATACTGCAGTATAATAGGGGGGAGCGAAATTTATTTATGCTGAACACAAACATGGCGATATAGTCAAATACAAGTGCGTTATAATTAATTTACTGGCGAAAAGTCGACGTTACATTCCTATCTGTAAAATTACGTATCTGCCCGGACGTTACCATCTGGCTGAAAAATTGGGAACTTGTTTCAGAAATAAACTTCACAGTGCCGTTACGTAGCTTCTCAAATACCTGCAATTCAGAAAAAGTGAAATAATTTCATGCGTTTCACGTTTGTCACCGTAGTTCTGTCCGTTTTGGAGCGCCCTTTTTTGTATGTCCACATAGAAATGCATTCTATACCAAACGTCGCTCTTCAGTAACAGTTTAATAAAGTGGTACAAAAATCTCGGGTGCCAGATCGCCACCGTGAAACCTAATATTTTTGGGTCCCCACTACGTGTCACCCTCATGGCGCCTAGAATTTTCAGATGGCGTTTGGATTATTGGAAAACTTGTGCATTGAATTGAGACAAATATGAGGGGCAAAGGGCATTCATTAACCCTTTGACGCTTAATGACCACTATAATGATCGTACCGCACCGCTAACCTCTAAACGTTGCATTTTATATATTTATTCAACAAATATAGGTACTGAATATTTTAAACATGGTATATAATCTCCGTTTCTTTCTCTTCAAAATGCAGTTTGTTTCATAATTCTAACGTCTTTGGTTCCTGTTTTATTCACATTTTATATACAGTGTTTGCTAAAATTAAAAAAAAAAAATAATTCCGGCGCCAAAAGGTTAATAGGGATTCATACTTGATAAAAATTTATAGCTACTAAGAAAAAGTAATATTATTTGACGAAAGTTGTGTCTAATCTTTTTTTTTGTTGTATTGTTTTTATTACAACACAACTTGGTGCAATTAGACACACACGCACACACACACACACACACACTGTAATTTTATATAAGTGTAGTAATAATTAAGAAAACTTGATTCCTTTAACCCTTGGAACACGAATACTAACGTGCATTATATGTACATATAAAGAAGCAGTCCGTACCGCACAGTAAACACAATCCGTCTCGGTTATAAAAACCAGCCAGTTAATAAAATACAGGGAAATAATCGGTTGTAACAGAATTGTCCATTCAGATAATGATTTTGTTGTGTTATGACGCCGTGTACCCAAACAGTAGGTAAAGGCGTATCGGAGTAACGAGCTAAACCCTTCTTCAAGGTAGGTACGCAATTACAAAGTCACGTTACGTGGAAGCGCAAATGGATTTTTGTACAGTCTTGTACAATAAAGTAGTACAATTGCTCCTACGGGCAGTCCCAAGCAGTCGCTATGATATTTGAGTTTCTGGTTATAAAGAGTAAGATATTCCGGAATATAACTCCGTGCGGACGTAAATAACGGAACAAATTCACTACCTTTCTACCAGTGTACGGGGTCATTCCAGAACACACTCCTCTTCTTCTTCAAGATATTTAACGGGCGCGTTAAAACTGATATGTCTTATATATTTTTTTCCCTGTGGCGCTGCGGCCCTACGCAGGCCATTACCTCCTCATTCACGAGGTTTCTAGATCACACACGACGACGCACCAAAGTCGGTAGACTCGTCTGGACGAGTGATCAGCTCGTCGCAGAGACCTCTACTTGAAAACACGCAGCACTCACAACAGAAGAATATTTATGCCCTCCAGTGGGATTCGAACCCACAATCACAGCAGGCGAGAAACTACAGACCTACACCTTAGACCGCGCGGCCACTGGTTGTGATTGGCTGTGTCAGGATAAAGCCGTACGTGCCTAATTCAGCACTACTCCATGAAGGCGTAGTGAGGAAGTGGAAGAATAACTCCACTCGTTCTTAAATTCGTCAATTCTTGGAGGCACTGTCCTAGCTCTAAGGGCTAAAAGCTCCCTTGTCCATTGCATAGGATCTTGACGGATCCCACAAAGGTCTGGATGTTTCGGAGAGAAGGAAAATCTCGCAGTAATCGAAGCTCGATCCTTCTGTCATGCGGTCCAGAGCATAGTCACGTCACTGACTGAGCTATCTTAGCTCCAAGCAACACGATCTGGGAAGATTATGATGTGAGAATGTCCAACTACATTTTTCTGGCCACAGAAGAGACTGCAGCTGTAATGACAAGGAGGAGGTCAACCTCTGCATTCCACAGGACTGGCAGAATTTCTTACTCAGCAGAATGTATATCAGCCCCACCACCACCACCACCATACCACCCCCTCACTCCTTGTAATTAGCTGGGTGGTTGCAGGATTCTTTCTAATATTTCTCTGACAGCACAATAATTCTTTTCCTGCTCTATATGTGTGTGGTCTGCTTTAAATAGAAGAGGACACAGATATTCCTTCGAACATAAAGCGCTGTGGAAGATATTTCGGTCTAAGAGAGGGAAAAGTAAAAGAAGAATGGAGAAAATTACATAATCAGAAGCGTCATAATTTGCAATAAACACCAAACGTTATTAAGATGGGCGGGACATGTGGCATGTAGGGGGAGAGCAGAAATACCTGCAGGGTTTTGGTTTTGGAAACCTGAAAGACAGAATTCTGTCCCAAACAGTACGTGGATCGTGGCTTTGAAAGTCAGAGGCACAGCTATAGCCCCAGATGCTTTTCACACTTCGTTAACAATCACCAGTGACGCATTGTTACGACATTTACATCCGTGGCGTTTTTGGTGTTGGTAATGATCACTTCTCTTATTGACACTCGTCGGTACAGTAACAGCCCTAGTAAAATATTTACCTCTGTACCGAACTGTTGACCTGAGTTACTTTCACTCCTATTTCAATTGGATGTTACTGTTCCTGAAGAAAAATTGTACATAACCAAAAACACCCCACAATAAAAGCCCATCCAATAAATACAATTCATCTTGGACTGCTTGAACCTTGAAGACGACGGCGCTAGGATTCTCCGAAACGTCGGAAGCCAGTTACCCTAAGATACAGACACACATCTCAAGAGACCCCACAAATCCTCTGAAAAACCACTCTGAAGGTTAAAACTTTGCCTACGAACAGTCCGTTTCGTTAATCCGTTGGGCACGAAGTCCAAACGGACGTTAATGAATGCGAATACTTTACTGTCATTCGCACATCAGAATCCACATCTTCATCTGAACCTCACTATACCACACTCACGATCGATGACACTCAAGAGAGGAAAATATAAGGGAGTAAAATAATACCAAAGTTTCTCTCAGACCGTATATAGCAGTCGACGCAATATCTTTCTTTCTGGGGACGAGATTACACATGAATCAAGGCGGAGAGCACGTTGTAACCGGAGATCCTTAAATTTCGCTGGATCTACTCCACACACACGCGCGACCTTTCCAAGTCCCAACGGCTGAAACAGCAGTCCATACCAGTCTGACAGAAAATACCTATCTTCGCGAGATAAGAACTCATTTTCCACTTCACGTGCTCACGCACTGACTTCACTGGAGTCTGTAAGCCTTGCTGAGTACAGTCAACTCTGGAAGCACAGAACCACTAGCCAGATAACCTTCGCGCTGAAACAGAACTCTAGTTAAGAACGCCAAAGCAAAATCTATGAACCCGGCATGGTGACGACTAATACCTCGTGATCTAGAAATCACGGACTCTGAAATTTGACCACACAGTGCATTTATGTGCTTCTTGTGATGTTTCCTTACATCTAAACGTCACCAGTCACCTGTTTGTTCGCCCTGTAAGTCCACATTCATGTATGCGTAACAAGAAAATATTATTTATGCTCGCGGTATTATTTATTGTTGTGGGTCGTTATTACAGAATTACATAGGAGTGCGACGCGTATTACTCATCAATTCAAGATCATAGTTCATTTATTTAAGTACTCCACACACCTATCTTGGTCATTCTTAGAGAGATTGTTATGAACGCCCACTTCTGCGTACCTATTGTTGTATACAACCATTGTTTGTCTACTTTTTGTCATTGATTGCTTATTACTTACTTGCTGATGCTGACATATTTTATTGGAAAGTATTGTGAAACTTAGATTCATACACGTGCCGTTATTAAGAAACTGCGGTAAGAATGTTTGTCGGTTCGAATTGTAAGCAAGGATGATGGTAGACCGCACTCACCACAGTTTGCTGTATTACATATCCTGTACTAAATATTGTGAATCCCCAGGGAGGGAGTAACCAAGTCCTTGTAAGGGTAGTCGTGATCTTTGGACAGGATATGATGACAATGGAGAAGCGCCAATCGGTTGCTTTGTAAGGAAGATGTTTTGGTTATTAAGGGTGTGAGGCACCAATGGATGCTTATCTTCCAAAAAGGGGGAAGGTCTGGATTGAAGACCACGCGGAAGATAGAAACATTAAATACCCTTGGCAGAGAGGTTTTGTCATTCTTTTGTCTGTGCTGGGAACGTCAAGAGTGTGACAACAAGTTAAGACACGGAAGGCCCGATCCTGACCTGTACTGGTGACCAGTGGCGAGCCTGAAGCTGTTCACTAAGATGTGGACTACATGCATCGCATTTTGTGAGTAAAGGTTGTAAACTCTCAGCCAAGTCGCGTGAAGTAAACGCAGTAGCAAACCGATAGGCAAGAGTAGGGACTTTGTCATGCTATATTAACTTTGTTGTTATATTGTTTAACTGTTTTATTATTTTAGAATATACAGAGTATTGTTTAACTCTTGTTTTATAATCCTTTCGTACACAACCCTCGGCCCGTACATAACAAGATCACCCAGTCCACGCTATGAAAGCTTATAGGGGAAGTAGAGTTATAGCTCCACTCATTCTTACCTTTGAAAATAGATAAATGTGCGTGATTAACTTTACGTTATTACAGAATTACATAGGAGTGCGACGTGTATTACTCATCAATTCAAGATCATAGTTTATTTACTTAAGTACTCCACACACCTATCTTGGTCATTCTTAGAGAGATCACCCTGTCCACGCTATGAAAGCATATAGGGGAAGTAGAGGTATAGCTCCACTCATTCTTACCTTTGAAAATAGATAGATGTGCGTGATTAACTTTACGCCCGGGCCGCTTTTCCTCCCTGAAAAGAACCTGGTACCCATTGAATAGGAAGCTGAGTAGGCTCCAGAGTTGGTTTGGACATTTTGCAGAAAGGAAAAATCTTTTTCCCCTACCGGAACTCGAAGCCCGGACCGTCCAGTCCGTAACAACTTTCTGTGTCTTTTGACTATCGCAGGTTAAAGCGTCACAAAAAGTCACGATCTGGTATTTGCCTTGCTTTAGTATTTTAATCTCAATACCAAGAATTTTAACGTGGGACAACACACTAAATCCTGTGCAAGGCAGGTACTGTGTGACTGGATGCTTCTACCATAGTCTCATCTCAGCTACAACAGCCACATGGCAAAACATTTTTACGTAAAGTCTACATATTTCCTCTGAGAATATATTAACTCGTGATGTTGAACAAGCATGGTCGAAGCATGTGGGAATTGTGTTACACTGTACCGCTGTGCTGTTCAGTATGGAAACAGCAGATCGTGCAACAGGTGGGAGTGACATATTGCATTGTGAATATTCTGTTTTTGAAATAAGTACCTTGCTGCCTGTCCCCATGGCTCACTGGAATTTTTCATCGACATAATCCGTCTCGTCGCACTAAGGCCCTGGGGTCGACTCAGCCTCTAACAGAAATGAGTACCAGAAATATTTCCTGGGGGGTAAAGGTGGCCGGTGCGTAGGGCTGACCTTATCACCTTCATGTGCCGATTGTCTTGAAATCTGGGAGCCTCAACCTCCTGGAAACCTCTGGGCCTGTCCAGGCCTGTATCGGGTTGCTTTACATTTACCATGCCGCCTGTGGTAACGTTGTTCGCTAGTTAGAACAAGGAGCAACTGTATATACAGAACAGCAAGCTGTAATGCACTATAACCGTCAGACCAGTCCAACATGATTCGGTGCACTTATAATTTAGTCGACTCCTTTATTTCTTGATTGTAATCTTGTTATCAGTTTAGTTTTTAAACAGCCAAGTGTTAATCTCTGACACACTGAGTTTGTCAACGAGCAGCTGAATGAGTCCTTGGACGAAAAGACTCTGAAATGCTTTACAAGATGGACTGGACGGACACTCGGTGCGTCATGTGCAGTATGTTTAGAATTATATATATATATATATATATATATATATGTGGAACGTCTTGATAACGACAACCGAAACATGTTGACATTATGGTCTGTATCAGTTCATTAGGCAAACTTATATTGTACCAATTTATATAGTAATTGCAAATGAGAATTTGGGATTAGCGGTTTGTAACATCAGACCCCACCGATAGAGACAGCTATAGGTAAGGGCGTCAGCAGGCGAAATTATATTTGTGCTGACTGCTGAATGCTGCAGCAGGAGTGAAAAATGAAACCTTACTTGTATGCTGAGAACTGAGAACGTATAAATGTGTGTGTGTGTGTGTGTGTGTGTGAATGTGTTAGAGGTCCGTCCTGCAGGCAGCTAGTGCATACTGTCACATACATCCACTGAAATAACTATAATGGGCCTAATAAATTCGGTAAATAATTAAAAAATTCTAACAGAGGAAATTCGGAGTTCCCAATTCTCCGGTACTCAACATATGAGTAACTTGTAGGGCCCAGTGGTCACTCTATGTACCGCCCAGTGGTCACTCTATGTACCGCCCAGTGGTCACTCTATGTACCGCCCAGTGGTCACTCTATGTATCGCCCAGTGGTCACTCTATGTATCGCACAGTGTTCAATCTATGTACCGCACAGTGGTCACCTTATGTACCGCCCAGTGTTCACCCTATGTACCGCACAGTGGTCACTCTATGTACCGCCCAGTGTTCACCCTATGTACCGCACAGTGGTCATTCTATGTACCGCACAGTGGTCACCCTATGTACCGCCCAGTGGTCACTCTATGTATCGCACAGTGTTCAATATATGTACCGCACAGTGGTCACCTTATGTACCACCCAGTGTTCACCCTATGTACCACACAGTGGTCAATCTACGTACCGCACAGTGGTCACCCTTTATACCACCCAGTGGTCACTCTATGTACAGCACAGTGGTCACTTTATGTACCGCACAGTGGTCACTCTATGTACCGCACAGTGGTCACCCTATGTACCGCACAGTGGTCACTCTATGTACAGCACAGTGGTCACTCTATATACAGCACAGTGGTCACTCTATGTACCGCACAGTGGTCACTATATGTACCGCACAGTGGTCACCCTATGTACCGCACAGTCGTCACTCTATGTACAGCACAGTGGTCACTCTATGTACTGCACAGTGGTCACTCTATGTACCGCACAGTGGTCACTATATGTACCGCACAGTGGTCACTATGTACCGCACAGTGGTCACTCTATGTACCACCACGTTTAACATTTAAAACTCATACGTTCTACTCACACAGAGAATTTGTGTGGATCTCAGGACAAACTGCGATTATTTCCCTATACAGCATTAACTGACTGTTTTTTTTCATCCGACATGCAGTGGGTTTACTGCGCGGTACGGAATGTGCCTTTAAATAAAACCGGTGTAATTCTAAGATTTCGAAACGTTAATTACACCGGACGACTCGAGCTAATAATATCGTGTGCAGATACTTGATCCACAAATTTACAGACCACCCTAACTTACAATCTGAAATACTAAAATTGTCTTCTTTAACGTGATATTCTTACAGTTGTATATTCATACATGCAAAGAAGTAGATCCCTATTCAAAACCACACCTGCTTCTGTATCGAATTGCAAGACTTACCATAAACGAAGATATCACGTTCAACGTTCTAAGCAGTTAAATAACGGGGTCTAATAATTCTGTACAGAACACAGTCAGTCAACTGTGTAAGGGCAGTGCAAACTAGCACCAAAAATGCAAATGTTATCAGACAAGCTTTATGTTCCTGTGACCGTGCATCGTGAGTAAAGCGTGAGGAAAGAAAACCAACAAGATGCAACAATATAGATGATTTATTGTCAATAGTGGATGTTGATTACTGACACTGTCTCAACATGTT
>Ga0123357_10015431_pt1 | contig 10016 bp, 8 predicted proteins | sample TergutEmb28metaG_FD_89873 | JGI IMG/M metagenome (GOLD analysis project Ga0123357, IMG submission 89873) | Embiratermes neotenicus P4 segment gut microbial communities from Petit-Saut dam, French Guiana - Emb289 P4 | ecosystem: Host-associated > Arthropoda: Insects > Digestive system > Gut ... | reverse complement strand
CCCCCCCCCCCCCCCCACGGAAAGAGATCCGTTTCCAGAGTTTTCTTCTACACATCCGCTAATAATTCACCTATCCTTCGAAGTCCCCAATAAAGGAACCCCCCCCCTCCATGTTCCCCAGAAGAGTCCCTATGCAGAGCTATGCTCCGTCTCCAGAGCCAATGGTTTAGTCATTCATTTATATCCGTCAGAGTCCCCATTTAAAGAGCCCTCCCACGAAAGTGGGGAATACATTTGGTCACCGTCCACGGAGCCCCACGCGTACGGAAGGCCTACATACAATGGGGTGTGGCCTTTTTCCCCAAGGGGATCGTTCACGACACAGCTATCACTACCCCAGCGCCATGCAGTCTTCAGTATGATACCTTCCACCTTGGCTTGGGTAGGCCACAGCCCCTTTATCCAGTGTGTGTCATAATAACCCTCCACAGGGTGTCCCCTACACATCTGTTACCGCCACCCACATGACCTAGGGTAAAGTAGAGTATGAATCCACGTAACCATGAGGTACAGACGAGGGATTGGATTTATGGGAGAAAATGAATGAACTAATGTGTATGGGGTATTGCTGGAGTGATACTGACAGCGGAAAACTGGAGTACTCAAAGAAAACCCTGTCCCAATGCCATTTGTTCCACCACAAATTATGTTAAAGCAAATTTCCAAAATCATGCTCTGGTATACTGTCAGAAAAATAATTGGTGCCAATTTCCATTGGCAGAGAATATATAACAGCACTCTTTCTCTTCAGAATTCAGATACATTAGCTTGCTTTCTGTCTTAACAGACATGAAATTATTTGTCAGACCCATTGCGTGGGAGCAGTGGCCATATGATATCGTGAAGGTTATGGCTTCAGTCAGCCAGCCTGCATACTTTTGGTTGCGTACAATTGTGAAAGTGAATCAGCTGCATGGAAGGAGTGAAAGAGGCATGTAAGAGAGAGTTTAATTGGAAATTGGTGTTATTTAAATTCTTCAGGAAGGGGGGTTTTTCACATTCAGTTGTTGTTGATTAATGGGAAGGGGTTTTTGGAGTGGTAAATTTTGGGAGTCCACTGGCTTAGTTTTACTTATCTTTCATCTGCTATATATTATTTCAAGTGTTCACGTATTGTATATACACATTGGTTTGCTTTAAATCCATCAAAATTTTGAAGCTAAACAAACAAACGTGTGACATAAATCTCTGACATATGTGTTAATATATTTAATCACTGACATGCACTTCATTCAGACAGAATGAAAGAATGAGTACTTCTTAATTACAACCATGGAACAGAACTGCAAAATGGATTTCTAAGTCAAAACTAATAATTTTATTCAGCTTCATTTCCTTAGCAGATACTCAGACCTTATGTTTTATTGGCAGACACGAAACAAGATGCTTTATTGGTCAATGAAGCATACATAAATTAGTGGTCCAGTGCACACTCCTTGCAGAGGGCAACCCACATTGCAGTGTGTGTGTGTGTGAATGTCCAGCACCAACCAAACTGTTAGAATATAGCAACAAACAAATATTTTGCACTTGTGAAGTGACATCGTAATGCTCAATAATGAAACGTTAACTATATAATACTTTAATAATATTATATATTGGACTGGTCCAATCTATTGGAACTGCAAATGGATATGTAGTAATGTCAGAATTCTCCCCTTAATCCTTATCCAGTTGTAGTGCACTGAATGTTGAGAGGACAGATTGAATACGTAGGATTTGTTCGTGTGTTGTCATCATGTTATTATTGTTGTTGTTGTTGTTGTTGTTGTTGTTGTTGTTGTTGTCATACCTCTGATATATGCACCCTTCCATACGTTGTAGTCTAGGCACGACATTCCCCTAAACTTGTCTACCTCCCATTGTTTCACCAAAAAATAATAATAATGATAATAATAATTATACTACTAATAATAATAATAATGATTTTGCTCTTTAGTTCATACATGGTAAACAATATGAAGATATTCCATATGATTTAATTCGATTATAAGTGATTAGAAGCATTTGTAATTGGTTTGGTGACATTAGTAGAGTAATGTATATATGATACAATCACTGAATAGAAAAAGGCTTGTCACCCAAACTGAAAAAACAATGATGATTAATTTAATCATTAATTCATTACCGCATAGTATAGTCGATGAAATCATAGGTCTACATCATTTTGTGAATAATATATCCCAACCACAATACTTATTGTAAACATATTAAAATAATTTAAATGGCAGCACATAAATTGCTGAACTACGTACGTTACTATATACATTAATATGCTTTAAGATGATAACATAACTTAGATTTAAGTTCTAAATCCAAAACCTTGTCACATCTGGATTATCATAAACTAGATGTCAGCATGGTATACACACTGAACTTATTACGCAACTAAATTATCATGTACTTTGGCAGAAAATATATAATATCGATTCATCAGATTCATTAATCCTTCAAAATACTGTAATATTCAAAACTGGTATTATTTTAAACACACATCATAACACAGAATTTGGGACATAATAAACTATTTTCTTAGTGTTTTTTTTATTCTGTCACTGCCTGAAATCCCCATAAAAAGTTTTAAACAAATTCTATTACTTTAGAAATATTAAAGTTATAAACGTGATTTGACAAAAGGAAAATAAAAAGGAAAGAGTCTTACTGAATCAGTTCTTATAAACTTGTACATATTCCTAAACAACTGCTGCCTTACCCACCCCCCGCCCCACCACCCCTCACAACTCTAACCTGACACACTTCAGATAAACTTAAAATAATGTGATATTAGTGGTTGCGTTTGTCCATTTTTAAAAGTAAATGTGATTCACCTCGTATAAATAATCACAATTTCTCCCACTTCAATATTTGTTTTCATTTGCTTCCACTCCTCAGTGCCCACAGTGTTAATCATATGATGCTTGAATTATATATACATAGATCCTTTCATAAAACTAAGGTCATGGTGACATGACAAATATAAGACTGACTTCATTTCAAGGAAATGTTCTTACAGTTAAATGTGGGGTAGCTATTTATACCAATAGAATGAAATGAGGAAATTTTTACTAGCATGCATGCAGTTTCATTCTAAATATAATAGTTTAGATTTTTGCTGAAACCAGATAACAATAAAGAGAACAGAGTTTCTGGTGGAATCAAACATGGTACATCAAGTAGTTCATTCCATTTTAACATATTTTCATTATATTTAATCCTGTGTTTTTCATTCTTGATATGTTTGTCTTTATAAGATTACTCTATTTCCACAACTTTGCAAATACAACTTTCCAAAATTAATATTTGCAATTCAGTAATGTTTGGCCAAAACAATAATTATGCACTAAAAAATACTTCACACAACAGGCTAGTTTAACTAGTGACAGACATGATAAAATTCATTTTATTACAGTGACGAATATCTTTGTGGGTCTTCTTAAATGAATGCCTGACAGTTCACCGAATTCATAACCAGACACAACCTCATTTAAAACCTAATTTAAAAACTGAAGCAAATTCTTTTTTATTTAAATGTTCTTCACAAACATTCAGATCTGAATTAGAGCCATATGTAAAAGGGTTCATCCGAATTATTCAGCCAGGATTCAAAATATTTCTACTCATACTTTCCAGTGTTTAAAGGCTTCAGCAGTCTGCACTGTGCATACAGAAAATAATTATAGTAGAGAATGAGAAAATACATTTATATAACCCAATACAGTGTGGAATTCCTTTTTAGGTGTTTTTCAGGTTGAATGAGTGTGTGAGTGAATGTTTATACAAGAATGTTCACTACTCTCCAATCTTTTGATGCCTGGAGGAAGGAGTATGTGACACCTGCAATTACATAACCTTGATGTTTATCAGAAAGCATACAATGGTAAGAAGATTTTTACATCATGCAAAAATTACTTAGTACTGCTGTGAATGTTGATATTATCTTGGGTACTTCCATCCCTGACCTGAGGATATTTTTTATCAGCCACAAAAATTATCTTGTATGAAATCAGTTACCTTGAGGAGAGCACAGCATTCTCCCTACAGACAAAGACAGAGAGATACTTATTAACATGCAAATGTTAAATTTTTTGTATTAATGGAAGTGAAAAATATTCAGGACATGTTTTTAAAATATTACTCTGCATTTTGAAATAGTGTGCGTATAAAATAACTTGTACTTTTATTGGCATTCATTCTGATAATTGTTCATTATATGTCCGAATTTAATTCATGTACTGCTGTGACACATCAAATTCAAATCCAAGCTTCATATTAAACTAATCTAATGGAATTTCCTTTCCCCAGTTTGGTCTTATGAGCTCTTTGTAGAAATAATGTGGAGTTTTAATTTTAATTAATTTATTTAGTATTGCTTTTTTTTTTAACAATGCTGTCAGTAGCTCATACTCTATAGTGCCAAATGATTGGATGATCAGTGAATAATGGATCGGAAGGGTATGGAATGACTTGGCCATCATTTACGTTGGCACTTACGTGGAAGTACTCATACAAACCACAACAGACCTCAGTCAAGACAGCTGTTTTTCAGACCAAGCTTTGAACCTGGGACTCCTACGTATGGAGCAGGTGTGCTACTCACTCAACCACAACACTTAATGACAATGTGTATTATTTAATAATTTCACAAGGTAGCAATTAGTGCAAGTGGACAGTACAATATGGTGGTATAGACAGTTTCATTTACATGGCACTGTGAAGTATCCAGCTGTAAATATCACAGACCTGAGTTGTCAGTATTGTACAGGGAATGGATTCAGTATTTTTTGAAACTGTTGAATATAAATTTATATTACATGTTTACCCTCTGAAGATTTTTTTAACGGCACCCAGCCTGCCTGCAGCGGCCAATTTTAAGTGCATCAAGTTCCTCCTTTTGCAGTTTTATCTTGTCTTTAGGTCTACAATAAATAAAATGCATTATTGAGTCACAAAATACAGATACAGTACAGAAAAAGTCCCATGTCTTCATGACAAGACAATATAATGAAAGATTTTGAAAGTCTCTTTTACTTAGTATAGATTTTTTGGCATAGCAGCCAACCATATCTGGGAGACAGTGCTAGTCTATAATGAGTTAAAAGGTGATGTAAAAAAGATTTTTTCATCTACTTGTAGGAAGGGTTTGCTATGCTTTGGCACAGGTGAATATTATTACTGAATTACAGGAAAAGGAGGCAAAGGGGTAAAAGTTAATAAAAACCTTACTTTTTTAGCAGTCTAGACGTGGTGTTAGCATTGTTAATAAGGTCCCCTATGGCCTCTTTTAATTGCTCATATTGTCTATATGGTCCTCCTAACATAGTGGAACACATTAAAATTAAAAGAGCCATGATTGTTGGAACAGATTGATACTTCTTGGGCATACACATAATAGAAGATATTCTATGGTTTATTTTCATATTCAGTTAAGAGTGACAGAACATTTATGATGACAAGAATGGTAACAGATGATTGTGTTTCATCACTAATGTATATGTTTAAAATAATGCCATTCTTTTTCTGCCAATTTGAAGCCATGTCCAGATAACTGCTGTGTCTTGGGAATGGCATGTTTCCTGCCACTACACAAACAAGAATCCAAAATCATGGCTGCTGTCAAATTTCACAGTATAATCAACAGTGTTTAGTAGCTACATAACAAGACTTGTGGTGTGATAGTATATTTGCATCATTAAAGAAATTAGGCTCCTGTGTATGCTCCTGCATACAATAACAAGGGCCACATTGTGAAAAAGCATGTAAGAGGATATAGATGGAGGTGAGTACTCAATTCCATATTCTGGCCACTACATCTCCAAGGACAGGACCTTGGTATCAATTGGACAGGAAAATGGATTGGAACCAGAGACAGTCTGAAGTGATGAAAGGAACAATTCTTCTTGGGTTAGGCACTGAACTTTTTGTAGATAGGGTTTTCTATATAATACTAAGGGGTAATGACGTAATATTCTTCTAAACTTGCAATCTGAAAATGAGGATACAGGTGATGACAAAAGTAGAACTTCCGTGAGTAATTAGGGCAGGTATTTGATCAGTTCCCTAAATACCATATGACAATTTTATTTGCAGATTTCAGTGTGAAAGTGCAACAGAGATATTTTCAAATTAACAACTAGAAAAGAGAGTTTATATGAAACTAGTACTGATAATGGTGTATGAGTAGTGAAGCATGACACATCAAAAAATGTAACTCTCAAGTGCACCATGTTTCCACACTGGAACTGTCATAAGTGCACTTGGGCTCCTCCTCATGAGAAGGAACTCAAGGAGGTTAAACACTTCCTCTCAGAATGGAGATGACATTTAAACAAACATGAACTCTTGATTTTCAAAGGGTCTGACTGCGATACTGATCACAGTCTGGTAGATGCAAATGGTAGGTATGGTCTCTCAGTAAGTTAAGAAGAAATGCAGAATTTCTGATATGGAGAGATTGTCTTATAAACCTAAATGTTGTGGAAGTTAAAAAGTAATGTGAAGTCAAAATCTCAGAGAGGTTTGTCAATAATAAGGATGTCAATATGGCTTGGGAATGTAGCAGAAAAAAATTACACAACTGCATAAATTGTTGTCTGATAAAGAGTGTTCGAGATTTAATTTCTGTGTTGCACTGTGTTTCCAGGTAAGTAGTTAACTGTATTTCAAAGAACTGCACTGCTTTCACATTCAGAGGTCAAGCTAGGCTACTCTTCGAATTATGCAGCATTCGAACCAGATGATTTGAATCTTCAGCAATGCCACTGTAAGAATCACAAAGTTAAAAATTTTGAAAGTAAATAAATTAAGGTAAATTAGAATGGTTACACTATCAGAGCCTTTAATAAAGATAAACACAATGATGTATGACATAAAATTGGTAGACACTGAAAGAACACAAGTTTTATCCAACAGATAGAATTAATGAACTTCATACAACAAAAGAACAAGAAAGTTAGAAACTTACATGGAAGCATAAATTAATTTAATTTGGGTCACCAACCCGAAAATAACTGGGTAGACATTGAAAAATCTTGCACATTCCCACTGCATTTTGCACAGGTGGAAGAATCATTCTGCCAGTTATAAAGTGTCCAGAGGGCTAATAATAAATATTAGGCAGACTACAATACATATATTTGAGCCAGTGGTGCCAGAGTATGTGAGGGTGAGATAGCTATTGAAAAAAAGAAAACATGTGCTACCAAGTACTGATTAAATTATAATAGTAAATGCAAGCTGTCAGTGAAATTTTCCAAGATTCATTGATGAGATTGAAAGGAGTCTATTACTGCACCTCTTTCTAGTAACAGTGAAAAGAAAAACTATTGTAAATATTGACTCTTCTCAGCTACATACAAAATTGTATCCAGATTCTTTTCTATAAAGGTAACTTTACAAGTTGACAGAATTAATGGGGGTCATCAGAATGGAATTTGGCATAGTAAAGTGACAACTGATTAGACATTCTGCACTCATCAAATATGTGTTTGAAAATAGAAATACAATGGAACAGTAAACATCAGCTATCTGTTGACTTAAAGAAAGTCTAAACTTTGGTTACAGAAGCGGTTTGAGATACCCATCTCACAGGACTTGTTACACCCATAAAAATAACTATGTTAATCAAAATGTGCGCAAATTTTCCAAAAATCTAGCCACCCCAAAACTCTAGGAACCAAATAGTCACAAGAAGCACAAACTATACTGTGAATCTACAAACATTAGGCACTACCATATGGAATTGAGTTTCATTGGTGACTTGGTGCATAGGATTTGCGTACACGTGTATCAAATAAAACATATATTTATGTATGTATAGATATTTAACTGATTTAGTTCCAATCCAGAATGGTCTCAACTGAAGAAAATGTCATTGTATCATTTTTCAAGTTTGCTTTACAATATGCCTTCAGGGTGTCCTGAGAAAACCAGGTGCGATTGAAACTGAATGGACACACCACTTTCTGATCTGTGTTGTTGGTGTTATTTTATTGAACTAAGACATAAATCCTATAAAGATAAATATCATAGCTTTCTTAGATGCAACCTAAAAGGTTGGTTTAGAAGGAAATTCTGAGAAAATGAAGTATATGCTGTCTCCTCAACTGAACGCCAGAGAAAATCACAGCATTAAGAAAGCTAACAAATCCTCTGAAAATGTAGCACAGTTGAAAACACTTCTGAGTGACACCGAGCAATGAACATTTTGACCATAAAGAAATTATGAAGCACAGGGGACTGCTTTTTGTTTTCCTGAGTATCTTACACACAAATGAGCCATTTTTGCTTACCAATTGGTAATGGGTGTCTGAGCATTTATGTGTGATTACGGTTGTCAGTGTGGGAAATAAAGAAGTGCAAGGTATAACCCCACTGGAGGCCCCCAAACTTTTAAAGTGCAACCTGGGTCCCCAGGAACTTCAATATGTTAGTTGTACTGTCAAACAGGGCAGACTGTATAGTTACCGGCATCCAAAACATTAATATGTAGGAAACAGTGTAGATGAAAGTTTCATCACTTCTGTTCACCAAACGTTATAAAGGTGATAAAAATTAGAGATGACATGGACATGGTATGTGGCCGTATATGTTAGACAACAAATGTAGACAAAGCTGTGCTTTCGAAATATGAAGGGAAGAGGTCGCTTGTGAGACTCCGATAGACTATTAAAAATCATTGTAAACAACAACACATCAGATTTAACTGACCCAGTTTAAACAACTAGTCGTTTAAGCGTCTGAGAAAACTCATCCTAATTAGACTCATGAACGTTCGGGTTCTGCAACACGCGAGTAATTTACACACTATTATATATTATTAGCTAACCTTCGATAACTCTGTTACGTGTATTTAATTAATCTAACAGTGAACAAATAAACCCGATAAAGTAATAATGTGCTTCTGCAAAAAGTAGTTCTTTGATAGTTTAGGAAACAGATTTTCGAACAACTTTTCGAATGTTGGTGACCCTGAATGGCGTTTCGTTCGATTAATTGCAGAACGACTCACGTCCGCCTGCACCCAACGATTGCACAGATGTGGCCGTCACGTGAGGAAGAAGGTTATGTTCTGCTGTTGCAATTATTGTGCCCCAGAATAATGGTAGGGCTACGTTATAACAAATTTCGACGAAATTGTCAAGGGAAACATGGAAGAGTTTGACATGAGTCCAGAAGAAATGGTGTGCAACAGTTCGAGGCACAGGTATGACCCACCAGTATGGATCAGTGCGTTGTTTCCGTGACATGTCAGTCAGAAATACATGGCATTGTATGTATATTTATTTCCTTCATGGTTTTTAGTACGAACTGCTTAGTGATGGCCAAATGTAACGGCCGAAACATGTCACTGTGAAATATATTCACATTCACATTTATTCATGTTCAAGCGATCCACAGTAGGCACCCAGTGGGCCATGAGATATAGAACAGGTCAATATTATATATAGCTATAAATGATTACTACGTAGTTTGACAGTTGAGTTAAAAATTAATTAAGCCTATGATACATAAAATACATAAAATACCTAAAATACATAAAATACAAACTTACATGAAATACATAATTTTCTATCAATGCATAGCATATCGTTATTTATAGCCATATAGGGACTTATAATGACACTCTTAATTTATAATATGTTGAGATGTGCTGATATCTCTACTGAGTTATTTAGCCCGATTTGTTTGGTAAAACTTGTATATTTTACAATTCAAAATACTCTTGTTATGAGTAAAATGATTTTTCTCTAAGAAATTTTTTAAAATTGTGTCTAAAGCTTTTTGAATTACCAAACTCTTTCTTGACATTAGTAGATAACCTATTAAAGACTTTTACAGCCATATACCCCATTCCTTTTTGATATTTAGCCAGATTCGCTGTAAGCTGATGGAAATCTGACTGCTTTCTAGTGTCATACTGATGAACCTGGCAGTTGACTGTGAATTGGTCTTTGTTTTTATTAAGAAACATTAGTAAGGAAAAGATATACTGGGAAGGCAATGGTAGTATTTTCAAT
>Ga0123357_10015429_pt1 | contig 10017 bp, 8 predicted proteins | sample TergutEmb28metaG_FD_89873 | JGI IMG/M metagenome (GOLD analysis project Ga0123357, IMG submission 89873) | Embiratermes neotenicus P4 segment gut microbial communities from Petit-Saut dam, French Guiana - Emb289 P4 | ecosystem: Host-associated > Arthropoda: Insects > Digestive system > Gut ... | reverse complement strand
GGAATGACGCACAGCCGACCGGCGAGGACTTTGTTCGAATGATGCTCTCACAGCGTCAATGTTCTGTGGGGTGCGAACTGTTTTAACACTACCATCTTTCTTCTTAACAGTTGAGCCGGTCTCTTCAAAGTTGTTTACCCACGTCTTTATGGCATGATCTGACGGAACTCTGCTGTTTCGATGAATCCCGAATTTCTTGCGAAATTCACTTTGGGCGGCAACGTAGCTATCGTTGTTCTTATAAAATGACTTTACGGCGAAAGTACGCCGTGGACCAGTCCATAATTCCATTTCAAACTAAACGCTATTCACGGCCACGCCACCTGGCAGCATCATTCTCCTTCCCCGCTCATGCTAAAAATAGAAAAACGCCGTTGCCAAATCGCCCGATTCGCTGGCGGACCCTGTACAAATAAGTAAGTTACTACAATCCATTCATTGTGTTGTCTTTCTAACGACAGGTCTATAGCCCCTTCCAAACCGAGTTCCCTACACGGTGCGCTCTACTGTTTCCTCTTTAAATTTCCAGTATCCTCTCGTTTCCTTAAGGTCATTCAATAGCTGCTTAGGTCTTGTTAATCGTCTTCCAGTTCCTTCTATCTTTTCATCAATAACATGAAAATTTTAACAGGCAGTTGCTACGCAAGATGTGACCAATCCAGTCAGTCTTCCTTCGTTTTGTTTTTTGTGGCATCTTTTTTTCCTCCTGCACTCAGTTTAATACTTAATTTTTCATAGATCGTTCCAAATGATTTTCTCCATCCTTCCACACCACCACACTTTAAAACTTTCCAGGCATTTCTGATCTACTTTTCGAAGTGTCCGATTTTCAGCACCATCAAAAGCTATGCTCCAAATGCAGCATTTCACTGGTTTCTTCCTTAAATTTAAGTCCAATTTGCTGATGAAATTAGTGTTCTTCTAAAGATAAAGAAATATGCTGTCTGTCACCAGTAGGGGTTGTTTATTATGTATATGGGAAATTCGTTTACAACATGTTTCGCTCCAAAGGGACCATATTCAAGTATAGGTTTATCTAAATTAGTAAAGGAGTTACTGTGTTATGAGTGGTTTGTATGTAATGGTATTTAATTATTAAAATTGTTTGGTTTAACGGGTGTTGATGGGCGATGGGGGTGTGTACAAATGTCGTTTGTATAGTTATTTTGTGGAAAGTGGATGGTAGATTTTTTCCCCCTCTGAGAAGTCTGTTGATTTTAAACGTTGTAATCGAGGTAACTGTTGGTAAGTGAAGAATTCAAAAGACAAATCATATGCCTCCTTCCATACACTCTTAAGTACTAACAGTTATTTATCTCGATTAAAACGGTCAAAATCATAAGATTCCTGGGAAGAAATATTCTTTCATCCACTTTCTGCAAAATCTACAGTACAGTCGACATCTACACGCACCCCAGTTACCCTTCATTACAAACCTATTAATTGTAAAAATGAGATCTCATTTATTGAAAAACCAGTCTTAAAACCGTAACTTTTCATAGTAGTTTTTATATATGTGTTACCTCTGGATCGAAACTTGTTGTAAACAAATCCTATCCACACATAAAAACAACCAGTAGTTGTTACACACCATTTTTCTTTATTTTTATTATTATTATCGCAAAGGCACGAACCGCTTTAAGATTCTTCTTGTTGAGTGCTGCTGTTGCCTTGACCATTGTGTGTTTGATTACGAGTGAACATATTTGCATCGTTTGTTACCTTGCTAACAAAATATTTCAAATATTCCACATTTTCCAGCGGTTTTTGATTTATTAAAATCTGCGTTGGGGGATAGTTACTTGAGTTTCCCATTACCTTCGTTTTTTCCACATTCATTTCCATTCCACAGAATTTTCCTATTTCAATTAATCTATCGGTCATGACCTGTAGTACTGTTTCTTCGTTAGCCAGTAGCTCAGAATCAGCTGTATATTTCACAGTTATAATTACGTGTCGTTCTGTTTTGATGTCTCATGACGCTTCAAGAACTTTCTTGGTAAGAACCGCCCTTATTTCTGGTGTCTATACAAAAGACATGAATGCGCTCTGTGGTCACAGCGTAGAAGTTCGTAACAGTGAAGCTGATTCTATGTACATAGCTAACCACTGGGATATAAATGGTTAAGCTAACCTTTCCGGAAGTACAAATATTTTTCATGTCCAATGTTTCCGTGACGGAAGCGTTTCATTGACATGGCATGTACGTCGTGGCTTCAAAATGTTCACGGAATCACTGCATTTCTTGGAAATACAAAACTGTACAAACATTTAAGCGATATTTATTTCAAAACAGTCCCATTTTGCAATTGTGAACTTCTGCTACCGACCATAATGGTGTTGGAAACAATTCTGGAAGCCATTTTGTGAGCGCATTTTCAGCTCTACAGTCGCATTCTTAATGGTGTCATTTGCATAAAAAAGCGCAGTCCCTTCAACGCTGATTTCCTCCTAGGAAAAGGTAAACATCAGTTGGAGCTAGGTTGGGAGCATGGGATTTGCTGAAGTGTCGTCACATTGTTCTTCGCTAAGAAATCATTGACCAAAACAGACTGGTGTGCTGGTGCATTATTGTGAAGGGGACACCAACTGTTTATTTTTCATTTTTCGGGCGTTTCCTTCAGACCGTATCCATAAAATGACGAGGAGTATCAATGCACATTTCTTTATTCACCTTTTAACTTCAGGAATGAACTCATAATGGAGAATGCCCGGGCATTAAAAACATCCTGTAAATCGTACCAAAGAATTCTGGGAAATTTTGAAACTACTACGTGTTATCTTCTCAGTACTTATGTTTTTAATTAAGAATAAGGCGATGGCACATGTCCAGTATATATGTTACACGTCAGTGCTTGTATTTGCGTTAGTCTCTTTAGATTAAAAACGGACTTGGTAACAATGCTGATAAACGGTCAAGTTTTGACTAGCTGAAGCGGAGAAAGGGCAAACAACACAACAAGCAACGCGATAATATCAAGTTATGCTCGGACATGGCTTGGAATAGAATCTGGTTAATTCTAACCTAATATTACGTATGTGAATAATGCATTAGAATGAAACATTCCTAGAATAACAACGACCATACACAGCATGCAAAATTGTTTAAACGCAATATAATTACGTGCACCACGAACTCTAGCTTTGTGGCCAGGAGACCACAGATGTAAACTCTTCGTCCATATTTACATTTGAAACCCAGAACACGGGTCTGGAAAAGTAAATTATTGGCTAATCGAGTGGTAGTAGAGCAGTTGCATTCCTGTCTATGGTGGATGTTTGTACTGCCAGTGATAATGTAGCTAAACGCAGGCAAGGATGTGGTTAGCAGTAAACTGGCGTTGGGAGTTGAAGGGTTTAGAAATAGGGGGTGGCTATGTGTATCTGTGCGTGTGTGTGTGTGTGTGTGTGTGTGTATGCGGGACATACGCGCCATCAATCAATCACCAGCAACACGTTGCACGATGGAGGGGGTGTTTCCTCGTTATTACTCTCTCTATATCCCGAGTTCCGACTGTGTGGTCGTCTCTTCTCTTTCACATAGTGGCTTATTGGAATCCTCTCTGCCTGTCGATATAGACGACTGACCATCTACCAAGATGGGTAGACAGACATCAGCTTATATATCCCCCGGGCAGTGTAAGCATCGTCTCTCGAATTATTTGTTCTTTAGTGGTCATTACTTCCAACCAAAGAAAGCCGAGCTATCCAAATTGAATAACAAGCGAAGGATAACCATGGTAACTCTTGATTCCTTCTTCGCCTTCTACGTAGTACGGGGTAGAAGACACTACCTTGTAGCGGAAAAGGAGGGAGATCTATTATCGATTGATCTGTTCTTGGAAGTGTGTTGTTCCATAGTAGATCATTATTAACAAATTTTACACGTTTTATTTGCGTGTGATAATCTTAGAAGGTCTGCCTTTCTGTGCCCCGCTGAATCTCCGCTTGAAATTACAGATTAAATCAAGATCAGAAGCTCAGTACACATGCCAGAATCTTGGTTAATGTTCAGAAAAATTGGAGTAGCCGGGAAATTAACGTATTGGAATTGAGAGGTCATTATCGAACGTTTAAAATTACGGTCCTTTGTGTTGTAGCCCCTTGTAAACTGTCAGATACCAGCTTTTTGGAGGGAAACGTATCTCCATCTCCAAGGCACAAGACGAGGGTAGGTGCCGGGATTTTCCTAGGGACGTTTCACTTTTACCTAGGAGGAGGAGGCAAATGGTTCCTCCAAAACGCTGATAATATTAATTTCCCGGCGTGGAATTCTCGAAACTAAATTTAGAACATATTGTAAAGCACTTAATTTTTGCGACAAGAATAACAGGTTTATTGAAATTGCTTCATCGATATATGTGAGATGCAGATTGGCAAGCTTAACCATGACCTCCGCTGCATACCTGCATTGTCTGCAGTTTGTGAAAGTACAGCATAATACAGAGTGTCTCTTTTATCTTGTCTCCGAACACAACATATTTGCCATTTGTAAAGCCTGTGTAAGCTGGGACAAACCGTAAGCCCTGCAGTGCTCAAGGACACGATAAATCCTGTCCTTGAGCACTACAGAATCGTGTCCTTGAGCCCTGCGGGGCTTCTCTCCATTGATATCCTTGAGAAATTCCTTAAATATAATTATAGATAATTATATAATATATACATTTATACATAATTATATATAAATATAATTATACGTACATTAAATTTCAAATATATGTGAGTCCGTGTGTGTTTGTTGTTCTTGTGGGAATTGAAAATGCATTGTGTGGGACTATTACGTATACAGTGTAGTTTAAATGTACATTGTGGTTTCAAAAAAGTAGGTAACTATTACGCCATTGCCTTTAACGTTATTGTGACTTCGGTGCCTATATGGAAGAAGCGTAGCAGATGGTGCACATCAGAGCTCAAAGGAGTCACCTTTGACATATAAGCATTTGTCTCACTCTGATACCAAGGCTTGTTTCCCGGCGTAGAAGAAATCGGTATCAAGCGTCTACACCCAGGAGGCGATAGCACGCTTCACATCGGCGTCTGTTGCAAGTTCCTATCAAGCTCGATTCTTGTTAAGGGATCCAAATATGTGCAAATTACTGGTCTGGAGATCGGAAAAACATGGCAGGAGGTTCATATCCTACCACCTGTAGCACTGTAACGCCATAAGTCACAAGCCCGGTTGACAGTATGGGGCCCCATGATCTTAATTTATTTGACCCTCTGTAGAAACACATGGCTGGCGGGCGGTTTTCAGCAGCCTACAACCTGAAGCAAGCTGTCACCTCCTTGGTACAGATATTTTAAACTGATTTCTCCTGCGATAAGGCACAAGCCTCGATGTCACGCTGGGGCAAGTGTGGACTTTCAGTGATGCCTATATGAATATTTGATGTGCACCACTTGCTAAGCCTGTGCCATATATGGGGCTTAATAACAGAAAATTTCTTGACAGATCGTTACGTTATTTTTTGAACTTTTCATGCTTGTACAGAAGGCTATTTGTAAATGCTGTGTATATGACGAGGTGATTGTTTTTGTGAGACAAGATACGCACTTTGCATTGTCTTTATATTACGCGTGTGTGTTTTCCCCAAATTAATGTCGAGTATACCGGCGTTTTTTATAAGGTTTAGTGTGAACATAATATCGTCACATTCTATAATGTATGTTACCAACAGAAAAAGTGAACCGGGTAAACGTAGTCGTTTAGCGACTAGACTACGGGCTGGACAGTTCGGGGCTCGTATCCAGGCAGAGGCAAGAATTTTTTCTCTTCCCCAAAACGTCCAGACCGTTTCTGGGGTCCAAACAAACTTCAATTCTATGGGTACCGTGGGTTTTCCCCATTGGTAAGGCTACCGGGACGTAAAGTTAACAATTCACCTCCATCTAGTGTCGAAATTGGGAATGACGGAAGGTATATCTCCACTCCCTTTAATGTGCCTTCATGGCATGAACAGAGAAAACTTTACCTTTATTTGACAAAAAAATATACTATCTTGGTGAAACTCTAATAATATGACATCTGCGTTCATGTGACACCAGTTACTGTTGCTTCTTGTTAACAGATAATCGAAAAAGATGCAGTTCTTGTTACACCCACAATTTTATAGAATTTTAATTTGTGTTGTGCTCTTAGCAGTGATTGCTAAAACATTTAAGCAACTAGGTGCCTGAATAGATGAAACAAAATTCTGACAGTTTTAAATTTAAAAGTTTTAGACGTGTTTGCATTACTGGAGCTCATCTATTAAAACTTCTGTCTGAAGGCATGACAATGCAGATCGAGGATAGGTAAAAAACTTTCATGTGGAGGCTAAGCGAAATATTTCGACAATTTAAATCTTAATTTTAGATCTGAAAAATGTAACAAAACCTTCTGCATAAATATCTACAAAACCTTTATCCAGCCCTATTTATTAAATATTTGTCAGAGCGAAAGAAAATGATTCGAAAGAAGTTCCAGAGGTAAATGGAACATGCTTTGTGTGCCCAATATTCATATTTTATGTTACTGTTGTCGATAACAACAAAACAATTGCGCTACCTACTCATTGCATAGCTTACTTAACTAGCGATCAAAAGTGGCCTTCCGAAGACAGAAGAATATGTCGAAGAATCAGCAATAATGTATAAGATTTTTTTAAAAAGACCAACGTTATGCTCTTGGGTGTGTGAATATAATTTTGTTATATAGCAATCACCTTCATGTTTCGGCAAGTCATGTGGTGTGTATGTACCTTGGAGTTAGGTGGTTTAATCGAGGCATTTTATCGAACCAAATGGCGGCCTTTGTTTATGTAGTTTTTGTTTTGTAGCCCTGTAGCCTTATGTAGATTTTGCCTGTTGGCCATTAATCAGTTTTATATGTTCTGTGTTCCCTGCGTTAATCAAATCGCCCGAAACAGGCCGGTGATAACTATGTAGGCCTAATAAAATTACATTCATACACACAAGTGCATTTGTTAGTCTTTTAAAAAAAATTAATCTGCTCATTGCACGGAACAAGGAACACATAGAACTAATCAACAATGATTTTCCGTATTCTCGCGAAGGTGTCTGATGTTCATTATTTATTTACTTATTTATTTATAATATTTTTATCTTTTTAAACTTGGTTTGTTGTATAAAATGTAGGACAATTGAAATATCGATATTTTTATTTTGTCCACTCCAGATCGTTAAATCTACGCCATTTAAAATTCCGCATAGAAGTTTAAATTGACTAATTAAACACTTAAGTGTAATTTAATTTTCGTCTTTAACGGTTAATATGTTTGAAAAGGAATTTCTCGACAATATTCATTGAAAATTTAAATTTAAGAAGAATCGAGCGTTCAGGTGTAGAACTAGTTCACTGACGAGTGGACGAGACTTCTAATGCAGTTTCTTTTACTTTTTTTAAAAAAGCCTGACATTGACATTAGAGACAGGCCACCTGAGCAGATTTAAAGAGACAGTATCTTAATTTTTCAGGTCGCTGTAAAATCTACCCTTCTTCAGAGAAGCATTCTTAATTTATATCGTAGCGGCAGTTTGATTGTAACGGAATTACATCGTTCGCTTCCGCTACAGATCCTTCTGCTGCCTCAACTTGATGTGACATGTGATACAATTTCAGCACTTTATGTAACTACAGAGGTTACACTTTTTAATATAACAGAAGAGAGTTGAGATAGTAGCAGAAATTATGGTATTGGAATTTTTTTAAGCAGTTCCATTACAGGCCTGAAGTGGCCCAGAGGGTTCCAGGAAGTTAAGGTTCCCAGATTTCATAACAACGGCACAGGATGGTGGTAAGGTTGTTAGCCTTACGCACCGGCCGTCTTTAACCCCAGGAAATGCTCTTGGTACTCATTTCTGTTAGAGGCAGAGTCGACCCCAGGACCATAGTGCGATCGGAAGGATTTTATGTCAATGAAAAATTCCAATGACACCATCTGGGATCGAACCAAAGACCTTCCGATTTGTAGCACAGCAACGATATTGGAATCCAGTTTGAAAAAATGGTCCAATTCAGACCTAAATTTACCTACCCTCTCGTAGTCTACAAATAACACGGCATGTCTCTTATACCTTACTGGTTTGTAGGTAAACGAGAACCTTAGTTGTTTATAGGTAGATTCTTGTTCTTTTGGCTACTAATAGCATCACGAATAATTATTTTTTTATTTTTTACAGTCTCTCTCTCTACACTTTAAATATCTCCACCACTATTTTAGACAATAAAAAGTTAATTTCATTAATTCATGGTCTTACTCTTGTGAATGATGTATGTTAATATGCAGAGTACCGGTGGCTTTATGGTAGAAGGGGTAGCGTGTATGCGGACCGCTAGCAATAGGGGTATAGATAGAGACCCAGCGTTGTGATGCGAGGCAGAAGTTGTAAGAGGTGGTGGGGTGGGGGATGTAGGAGGGGGTGAAATTATACTGGTACGGCACAAGCGACATAAGGACGATGTCCACAACAGAAAAATTCCTTGTAGTCACGCTACTGGATGAAGGTTGTATTTGCTGGTCAGGCTGTTTAAGCAGGCAGGAAATAATGAGCAGAACTCTTTAAACGCCAAGTTAAATCCCATCTGTCATCTGCTGGCATTATTAGGAGCTCACCATATTTTCCACTTTAGAAGGTTAAGGGCTAAATTTTCGAAAAGTCTGTTCTTCACACGGTGCTTTTAGCTAAAGTGACGTAAGTTGCTCATCGGGGGCATAGACTTACGTCGAGGCAATATTTAGGGGGAAGTGTAAAACAGCTGCTAACGAAAGCTGGTTCAACAGGGTATGATGTTGGATAGAGCGTGCGGGAAGTAGAGTATTTCTTTACCCAGGTTAATTTATTTTAAATGTTGCTTGAGTGAGTAGCCGGTGTCACTTAATGCTTTTATGTGGTAACTCAACTGCACACACCTTCCACTGATTTAAACACGGCACGACGACCGAACAAGGAATAAATATGAACAAGTGACAAAAAGAACCCTTTATTTCTGAGACAAAAAATATGATTTCTATTTAATAAATCCTGAATAATTAGGAAGGAAAAAATAATGCCAACACAAGAATTCCATCCCGGAACAAAAAACTTTTAACAGAATATTTCTCGAACCAAGAGTAATTCACCAACGAATTCAGAATTCTAAATGCTTAAGACAGCCGTCTCGCACTGTTCAGGCATCGTTTAAGAAGTGCTTCACAGAGAAATTGCGGGTCTTAAATTTTGAATCGGAGTTTGCAATTAGTTCTGCATATCTAAGATGTAGAACCTCGAAACCTCGCGAAGAAACCCTTTAAAACCTTATTATCTCTTACTAACGTCACATGATCCGCATTTCTCGGTGACATCTTGGCGTATGGTAAGGATTACCTTTGAGCTGAAAAGCTGAAATTTGTGGTTACAATTCGTCTGAGAGACGCTCTGATCCTCAAGCCAAGTGCCTATTAAGTCTCATTTTGAATATTTCTCCACATAAGCGAGATCCAAATATTCTATATTTTCAAAATGTTTTGACGGATGACGAAATGTGGGCCATAATAAGGTACGTGTACACGTAAGTTAAGTGTAATTTTCTCTTAATTTAACTGTATCGATGATTACCGAAATCGCTAATTTGTGGTCTGATGTAAGTTCTTCCCGAGGATCTAACTGCGAACCATAGCCTGTCGCAGTGTCAAATAGAGTTGAGAGTTACAATCAGAAATTCGTATCACATATCTTGGAAACCATCATTAGTGGTCTTATAATGAGCCGCGCTACTACAGGGTGCGGCAGAAAGAACTCCCCTATTTGAGAAGCAAATAAATTCAAAACCAAAGACGATACGGCAAATATTTTTCTATTTCTGGAAAGAACACAGAATGCCGTTTTACATCAATGTGTTTTGAATAAAACATTCCTCAAGTGGCGGCCTTGAATATCGATACACTGATGTAGCCTCTCGATAGTTGTCCATGACCTTGAGAATCATTTCAGGTGTAATGGCAGCGACTTCCTGTCGTATCGCCTCCTTCAGAGCTT
>Ga0123357_10015428_pt1 | contig 10017 bp, 5 predicted proteins | sample TergutEmb28metaG_FD_89873 | JGI IMG/M metagenome (GOLD analysis project Ga0123357, IMG submission 89873) | Embiratermes neotenicus P4 segment gut microbial communities from Petit-Saut dam, French Guiana - Emb289 P4 | ecosystem: Host-associated > Arthropoda: Insects > Digestive system > Gut ... | reverse complement strand
TATATATATATATATATATATATATATATATATATATATATATTGTCACCTCAAGGCGGTCCAGTCACATTATGTTAAGAAGTTTTTACACAGTGAACGTTTTGATATTTTGCTGACCGTGCATCTCTGTATAATCTTCGAAATTGACCAACTTAATGCACAAATTCTTGTTTTATAATAAGTTCATTATATTCCTCTACATATTTCGAGCATTTTTGTGCTCATCACCAGGACGTCAAATTGTATTATACAGCATCTGGTATCGTCACAGTGTGACGATACCAGATGCTGTATAATACAATTTTGACCTCCTGATGATGAACACAACAGTGCTCGAAATATGTAGAGGAATATAATGAACTTATTATAAAACAAGAATTTGTGCATTAAGTTGGTCAGTTGCTAAGATTACAGTGCACGGTGTATATGCTTGCTGCGACATGAACTTTAACAAACAGACGTCATGCTGTGTGCAAGTGTAATTATTATTAAGTTCTTCATTATTACTTCTTAACGTTTTTCTTCTCGTTTTCACCGCAATCATCGGTTCTTCCTGAAGTCAGTTCCGACATTCCTCGTGTTTAAACTTGTTTTTTTTTAGTATTATTCAAACGGCGACCTGAGGTGTATAATTAAAATTTTTGCACACTTTCAGGAAATTCACTTCCCACTGTAGTGGTAATTACACAGCTCACTACAACGTTACACCTTTTGTTTAAAGCATAATGCCGTTACCCGTTATGTCTCCAGTTAGTAAGCTGTTACGGAGTTCAAACAAAAAGGCGGCTCTAACTTGCGCGGTATGAAAGTTCGTCACTTCATAAAAGTTGTACGTGTCAACACTTCTTTGCATTACTGCTACTCAACGATTTCTTTGGCGGTTTTAATAACCTAATTTAGGTCTAAATTTCTCTATTAAAATAAAGCATTCGAGAGGCTGTTTCTTTCAGCGAATATCTGCTGTCTCATTTAGCAGAAATAAATCTTATAAGTAAGATTTTTAAGCACGTAGTTCTTATTTGTTTTCTTGTACACGAAATGTGAAGATCACTGAAGGACAAGCGGTTGCAGCAAGGTGGCCCGTCATAATATGTATTCTTAGCCTTGCAGTATTAGGACCTTAAATCAAGCAGGATGAATCAGTGTCTAGACGTAGTGTGTACGCTAAAAATTATGGGGTTTAAACTCGAAGGATGGGAACAACTTAGGGGACTTAGGCATAGAAGTTACAATAATGTGACAATGGTTATTAGGAGGGATTGTAAGAAGTATTGACAGTGTACTGACTGGGTTTAGCATTCCCAGTATAGGGTCCGTCAGGGAACTATTGTGAAAATATCACCTGACTTCGAGTTCCATAAAATTGGAGAACTTTCTCACCAGCTGAGCAACTATCAAAACCTCAAGAAGAATGGTCCTCCATGGAACCGTTTTAACTTAATAAAAAAGAGTGATTAAGAGGAATAATGAGGTCTTTGAGTCTGCATTCTTGTTGGCCTACAGTTAAGGTGAGTTCTCACTTTCAGGTGGTGATACAGACGAACTCCGTAACGGCACAGCACGTATTACTTCTGTAAGGTGGGTCAGAAGGGACATGACGTTGTCTGCTTGAACTGTAAGCCGATGTCCCTAGAACCTGGGCAAGAAATCGTACACAAGCGCGAGACAGAAAATTAAACCAGAAAAGTAGACTTGCCCAGAGACGGCTGAAAATAGGAGGTGACACATGAGTTTGTTCATATCTTCCGTAAGTGCAGTTTGCTCTGCTTGTTATATTGATGTACAAGCCACAGTGTAGGAGCCGTCCTATCGCACTCTTTCTGCTCGAGTGAGAGGCTTACCCACTTTACATAGGCATAGACTGGGGCCACAATATCTTGCGTGCATTCTACACAGGAATTCGGTCTCATCTCGTATTAATGTCGCCTGTGCTTCATACAAATTACATCTTTCCTCCTGCAGCAAAGAATTGGAAATTTTATTTGATTTTACTATAAATTATTAATCTTCTATGTACTGCGGTATAAGTCTCGTCACACTCCCACGTCGTCGCAGTTTCATGGACCTGCCACCAGCTGGCAGGAGACGCAAATACACAGACCTATGAGAAAGTTGGGAGTTCAATTCACCGCCATCACATGGCAGGAGACACAAATACACAGACTTATGAGAACGTCTGAGCACGACTACGCAGTTTGAGTGTTCCCTACCTGCAGCTTCTGACGGGGTTAAATTAGTTTGTATTGAATGTCAAAATGAAAGCATTAATGTAGTTTTAGTTCTTGCAGTGACCAAGCGCTTATTTCCTAGGACCACAACGTGAAGGTGTATGAGGAGTGAAGGCATACATCCTCTAGTTTATAACCTCGGTTAGATGAAGGCAAGTAGTCAGTTACACACGCGGGAAAGAGACTTCGGTACTCATTGGATAGGAGGCTAGGTGGATCCCGAAGTCAGTCTAGATAAGTTGTCAAGGAAAGAAATCCATGGAGATGTAATCCTGGTAGTCCAGTCCTAGCCTAGTCACTATGCTGACTGAGTTGCCGCGATTGCAGTTTTGATTACCGGATTCCAGTGAGAGGCCAGATAGTGTTAGCACGTGACCATGGGAACACTGTTGAAAGGTGTAGTGTAGATTACGGTGCTGTGACGGTGCATGGGGCAACAGCACTAGCTTCTACAGGGATGGGACTGTGAAGTTACTTACTGCAGTAATTAACAAAATACAAAGTTCGTTGATTGCCTCGTGCTGGTACTGTAATTATTAGTTACCGAGAAAGCTGACCGCTACAGATTGTGATGTCACATTCAGGCTCTTGAAAATGTCAGAGGACAACCAGTCAGCCTCCAGAAACGACCAAGGTGCGATGTGACCTCCTGGCGTCTCTCTTTCTCACACACACGCACACACACACACACATACGCACACGCACTCACACACACGCACACACATTCACACACGCATGAAAGCACACACGCACACACGCGCTCACACACACACGCACACCCACACTTACACGCGCGCGCAAGCACACATGCACGCACACTCACATACACGCACGCGCACACACACACTCGCACACACACGCACTCACACTCACACACACACACACACAGCGCATCATATGGAATTTACGTGAAACAGACATAATAATGTAATCCGTGAGAGTGCAATTAACGGAAAATGTTAATTCGTCCAAGTTCTGTGCTGGTGTTTCCTTGTATTTGCAATCGTACTGTAGACCACGAATTTTTAAAGTGCTTGCTGGAGTTTGCGCCCTTGGCTAGAGCACTTCTTTACGCACGTGTTTTGATATATTAACTATTAATTCCTAAAATGTTATGGGTTTTTTTCTAGAAGATACCGGAACAATTTTTCGGTCGACTTCTTTGTCATTCAAATAGCGACTTCAAAGGTCGGCTGTCTGTGTTTAGTGGTATAATCACCGTAACATGCATGCATGTGGGAAGGTTACACGACTAGATTTTTACAGGTTGTTTTTTGTGGGTCTGACAAACAGAATGGTTTTCTTATTCTGAGGGAAGGTGTGTTCGAACACGACTTAAAAACCCTGCCCGCGTTCCAACACCACTATATCAGAAGCCATTATATTGAATGTTTCTACTCCAGTTTCATCCACGTGGGTCCGACTTAATTTCTTCGTCCCTTAGGATTATGATATAGCAGTTATTACGCTATGAGGAATGGGATATTGGGCGGATCAAATGTAGTTATCAGGTGTTTTACTGTTAAAAGGCATGGCTGTCCCAGACCACGCCGTGCAGGCAAATCCGGGGAGCGGAGGCATAGCTCCACTTATTCTAAATCTTGGCACTAGATAGATTTGAGTGGTCGACTTCACGCCCCGGCCTCTTTATTCTCGAGAAAGAACACCAGCACCAAATATACTGTTGCAATGACCTAACAAAATAGGAGCCAGAGGATTATCATTCTGTCATTGTTTGACATTCAGAATTGTTATTAATTACAAATGGGCCAGACAGGGACAGCGGTAAACTGAAGTGATAGGTGCCTGTGCTTCAGTCGGTATAACAGTGCCTACCTTTCCCAAAATAAAGTTACGGAAGTTCTTTTGCGATGAAATCTTTATTTAAAGTTCCCCCAAAACTGCAATGTATAATAATTAACCAATGAAAGAGTCCCCCCCGAGAAAACATAGGTAATCTACGATTTGCCGAATTTTCGTATTGAAATTTCAGCGGGCCAAGACCTATGCCGTTTCAACTACAAATCTGAAGTTTGTTTGGAAGTGCGGATTGGCTTTCTGATTCCACCAATGACAACTTACTTATCCATAATTTCATAATTTTTGAACCGTCCACACGTCAAAACAACCTGATATTTAGCAGTTACGCGTATTTACGTGCCTGTTATCATCTCGAGGCGTTCCCTTTGTTTGTCCTGCTTTTTCTGACCTCAAGTCACAATGATCAGGGATAAGGTGTGCGAACAGTAGGCGGGTTATTCATTTACAAGTCCTTCAGACAAAATAGGAAGGCCGACGTCTTCAAAATTCTTATTCCTACGCCAACATTTTCTACTTACTTTTCACAAAGGGTGTACGATCAACGTTGGATCGTATAGTGCATCCGAGTTGTGGTACTTAATTTTGATTCATTCCGACAATACAGGGTGATTCAAAATGATGGACTCAATTGAAGAGTAAACGGCGCGTCAACACACGCCAGACAGTTGGTAGCGGTATTCCAAGTTCTCTGCTCACTCTACGGGTTGACTTGCGTGGGCTACGCTCAAAACTCTCTTGAACTCGTCTCACGTTTTCCTCTGATACATGTGGTAAACCGGCGCTTTTGCCTTTACACAGACAGCCTTTTTGCTCAAACTGGTGATTCCAACGACAAATTCCTTGTTGGAGGTTGAATGTTGAAACGAAGACGAAACGCACGCGGCACAGCAGTTGCCGACTCACTTTTAATGAACTCATGAACGCAAAAATTGTGTGCTGCATATTAGCCATTTTGGTCGCAACTGACGCTGCTGTACGGCTGCACGGCCGTGCGCTAGACGAGCGCTCTGGCGATGGCATTTGAAGATATAGGATCTCCTTTTTCAAATTTTATGTAGATCATTCACATATCTTATATGGTTCAGAAAATATAGACGTACGAAATTGAGTCCATCTTTTTAAATCACGCTGTATATTACAACCAAAGATACTAGAATTTCAGATTATACGTACATATAACGTCAGTACTCTCACTTCCTGTATTTTATTTGAATTTTTAATACAAAGTTGAATTGTAATGTTGCATTTGAAGACAATGAAATACAATTATTACAACAGACAGCGAATTTGACGTTCAGGTGACCGTGCATCGTGATAAATTCTTATAATAAAACCAACTAGATGCACTAATTTCTCAAATTAATTTTTGTAAAAAAACTCTATATGTTTCGGACAGTTCTGCAGTTCCGTCCTGATCCTGCTAGCAAGCTGTCAGCAAACCTGTATGGCATATACCATTGCTGTGTGTACAGTGAAAAACTCCTGATGATGGACAGGGGAACTGTCCGAAACATGTAGAGTTTTATTCCAAAAATAAATTCGAGAAATTAGTGCAGCTGGTTGGTTTTATTGTAGGAACGCATCTTGAATCTTTTGAATACAATTCTCACCTCACCTTATGTTCCATTAAGTTACACTGTCTTATTTTTCTCCTTGCTACTCCAGGATCTCCAAACGATTCTTGTCCTTCCAGACTGAAATATTAAAGTTTTTCTTCTTTCTGTTGTGCCTGGTACATACACTGCGTAGTGTGCAGCTGCAGCAGTTCTTTTTAGATGTTTTATCTAGACTTTTTCCTCTTGACCGTCTTGACAGAGGAACTGTCCGAAACATGTAGAGTTTTATTCCAAAAATAAATTTGAGAAATTAGTGCGTCTGTCTGGTTTTATTATATGAAGAGAGACACGATAAAGGTATAATATTAAATCAGCATAAAATATGTCTCATTTAGTGGTACAGTTTTATTTTAAATATTTTTTGATTGGAAGAGAAAATTATTTGTAATCCTATGCAGAGTGACATGTCTGCGTATAGTGTGAGTGATTATGCAACACCATGTTTATGTTGCCAATAATGTGTTTATGTCTGAAATAAACGAACGTCGGGGCTAGTAGGGTATTCAGAGTTGCGAAGGACAAGTTTAAAAACATGTGTACTTAGATGTGATAATGCACTTCCACCTCTGTCAATTATTAGAAGTGTTTTAGCTCTATCTACATATGAAGTTGTTTCTACAAGAACAATAGACATTTCGATTATCATGGGTAATTCTACGGGAACGTTAAAAGTTATCTTCAAAGTTGCAAGTGTCTTTAACCATTTCGTTTTCTTACGGGGGCGTTGTAATTTATTTTTAGAGTATTCAGAATTTTTCATTTAATTATCAGAACATTTGAAACCACGTTAGACTTAAAAGTCCTGTAATTTTGGTGCAGGCGCTCTTGAATATCTTCCTGCCACTTTTGTTTGTTTTTTTTTTTAATATTAAATTACCTTTCTTGAGAAAATATCCTCTCTAAATCGCTGAAGACTCTGACCACAATAAGAACAGAAACACTTAAAATGATACGTAACAGTAATATCGTTCGTGTAAGAGGGTTAATTTTGATTAACAGATGTTATTGGTCCCAATACTTCATAAGATAAAGGTAAGGTAAAGTGCACCCTTGTACAGGCACTGAGGTTCTGTACAGGCCGTACGGCCCATTGTGGGAGTAGAGGTATAGTTCTACTCGTTCTTGACCACGGCATTAGAAGGGGGTGAGGAGTCAGCGTCGCGCCCCGGTCGCTCTTTAACCCCCGGCAAGACCCGGTACCCATTGTACAGGAGGCTGGCTGGGCCCCAGGCCCGGTCTGGACAGGTGCGGAAAATCTCGCCACCCACCGGGATTCGATCTCGGACCGTCCAGCCCGTAGCCAGTCGCTATACCGACTACGCTACCCGGCACACCCAATACTTCACAGACCTCTGGAATCTGAAAGGTGTGTTGGAATACAGTGCATTGTAATCGTTCGATCTGTGTGATGGTGCACGGTTGGCTATTACCTTGTTGTCGGATCCGGGCCTTGAACTAATAGTGATTACCCAAGGCTCTACCTTCAGTATGCAAACATTCATTGTTACTGAAAGGTCTTTGCAAGTTCGTTTATTGTTCGGTTTCATATTCACTTCCTTGGATAAAACTAATTTAAAATTCTTTGAAACTATTGCTATCACGTATAAGAAGGCGAGTGAGACTTCCAACAGGAGTTAGGAAGTTGTAGTCAGCAAGGACTTTGCGTTCTGTGTCTGTTGGTAGGACGTACGTAACACAGATATCATTACTGCCTGTTCATTTTTGCTGCTAGGTATGTGTTGTCAGCATATATTACGTTCTATCAAAGATACTTCGGTTTCCCTGCGGGACAACTCAGACAATGCGGATTTGATGAGTAAAATATTTTAGGGAAAAGAGTGGGTATAGAGACCAGGCTACGGCTTTCACAACAGAGTAATCGTGGTTCGGTTCCCGACAAAACAAAATATTTCTTTTTTCTTCTCCGAACGTTCCAGATCAGACCAAATTCTACTGCTCTTGTCCTGACAGGCCGGAGCTCTACCTCCAGTGCCTTCTGCGCCTTTGCTGCGTGAATAGGCAAAACTTGAAACTTATAGCTAGATGTTTCAAGGCAGTATTCTTGCATACCTTTAGGATAGCTGGAATACGCACAACTATAAAAAAAATTGTGTGAAGGACACAAATCCTTATGAATTACTACCCTTTGCGTAAAAGTAAGATCTCATTTCTTTTTATAGAACTTAATGCTGCAATTAACCTCCAAAGGATGCCGTATTTTTGTATATTACCTGAAGGTGAGTGACCAGTCCGAAACATGTTGTAATGAGTACTTGATACTGACAATAAATTGTTAGTTGTGATTGACGATTTATTGTAATGTGTGTAGTTGGTTTGCTTGTTTGTTTGGTAGTATCTCTGTAATATGAATTACTGTAACATGAATTACCTACTCTTAACCTTGTGATATCCAACGAATTTTTACTTGGTTTTGGTACATTATGTCGTTGTGCTCCAAGTCTGAATTGACTGCCTACATGATGCACTGCTAGAGTTTTTGCATTTTCATTCTGCATAATTTATAGTGGGACCACATTAACCAAAGGGAAAGCGATCGGAACGTGAACCTGTCCATTTATTTTTAACACTTTTGTGTAAAATTGCATGAACCTTTATCTCAACACATTCATAGCCTTGTGTTGAGGCCCAGCTTTGCCCCTCGATTGACTGCATTGTGACGTGAACAAAAGGCCAGTCCTGAAAAATGACTCATATTCGAATTGAACGTCGGTCAGCTGAAGATAGTTTCTCCACTCGATTCTTTATTATTTAACAATTTTGTTTCCATTTTGTGAGGAAATTATTGTGGGGCCATCAATGTGGATTTCCACGCAACAGGTCAACTAATGATCATATATTCTGCATTCGTCAAATACTTGAGAAGAATGGGAATACTACGAAGCAGCGCATCAGCTCTTTATAGACTTCAAGAAAGCTTATAATTCAGTTAGGAGGGGGCCTTGTATAATATTCTCATTTGAGTTTGGTATCCCCATGAAACTGATAAGGCTAACAAAAACGTGTCCGAATAAAACTTATGGCACAGTACGGGTAGGCAAGCATCTGTCTGACAGTTTTCCTATTAGGAATGGTTGGAGACAACGAGATGCTTTATCGCCATTGCTTTTCAAATTTACTTTAGAGTAAGCCATTAGGAGGATTCAGATAAAGCGGGATGGATTGAAATTAAATGGCACACGTAAGCGTCTGGTTTATGCTGCTGATGTTAATACATTGGGAGGAAGAGTACATACTATAAAAAAACGCAGAAGCTTTAGTAGTTTAGTAAGGAGAATGGACTAGAAGTAAATGCTGATAGGACTAAGTACAAGGTCAAGTCTCGAGATCAGAATGCAGGACGAAGTCACAGTATAAAGAATGATAATAGTTCCTTTGAAAGGGTGGAAGAGTTCAAATATTTGGGAACAACCTGAACAAATCAAAATTCTATTCATGAAGAAATTAAGAGCAGGTGGAAGGCAGGGAATGCTTGCTATCATTGGATGCAAGATCTTTTGTCTTCCAGTTTGCTATCCAAAAATTTTAAGATTAAGATATACAGATATATAACTTTGCCTATTGGTTTGTGTGGGTGTGAAAGTTGGTCGCTTACATTAAGGGAGGAACGTAGGCTGAGGGTGTTTGAGAATAGGGTGTTGAGGAGAATATTTGGACCTTAGAGGGAAGAGGTAACTGGGGAGTGGAGAAAACTACATAATGAAGAGCGTAATGATCTGTATTCGCCACCCAATTTTTTCGACTGATAAAATCGAGAAGATTGAGATGGGTGGGACATGTAGCACATATGGGGGAGAGGAGAGACGTATATAGGGTTTTGATGGGGAAACCTGAGGGAAAGAGACCACATACGAGACCCAGGCGTAGATGGGGGGATCATATTAAGATGGATCTTCAGGAAGTGGGATGTGGGGGTATGGAGTGGATCGAGCTGGCTCAGGATAGGGACAGGTGGCGGGCACTTGTGAATGCGATAATGAACCTTCGGGTTCTACAATATGCGGGGAATTTTTTGGCTAGCTGAAACTGGTTTGCTTCTCAAGAAGGACTCTGCTCCATGGAGTAAGTAAGTAATTAAGTAAGTTGTTATTTTGTAGATTATATAGGGTCGACTGAGAAATATGGCCAGAAAGTAATAGTTAGGTCTGTGTGCGGGGTGTCTTGTTATGGAAATTGAAGAATAAACTCGAATAACACCGCAATACCAACGTGTATTTGAGTAAAGAGAAACCAACTTGATGCCACTTATTTTATTATTTATTCAATACTCATTCAATGCTCAACATGTTTCGGCCGTTAATACGACCATCTTCAGGAGTCTGCGACTAACTGGT
>Ga0123357_10015427_pt1 | contig 10017 bp, 4 predicted proteins | sample TergutEmb28metaG_FD_89873 | JGI IMG/M metagenome (GOLD analysis project Ga0123357, IMG submission 89873) | Embiratermes neotenicus P4 segment gut microbial communities from Petit-Saut dam, French Guiana - Emb289 P4 | ecosystem: Host-associated > Arthropoda: Insects > Digestive system > Gut ... | reverse complement strand
TATGTGTGTGTGTGTTTGTGTGTGTATGTGTGTGTGTGTGTGTGTGTGTGTGTGTGTGTGTGTGTGTGTGTGTGTGTGCGCGTGTGTGTGTGTGTCTGTGTGTGTGTGTGTGTGTGTGTGTGTCTGTGTGTGTGTGTCTGTGTGTGTGTGTGCGCCTGTGTGTGTGTGTGTCTGTGTGTGTGTGCCTGTGTGTGTGTCTGTCTGTGTGTGTGTGTGTCTGTGTGTGTGTGTGTGTGCCTGTGTGTGTCTGTGTGTGTGTGTCTGTGTGCCTGTGTCTGTGTGTGTGTGTGTGTGTGTTCACCGCGAGGATAGTGCGGGTGTGTAGGAACACTCCACACCGTGAAAGTTAAGTTCTATTCTTGAGTAACTAAGAGTAGATTTATTACATTCCAAGGGATAAGGATGTGACTACAGCAGCAGTATAATTCTGAGTATATGAATTAAAAGAAGACACAAGAAACTATTGACTGAGTCATTTAGGTCCTATCCTGACAAGTAAGAACATTATAGGAACTCTATACCACAGAAATGCCCTGAATTTTAAATGTTATTTCCGCTGCAGGCTCCTGCTACATATTTTAACTTAAAGATATTGCAATATTACTGGTCTAATAATGTTGGCTTTTATTGTATAAAATTTATTCAAATGCAATTTTGTAGCTTTATTAATTGAAGTAGGCGTGCTCTGTAATGTTTACAAATAAGATTACAATTAACTTCAATATAGCCAAATGATATTTTTATTGCTGAAACAAAATTCCTTGCCTATACGATAAAGCTCTACAGGTTTCTGCTTGGGATCAAGCCATAATCAAGCTACTTATTTTTAAAAAATGCACAGAAGAATGTTACATTCTTTCCTAATATTTGAATTTCTTAATTGTTAATGAGATTTTAGACCACATAAACTTTAGTTTAAAATAAAAGTTTGTACATTGTTCCCCGAATAGCGTTATGTGAATAAAGGTTTTTGTAATATAATTTTACAATTACATTATTTATCGAATTTTACGCTGGTTGTACCGTTGATTGTGATAGAACTATTACAATTAAAACCAACTAAATGCACTCTTGTTATAATTTATTTTCAAAAAACTTCTTCTACATGTTTTGGTCCACGAATGTCCATCATCAGGAAGTCAGTTGTAAAATACAAGCATTATGGTACAATGTTAAAAACAAGTATATATGGTAGTATGGGCAGTCATAAATGTGTGTTATAGGATGAAGCAGATAAATAGTGGTGGAAACAGTCTTGTGGTTAGGAGAGTGGGATCGGTACTCAGTACCGAGCCTTTTCCCTGTTTTATTGTCTTGTAGAACATATATTAAGTCCATTTACGCAAGTGTCCAGGATATTTTCTAAGTCACTGCTATTCATGACCCTCTTACTAATCCAGAAGAACGGAATCCTCGGTCATACAGTTGTGAAAACTTCAAAACTCACAAATTCCGTATATTTTAAGCCATTTTGTCAAGTAAAAAAAGAAGGTTCTCTTCTGCGTAGACCATGCTGTCCGTCTATTCTTAACTCCGCTTAGTGACAGGCCTAATTTATTTCCGGGCGGAAACACATTTTCAGCTGGAATTTCCACACTTATTGACCGATTCGGTTGAAATTTTGTACAGATGATCGCCCCGTAATATTGTTGATTGATTTGAGTCTCACGAACATTGGTTTATATAAAGTCATGCTGCATTAATGAGTCTAATTAAAATTTCATTCACAATTTCTAATGTTCAAAACAGTTTAAAAAACTACTTCTTACAGGAGATATCCACAAAGAATTGTTAAGTAGTTTTGAGTTTCGTGAAAATCGGCACGATGAAAGCCGTAGTCAACTTTACTTTGGATTGCAGATGAACGTACTTCTGTACATATTCTCCGATTTCGGTGGAAATCGTTAAAAGGATTACTGAATATAATTATTTTAAGCGTTTGTGATTTTCGTGAAAATGGGGAGAAGGAAGGCCGTACTTTCCTAATGGGCATAAATAGATTACACTTGAGTGTTTACCTTGAAAACATTTGACATTTTGAGAGTATAGAATGCGTTTGAAATATGTGTTAATTCATCACGGCGCGCACCATTTTCATTATTGTTTAACTTAACATTTTAAAGCCTAGCTGTTACTTTACATACCACCAGGTTTAACGTTCAGAAATTCTACACGTATCGTATGTATGTGTTTTGCCTGGATCTCAGAAGAAACAGTGTTTAACTCTTACTGCATTTAAATTTTTTTTCTAAATAAGTGAAGTGTTGTGGTTCACTGCGCTGTACCCACTGACTCCTTGTATAAAACAGATTATACAGAATGCGGCAGAAAGAACTCCCCTATTTTAAAAACGAATAAATTCAAAATCAAAGAAGATACGGCAAATATTTTTCTATTTCTAGATATCACATAGAATGCCGTTTTATATCAATGTGTTTTGAACAAAACATCACTCAAGTGGTGGCTTTGGATATTGATAAACTGATGTAGCCTCTCGCGGTAGTTTTCCATGACCTTGAGAACCATTTCAGGTGTAATGGCAGCAACTTCCTGTCGTATCGCCTCCTTCAGAGCTTCCAAAGTTTGTCCTGTTTATCTAAAGTTTGATACCAAATGGTAAATCGTTTTCTTATCAGGAACAGCCTCCCGTCGACCAAGCGCGAAGAGGATGCGAAATTCACGCTGCGTTGCTACCGGCGACCCGCCATTTTTTATAAACTCCTGAGCAATAAAAGCTCGATGTTCTTCCAACCATGCCATGGTATACACTGAAAACAGCATGTACACCGCTGTTCGACGACGTGCTCCTCGCCACTGTACGCGCTCTCTACCCGAAGCTATGCTCCTCCCAAATTGGAGTGTTCTTTCTGCCGCACTCTGTATTTCGTATTTAAAGATTTTGTGTAGCTATTTAATGACATTGAAGATTAGACCCTTAATGTATTTGATGCTTTTATAGCATTATTGCAGTTAATATATTTTACCACATTGCTGATTAAATATCTTGCGATCAAGAAATGCAAAGGTTTATAGTTTCACATTTTTATTAAGGTACCAAATATAGGTGAGTAGAAAGGTAAAGTTATCCCGTTACAGGCCCGGTTTGGCCTAGAGGTTGGGCAGAGTTATAGCTCTACTCTTCCATGACCGCGGCACTAGAAGAGGGTGATTGGTTAGCAGCACGCTCCGGCCGCACTTTACCACCGGGAAATACCAGGTACCCATTTTACAGAAGGCTGGGTGGGCCCCAGGGCCAGTCTAGACGGGCGGAAAATCTCGTCCCCACCGGGATTCAATCCCAGACCGTCCAGCACCTAGTCAGTCGCTATACCGACTGAGCTACCCGGCCGACAAAAATATGTGAATAAGTGAGACAAATGTACAAATAAATTAATAAATAATAAAGACTGTAAATCGCAACTTAGTTACTTGACGTAATTAAATTGTCGGATACGTATTTCATGTTTTGGCTTACGTCATCTCTCATCAGGCAATCCTTTACAAAGTTTTCACCCTTAAAATTCTAGTAGGACAGCTATGTTAGCTTTACAGAATACATAAGTTTCGTAGTTCTATGTTGGTATTAAAGAGTTTGGGTTATTTTTTCGCCGCAACAGTGGAATAAAGTTTTATATTGAAAATACAAATATTTAGGCCAAAAATGTGTATTACTTCTCGAAAGTTTTGATTAATACGTATAAATATTAATTCTATAATCCTCCATTTTTATTGTGAGTGTCGACTTTTCTACCAAAGTTCATAGGTGAATATGTAGTAAGGAAAAAAAGGCAGCCCAACTGATGTCCTAAACGGAAATCGATTTGAGAATTTCATAACGAATGAACAGTCTCAATTTTTGAAAGTATTTTTAATAAAAACCAGTAAAATATTGAACAACTTCGGCAAATTTCTGGTTAAAAATAATATGTAGTTGCATTTAGAACTGACGTAGATACCTTTGTTGTTCGGATAAATTTTTCTTAATAAAAATCCGGGTCGTATAAGTTTTGAAGGCGTTTTTGCGTTGTTGAATATACAAAACAGGAAATAAATAATTTGTTCAATTATCTGTCAAATTGCAGCACGTACGCAGAAGTATGTAGTGGAAATAACTAGAAATAACCTTCGGTTAATATTTAGAGAGTTTCGCTTGAGATGGGAGTAGAAATGCATGTAGATTTTGTTTTTAAAATTATCCTGCAATTTGTCCATGTAATATCAAGTAGGTTTCAAAAATATTAGAGAAGCTTCCCAATATTCAATTTAATGAACATCCATTTGTCGGTTCTGCAGTTGTTTGCGCAAACAGGCGTATGGAATGTCACTACGATTTTATTAAACCTTCTCCAAAGTATGAGCTGCAGAAAAACACTGCAAAAGAGGAGCCAGATAATGCAGAGGGATGACAACGATAAAAGCACAGGAGGATAATTACGAGTATATTGCGTCACATGGAAGAAGCACTGAAACACAAAATTAAAATCGCCGTTGGAGATTGTAATTACTATCTATATGTGATAGGTACGTACTTGAAAATGTTATTTTGTTGATTGAGAAATTCTCTGGTTTTAGGTTACCGGAAAATGAAATAAAACCCTGTTACCGGACTCTGCACCATGCAGGTCAATCAGTCCCAGATTTTACACTCTATTTCCTGACAGGTTATTTCAATTTTTAATTTCACGTGTGGGTCTAAGTCTTCCACATTATTTTTTGCAATGTGGTTTCCTGGTCAGAAATTTTAATCCTTTTTTAATTCTTCCTGTTTTACTTACGATATATTTGGGACTCAGTTGTCATTTATTCTCTAAAACTATCGCACCAATTTATTAATATTTTTCTTTATTGTTTTATTACTCTTCTGATACCGCTTTGTCCAATTTTTGTTTACACAATCTTTGTTTTAATTGACACAAAATATGTTTCCACATAACACTTGTGCTAATTATGAAGCGTCATTATCTGTGGTTGCAGTTGCATTATGAACTGCACCATGTGTATCAACAGGGCAAAATTTGTAGTAATTGGCAATTTTGAGGCATTGCGTAAATTGTGATGGACTTACAACTAACAGGAGAGTGAACCATATCGAGGCTCTACTCATCCACAAGAAATAAAGAATAACGCAGAGTACGTGTGTATATTCGTAGTGAAGAATGAATTCCTGGTGATTTCGAAATAAACTCACCAGAAAATTATTCCATGTTATCCGTATATAAACCACGTGCTGCAATTAATACGTTTTCGTAACTGCCAAATAACATAATCTATTATTTTTCACAAACATTATTTTTGTTGTGAAGCATCAGTGCTTGAGAACAGTATCCGGGGTAGCACCATCTAACTTACAGTTAAATCCATCAAGTCCAGGGTGCAGGACGGAGGGGAAATTATGATTTGTCATTATTTTCCTACTTGCTTTCAAAATCCATTATATGTAAACCATGTAAGTGCGTCTTTTCGTAAATTTTTTGTTCACGGGTAAATTATTTTATGTAGACTCCGCATTTTATTCGTTGATTTTTAAGTACTTTACCCGACGGATATGCCTGGTGTTCAGTGGGACGCATTTCTCACATTGTCTTTGCTCGAAAGTCAATGTGATGTCTATTCAGTCCATCTTTTATACTCCAAAAATTATTGGTCCTCCTCCTCTGAACTATTTACTATATTCCCCCTTTGCTTTTCTCAGTTCTATTTTATCATATAAAATATATTACCTAAATTTCTTAGGTCTGCGATTTAGTAACTTCATGTGGATTCATTTTTGTAGGAATTTTGTAATTGCAATAGAAATGTAGACCTATCGCTCGAAAACCATTCTTTCCTTTTTTATATTTCTTATGTATTTGAACAATGAATGCAATTCCTTCTCTAGCCCTGAGCGTAAATGGTACTTATACTGCACTTTCATTCACCTCAGTTTTCAATTCATAATATAAATAAAGTTATTCCATTTCTTTTCCTTCGGCATACAATACTCATACTCTCTCTTGTTTCTCCCGTTTTTCATTTCACAATAGGAAACTAAAGATGAATTCTTTCGTATTTATCTGGATTTAGTAATTCGGCATATCATCCGTACATCGTGTCTTGCACATTTTCCTAATTATCTTTCAGGCCAATTTTCTCTAATCCCCCTCCCCCATCCCTTTATGTTCTCGCCCAACTCTCTGCCTTCTACGGTTCCTTTAGACGGGTCTCAAGTAGCTTCAGAGGATAACACTGTATTAAATCGTGTCTCAGGGGAACAATGAAGTGGGGTTAGCATAGCGCGCTGTGACCACAGTCATAATAAACTGTACGTATCCACAGCGAGGCCAATTTTTTTTATTGTTTAATTCTTCTCGAATAAGGCTGAGCTCTCTAGTCTTAATAACCATCAATCTCATTTTATCCTAGCGAATTTTAATTCAGCACTAATTAATCGAAAGATTGCTCCTAAGTTTGCAACTCATTAATTTTTTCTGGGATTTGAAAGCACTGTTTTTCTTGTGCGCACATTCATGACTTTGAAAGATCGGACTTATCTGAAGATAAGTAAGGTAAAGTTTGTATCACAAAAGGCAGTTTATTTGAATTTCACTCACATCATTAACCGTAACTTTAGCAGTAACTGGAGTTCAAGATGAAACCCATACCAATGTTGTTTTCATTTGTCTGCCCTTGTGTTAGCAGTAATTGTGGAAAACTTATTGCTTTTTAAACTGAAGAAAATTTTGTATTGCGGGTTTCATAGCCTATAATTTTTCATAAAAGTTTGTGGGATTGATGAAATGATGATCTACGAAATTGAATTTTTGTAAAGAAACATAATTGGATGACGTAGAGTAGGAGTCCTGAAGTATTGTGGGTAAGTATGAGGAGATATTACTTAAGTAAATAACAAGCCAGCTCCATGTGGCACGATATTAGTAGGAAGATATCCAGTTGCTCAGCGCCAAGTGGTTCAGTGCTTTCATTACGAGATAGTTTCATGAAGGAGAATAAGTCTTTTTACGTAGCGTTTATGAGTATTAGCAAACCAAGGCTGGGAAAAAAGCTATAAGACTTCCTGAAGAACTTAACTCTACGAAGAAACAGAGCTGCACGTTTGGAAGTGGTTTAATTAGTACAGGATAGGAGTCAGTGATGGCCTTCTGTAAATGCGGCCATCAAAGTTTTGACGCATAATCTATACGTAACTTTCTCGGTGAATGTTTCATGTGCCACAAAACTGGTTGATTATTTTATTATGCATTCTCGTATTATGCTTTAAAGTGAAAGAAACTGAATGTGCAGCTGATATATTAAATTAGTCCATAAATGTGTATTGAGACATTTAAAACTTGTAGTAGCTTTGACTGCACAACTATAACAGCGAAATGGTTGAACCTAATGTTGTAACATGATAAAACTTTACGGCTCTTCCTCTGTCGGGCCTGTTATTACTTTTTTATTTAACAATTCGAGATGTGTTTACTGCTTTTCTTGCAACGGTTATCTTTTCTGGTAGCAGCAAAGGATATTTTAAATGCAGTGATGAACATCTTTCCTACCCTTGTGACCAATTTGGCCCTAATGCTGTAAAGAGCTAGCAGTCCGTATAATGCCGTTAGGTAGGCATGTGATGGGACACTCTCCGTTGCAAATGCACAAATGTTTGACTTCTTTATGTGTCCAGGTCTTATTTTAGTCCTACCTTTAAGGTGCTCTGCACCGGGTCCTCCTTTTTATGTCGAGCGGGCGTCATTCTTAACGTATAACCCCTGACGTTACGTCTCCGCTGTCTTTGGCCAAACATTAAAATGAGTTCTCTGTAAGGAAGCCATTATTTTTTTTACATTTGTACCGTGCATCTTGATACTATCACAGTTCTTTTATTCACCAACGAATGCACAAGTGATTGTCTTAAAAACAATATTACAATTTACTCCGACGTATTTCGGTGTAGTCACACCATCTTCAGGGAACTCACTGTCCGTGCTTGCTAAAGTTACACTTTGTTAAAATGGTCTATTATGGTACATCGGTGAGTGATTAAATCGGTGGTAATGTGGCTGCATATATTGGTAACGTCCTTGTTGATGTGTATGTCGCAATGTTCGTGAGTCTACTCACGAACATTGCGACATACACAAAGTGTAACTTCAGCAAGCACGGACAGTGAACTCCCTGAAGATGGTATGACCACACCGAAACATGTCGGAGCTATTTTAACGTAAATTATAATATTGTGTTTAAGACAATCACTTGTGCATTAGTTGGTGAATAACAAACTGTGAGGCCAGTGCTGTTTGTGAGTGACAGTACCTTCAGGGAAGGACAAAGACATTTTTTCCCGACTTCTATTTTATAATAATTTTCATAAATAGATTAAGGTTTATGCAGCCAGGGTCATTCTGAGTGGCGCAGTTTTGTTACAGTATTCGCACACAACGGCAATCAGGCCACGTCAAACACAACCCACTTTAATAATAGGCACTCTGCATTGCTACATGTTCAGTCCTTAAAGGAATTATTTAAAACACGTCAGTTCTTCATGAAGAACTGACGTGTTTGTATTGCTGTTTCACGTCAACCAGTATTGTTACGTCTGAGAAAGACCGAGAATATTCTTTTGTGTCAGAGCGAGACCGCGCGCATGCGGCATTCAAATATGTATCCGACATAAATATATTTGAATCCACGGAGTTATTTCTACACATTTTCGTATGAAAGTAATAATGTCTGAGACCACCAAGCTACATGTTAAGTCTTTCAGGCGACACCATCAAAATACTGGGCTTGTTAACTTATGTATTGGCATCGACACTGCCGTTGTGCAAACCGAGACCCATTAAACTTGTGCGGTGATTGCTGGAAACGATTTGCAGTCGCTTTTCAAACACGTCGTTGGGTGTTAGTCACTGTTCTGCACTGCTGACAATAGCATTCACTTAACGCATAAAAGACCGCACTTGTCCAGGGTTAGTTTCACAGCTGTACGGTTAATATTTATGTAGGACTAATTAGTCTAATCAAGACATTGTTTCCGATTTTCTACATTTGTTAGTATGTTGCCAAATTTTTATCGCTAGGACGAAAATCAAGATGAGGCATCAATAAAGAACAATAGCTGGTACCTATGCGTCAGCCAACATTTGAAATACGCCTCGTTTAATGCGAATAGGTGTCAACGCTGTTTGTTCTGTCCAACAATTATTTCAGAATATTATTAAGATCACCGCGTGCCTAGCGACGCGGTCGTGGATTAAGAGAGTCCCCCCAAGTTGGCGTTACAAGACTGAAAATTTTATCTTCGGGGGAAAAGGATAAGAAATTACAAATTCATTGTTATCGGCTGTGTACTTTATAAGCGCCTGTAATGTACATGTGATTACCCAGACTTTGACATTTTATGATGATTGCCTTTGAAAGCAGTGAACTACACACATATTTGTGTTTTCGGCGCTTGATTATCTCCGGATGTTACTGATAATATTCAGCGAGTATCTTTACCCTTTGTGTCTGTCACCATCACGATATTTTTATTACCTCCTACTAACTTCGGCAGCCAAAGTCTCCCGACTAGCGTGACTAAGCGCATGCAGTCAAATTCGTTTTTTTTAGCCAGGAAGAATATATGGAACGACAAAAAATCCACCCAGTGTTGACGATAAATAAATAAACTTATTCGTGAACCGAAGGTCGTGCTATATCTGACACATTACTTCTGTGGATTAAAGTTCCCTGACTTGCTTAATTGTCAAGAACTGGTTAGAATTCGAATTCCCGTGAAGATTTTCATATGGACCACCTCTGAAGAATATGCTGAGTCACTTCAATCTGTCACATCTTGTACTTATGAGATCCACTTTAGTAACAACCCCCTATTTACGCCCAGATTTGCAAAATTGTTATCCTTCTTGTATGAGTGGGTGTTTCAGAAAGTAAGGTTCCCTATTTTTTTGCCACCAAAATACTTCACATAATAAGATGCCTCTTTCTACAATTATTACTTACTTCATTCACGATTTTTTCACGTAGTCACCTTCT
>Ga0123357_10015426_pt1 | contig 10018 bp, 9 predicted proteins | sample TergutEmb28metaG_FD_89873 | JGI IMG/M metagenome (GOLD analysis project Ga0123357, IMG submission 89873) | Embiratermes neotenicus P4 segment gut microbial communities from Petit-Saut dam, French Guiana - Emb289 P4 | ecosystem: Host-associated > Arthropoda: Insects > Digestive system > Gut ... | reverse complement strand
TCAAGGGTTTCCACGTCATTTTCACTAAATTTCACGACTGTGTGTTGCACATTAGGGCCCCACGGTCCCTACAGAGTGTCCCAGAACTACAACAGGCACGCCTGTGAGCCCTTCTGTAGCTGTAAACATCGATTTTCGTGTATATCTCCAGTTTTTGTGCGTATGCCACTGAAAACATTTCTTATTTCACTGTTGAAAAAACAGACCTACATTCTGCTGCAGATAGACAGAGAAGGGAGCTGTGTTCTAAAATTAGAACTGTTGATACAGGCATGTAGTTAACTGCAGAGACAATATAAAAAAAAATGGCATGCAGTTTAGGTCACATTTGGCTCGGAGATGAAGAAATCTCACACACAATGCAGCTTTGACATTTCCAGGCAAACTACGTCTTGGAAAAAAACAGCTTTGTAACATGCAGGGGTGAACAAAGTCCTTCCAAATTCGACACATATTCACGTCAACTTAAGTCAACATTCGCTTGTGAGCCTGATTTAAATACCCTCACTGCGCTTCAAGTTAAGTCGACGTTCTGCAGCACAAGGTTGAGGTCTCAGCCTTGAAAGAATATTTATTACAGATGTATATTTTATCTTTTTCATCTTCTTATGTACATCTTGATAATGACAAGTTAAGTAGCCAAAACATGTAACTGGGTTTATATCTTAACACAAATATAAATTGTGTTTGACGTTTAGTTAATTTATTGTTTTAATATTACAGTGTAACAGGATGAATGGTCTTATGTTTATTGGACCGTGCATCATTCTGATAGTTGAAGAATAAAAGACCCCCTTGATGTCACTTGCTATTTTAGTTCACTTCTTGTGTGCTCAACATGTTTCGGACATTAATATATCCATCATCAGGAGCATGCGACTATTCTGTTGAATTACCAAATTGGTCGTATTGTTCTTGGTTCGATGTGTGTTGGAGTTTCGGTGTGGTTGGGTTGGAGTGGTAACTGTGTTGCAGGCTGAAGCAGTGCTTCAGCCTGCAACACGGATACCATTCCAACCCATCCACACCGAAACTCCAACACACATCGAACCAAGAACAATACCACCAATGTGGTAATTCAACAGAATAGTTGCAAGCTCCTGATGATGGATGTATTAATGTCCGAAACATGTTGAGCACACAAGAAGTGAAATAAAATAGCAAGTGACATCAAGTTGGTCTTTTATTCTTCAAGGATGAATGATGTTAAGACTCTAGTGAGAGTAGATTGTGTACAGTATCGTAATTGTTCATTAATTTTTTATATTACGCTCATACCATTTAGTGTGGGCCAGGTAGCTCAGTCAGTATAGCGACTGACTACAGGCTGGACGGTCCGGGGATCGAATCCCGGTGGGGGCGAGATTTTCCGCGCCTGTCCAGACCATCCCTGGGACCCACCCAGCCTCCTGTAAAATGGGTACTGTGTCTTTCCCGGGGGTAAAGAGCGGCTGGGTTGTGATGCTGACCCCTCACCTCCTTCTAGTGCCATGGTCAAGAAAGAGTAGAGCTATACCTCTACTCCCCCTGTGGGCCGTACAGCCTGTACAGAGCCTCAGTGCCTGTACAAGGGTGAACTTTACTTTTTTTTTACCTTTACCATACCGTTTAGTACAGTTTATGTTCTGCAGTGTACTTTCTGGTAATGAAATAGATACTGATTGGTTCTGTTTGTAGTAGCTGTATCAAAGGGTGAGGCACAGACTTGGATAGAACCGAGAATGAAAAATTGTGTGTTTGTAGTTTTCTCGGAGAAATAGGTGTCCACCCAACATCCTTCTTATAGCTTGCACTAGTGTCAGTTTGTTATTCCAGGCGTGTACAATATTTATCAAAGATTGAAGATATTTTCCGCAAATCATGCATTAATATATATATTAGGGATTCCATGTATACAAAGCATGTTCAATTAGTAAGGTTTCCAGTGTCATGAAACAATTGAGCTCTTATTACAGCGTTAAGTGTAACTCCCTTATTCTAGTGAAGTGTTATTTTTTAATGCAGTCCCTGAGCACTTTGATACATCTTCCCATCTCGGTACAAACTTTAGGAATAACCGTTTCCACATCATTGGTTTTGTGGAATGGAAGACCTGCCATGAGTTGCTTCATTGGCTCAAACAAATGGTCTCTTGCATGCTACCCCTACTGCAGTTGCTACTTCCACCAAAAGATAAGATGCATGATTAACTCTTTGAAGCCTAACGACCACTATAATGGCCGTACTGCACCGCTAACCTCTAAACATTGCATTTTATATATTTATTCAACAAATATAGGTACTGAATATTTTAAACATGGTATATACTCTCCATTATTTCCTCTTCAAAATGCAGTTTGTTTCATAATTCTAACTTATTTGTTTCCTGTATTATTCGCATTTTATATACAGGGTGTGCTAAAATTTAAAAAAAATAATTCCGCCACCAAAAGGTTAATACAGAAGCTGCAGGCTGGGGAACATTAAGTTTTGAACATGCCTTATACCTTCAAATGTTTATGCAGATTTTCAATTACTTTTTAGGTTATTAATGGTGTTAAATATATACTTCACATAGAAGTTGCAGAAACATCGTGTTTGAAAGGATCAACACCGGATAGAGCTTCTTGTCTGCCAGACTTGAATAATGTAAGAACATGCTTGGTTGAGTTCTTGGAGAAGCCGTGGTTGGATTCTAGTCGTGAGATCGTCAACAATAATTGTACTTCCTATAATAATGACCTTGAAAATGAAATTAAGCCTCAGTATTTACCAGATAATGAAGCTAATCGTCAGGATATATTTGACTATCTTGACGCAATGATTGAACCAGATCCCGTCACTGTGAAAGTGCCTTCTTCATACGGAAGAGATGGATTGTATTTACCTGAGAATGAGCCAGAAAATCATCCTGTTGAAAGTGATGCTGAGCAAATTGATGTTAGGAATTCTGGTGAGATTCATAAGAAGTCTGATAAATTACAACTTGATGACCAAAGCTCTGAATCTACTAGTGATGAAGACCGAATATCTAAACCCAAAAAAGAGAATGATGACTCTATTGAAACTGAACAGCCAGAAAGTCAGACAGTCCAAGATCGTTCCGATGAAAGTGACCAGAGCTTTGAAGAAAGGCAAGAGAAAATAAGGGAGAAATTCACGGCATATTTTGCAGGAGAGGACCGTGACAGAAGGGAGATCACACCTAGGTCTACTCCTGGAGGTTTGAAGGATATTGACAGTTCAGAAATTGAACTTGTGAACAAACTTGCGCAGATCGCTGTCCAAACGTTAGATGAGATCGATGAAGATGACAAGAAGCGCGTGGTGTTAGAAGTCCTGGGTGCCCAGAAACAGGTAAGAACTCTCATGTATTTTGTATTTGGTGGGTTTCTTACAACATGATTCATAACTTGTAAGTCATGTACAGTATATGTTTCTTTTTGCTGCAGTAGTTCTGGAATACAGATGCACATTGTGTGTTCAAGCCATTATTTTTTCCATATCTTTCCTGCTGGGTGTGATCACTAGAAAAACTTAGAAACCTGTGCCTTTAGCTTAAGGACAGAGGAAGAGATTTTTCATGAAATTGTGTGTTGGGAGAATTTTAATAAAATTAGGTTTGCAGTTTTCATGGGCATAATAGAAATTGTGTTAACAGTTTTTGGCCATGTCTTAGCAAAGATATGAGTTAAGGTTTTCCTACAGGATGATAGGAATTGACAGGCCAAGTCAATTCATTTTACTCCACTTTCGGGCCATAGGGCCTCCACAGAGCAGTTCCATTCTTCATCAGCTGTTGCCTTGGCATCTGTCCAAGGTTTTCACATTATTTTAGCTTACTCCTGTGATGGTGGCCACCAGATCCTTCTCATTCTTCCTCTTTTATGCTGTCCGTACGGGTTCCAGCTGAAGTCTTGCTTTATTGTGGGACAGGAATGCTTGTTTATTGTGTGTCTGATCCACTTTCATTTCTGCAGTTTGATGCACACCATCACTGGTTTCTGTTTTGCTCACATCTACCTTTCTTCAATAAAGACAAGATTAGACCAGAAGATCTTAATGATTTTTCCAAACGCAGCTATTCGTTGATGTGTGATTGGATTTGCCTGTATGGTTTTCCTGGAGTCTGACAGGAATTGCATAACGTAATGGACAAAAATAGATCTGGACTTGAATGCATGTAGCAGTAAAGTTAAACAGGTTTTATTTTTCCTGAAATTTCTTTCATAAAACAAGTTTCATTTTACTCCCACCTGCAGTAATTGTTACTCTGAGATACCAAGGATAATGTGGATGGGTTGACTGAGAAGTACTTAAGGATGAGTCGGAAAACAAGTTTCACAATCATATGTTTAATGTATTCAGTTATTTATATTCCAACCTAATAACACCAGTTCAGATTTAATTTCAGTGCTAATTACTTTCTAGCATAGTCCTTACAGTTGAGGCATTCATTATGATGTAGAATGGGAGTGAAAAGGAAGCCGGACATTGTAGGTATCATACAGCAGAAAAGGCTACAATGGTATGGCCACATCTAAAGGATGCCAGAGGAGAGACTACTAAAATTAATTACGGAATGGATACCACGGGAGAGAAGGAAAAGAAGATGTCCAAGAAAAACGTGGATGGAAGGAGTACAAGCAGCCATGACAATAAGAAATTTAGAACCAGATCAGTGGAGTAACAGAGAGGAATGGCATTTGGTTTCTGGAAGACGGCGACAGCTGTTAAAAAACTGGACAGACAGATAGATTGATGGATGGATGGATGGATGGATGGATGGATGGAGCTGTTTTGTTCCCCCGTAATTGATGCCTGTGCCCTGTGTTATCGGCCATCATGTCAGAACTGTAGCCACCTTGCAGTCTTATTTGAGTTTGCAGCCACCAGGATTTTGCTTCAACACAAGAAACGTGATAACGACATGGTGATGAATGCCCCTGATACAGTCTTAGTTGGTATAGTTCTGTGGGTATGAAATTATGCACCTTTTACATGTATTTCCTAATTGACCATATACACACACATTCGTGCGTGAATGCTCTCTCTCTCTCTCTCTCTCTTCCATGGTGGTATTTTCATGCACAAATGTGAATCACCTTGTTTACAGATTGTGAATGGTGTGATGTATCACTTGCAATTGAGAGTGGTATCCACGTCATGCAGTGAGAATGGAGCCAACAAGGCAGATTGTATGAAACATTACTCATCTCCTGTAAAAATATGTAAAGTGGAGTTACATCGATCATTTACTGATAACGCCCATCTGGATGCCAAAGTGAGTATACCGTGATAATATTATACACTTAAACACTCTTATAATGGAATTCGAAGGTTTTTGAGGAAGAACATTTCTTTTCTTTTCCAGACATTTTCTGTTTAAAACAGGTACTTAATTGTGTATTAGAAACATTAAATAATACTCTGTGTGATAACAATTGCATAGCACATAAAGTCCATTTAACTTCCTGCGCAGCACACAACTTTTTTTCCTTGACTGATTTCATGGTTTGAATCTTCCATTACAATGTGAAAGAGATGTTTTTATGCAGCATGGATTGGTTGTTTGTTACCAGCATTTCTGGACTATTTTTCGATTTCATTTTGCAAGTGTCAGTCAGTCCAAGACTGCTTGCACCTTGAAGATGGAACCAGTATGCTGCATAACATAACGGAAGAACAAAGATCTCCTTCATGCTTTTAAGGTTTTGCCGTGTTCTAAATGTAATTTGTTCCTTTTTGGGTAATTCCCCAGTGTCTGAGTTCTAATTGCTGACATTTTGGAACTCTCTGTCGGTTCCATCGTCATAGGCAGGTGAATGAAGTATGTCAGTGGATGGATTGTGTGGTGTATTTATACCAAATTGAGTTGGAACAGGAAAGTGGCAGAGTCAATTGGAAGTAGTGTGCCTGTATGGGGCATGTAGAAGTCCAGCAGGTAGTGGAGGGGGGAGGGTGTATATAAGTGCGTGTGCGGGTGGGATTACTGTTGTGTAGTGGATGGCTGTCTTCTCTGCCACTTCCCCGCTCCAACCCAACCAGGTATAAATACACCACACAATCCATCCACTGACATACTTCATTCACCTGCCTATGAAGATGGAACCGACAGTGAGTTCCGAAACGTCGGCAATTAGAACTCAGATGCCGGGGAATTACCCAAAAAGGAACAGATTACAAAGATATCCTTCATTACATGTCTTCCAGCAGTCCACAAATCCTTTAACCTTTAAAACCTTTTGTAAACATTGATATACCTTCCAGACCAATTCCTTTATCGGTATTTCACGTTCTGTACTTTCTGTTGCTGTTACAATTTTACTTGGGGTTAGCTGCCTCTTCACCTAATTTTCCTTGTACAAGCATTAAACCTCAGACATTCATTCAACATAAAGCAAGTGTATTCAGCATTGGTACAAAGAAGAAAAATTGAATGAGGCTTGAAGTTGGTGTTCTCTGAGTTTGTCCTGAAAGAGTTCAGTAATTCTGCACTTGCTGTTTGACATTCAGACTCCATTTCTCTTTTTTGCAAAGGAAGTGTCTCCTTTCAGTTGAATTCCAGGAAGCATCACTGAACAAAATTACATGCACAGAAAGCACTGAATACTGAAGCAGATTATATTCCACTAAATTCTTCCTGTAACTTGTCCATTTAATGGTTTATTTTTTTTTTCTTCTTGCTGAATGTTGTGCAAACTTTTACGCTTATCCTGCGTACCAGAGAGATTCTGTAAAGACATCTTAATCAGTAACTCTCATATTGTTCTAGACAGGTGATACTGTGGTTTTATGTTCATTGTAAATAAAATTGCTGTTACTGGTCGGATCCCTAAGGTATACATGTACATGTAAAAGTAGTATAATTTTATCAGCTTGCAATATAGAACAAACTACATCCCAACAGCATGATGTAGGAGGATGAATTCTTCCTGAGTAGACGGAGCTTCAAACCCATTCCATAAAAGACAGAAGGCAACAGGTATTCTCCAGCAATGTACATCACATCATTTTGAGGCACAAATACAGTTGTTACCTCTCCAGGTGCTGATCATTCCCAGAGTAGCTGAATGACAGATGGAGATAAGGCCACAGTTTGTGTCCTCAGGGTTTGCTTGTCTCCCCACTGGTGAAGTCCAAAAAAAGGGTTATGCTTGAAATCATAACTCCTGTTGGCTTGGGACAACCCTTTCCCCTTTGCCTGCCTTGTGTAGCCATGATTGGCCATACATTCTGTTTCTGCAACCAACATAATTTTTCCTTTTGTTATTTCACCGTTCACATAGATCAATTCTGTGGGCATGAAGATGGAGGCCATATGTTTCTCCACAACATAGGAACAGACAGAAGAAAGATAAAAAATGATTGACATCAGTCAAGATGAAATTTTCAGAATAATAGCGGGATATACACTTTTTGACCACAAAAGGAATGGAGAAATTTTGGAAGAGTTGAAAGTAGAACTGGTTGACAAGAAACTGAGAAGATACAAATCAAACTGTGTATGGCATGTAACAAGAATGAACAGCAACAGGATGCCGGAAGTAATTCTGAATTATAAACCAGACTGACGATGACTGGGAAGACCTCTGAAGAGACTTATTATATAAGACTGAAACAGGCCTATTTAAAAAAAAGTCTTTACTCATGATTGATGATGATGATGATGAAATCAGTAGAAGGTAAATGTACAATGCACCTTAGAACCAGTCATGAAGGCCCAGAGCGGGAGTAGAAGTAGAGCACCACAACTGTAACATCAGCACAAGCGGGGGATGGGTGGTCATTATCATTCTCTGACTTCTTTAGCCCCTGGGAAAGATACCCAGTACCATCATACAGGGCCAGTGTGTACGGGTGCATAATATCTCACTAATACTGGGATTAAATCCTGTAGCAAGTCACGGTTCCGACTTTGCAGTCCCAGCATTCAAATCAGTAAATGTGTGTTAAATGCTTTCAGGGTAGTTGCTTTACACTTACATTCACGGAAGGTGTTGTTTGTGGCTGGCGACCATACCAGGACAGTTTGTGTTGCAAATATTCTGCCTGGCTACCATTCATGTCAACATATTTTTTGTGTTTCTGTACTGAGTGCTGTGCACGTGTAAACCTTAAAGTCCCATACCATTATGTTGTGATTTTCCAACTATCAGGGCAGGCCCATATCAGTACATTACACACATACTAATACAGTGCTTGGCTTTCAAGTTGGAAAATCACTACATATGGAAAAAGTAGTGTGTATGTCACTAGTGACACAATTGATATCTTTGTAGACCATGGCTGATGGATGTTCACATTGCAGTGCCTATCCTGAATGGGTTAATTTATGTTTTAGGTGTGTGATGTAGTGCTCCATCTTATATTTAACCTTATTTGGCTTATGCATGCATCTGATATTGCTTACAGGAATATTTTTTGTTGCAGGTTGTGAAGTCTGAGTGTGCTGCAGAAGAAAGTATACTTCTTGAGAAAAAACTGAGGCAGAAACGGAATGTTGGTAACGTATTGGTAGGAGGTACATCGCCTGCCAATACAAGCGATCCGTATATCACCGGCCTGGCAGATTTTGCTGTCTCTGAGTTGGATAAGGGTACTAATTCACTGTACACCCAGTGTATCGTGAAGATTGTAAATGCGTCGACACAGGTGTGTATTTGACCTGACTTTTTGATATCAGCAGGAATACCTCACAACTTCCATTGATTAATATTGGTTGTTTATTGTAGGATACCAATGGTGTCATTGGAATTTTTCATTGACATAATCCTACCAGCCACACTATGGCCCTGGGGTCGACTCAGCCTCTAACAGAAATGAGTACCAGGAATACTTTCTGGGGGTAAAGGCAGCCGGTGTGTAGGGATGACAAACTTAACCACCTTCATGTGACTATTGTCTTTAAATCTGGGAGCCTCAACCTCCTAGAACCCTCAGGGCCTCTCCAGGCTTGTACAGGGATTGCTTTTTGTTGCAGGACAAAAGCAGGACGGTTATGGTCTTTTGGTTTCTGTGTAATAAACAGAATCAAATTCTTTTTCATGAATTTTATTGTTTTATAGGAGGTGGTGTATAAGTCTTAAAAACATATGAAACATGTCAAGCCAGGTCTTTCACTGTCATGACAAGGCTGCAGAATGCGGTTTTGATTCCCATTACACCCCAAATTTTTCTCTTCACCACTCCATCAAGGCCGTCTTGGAATCCACACAATCTTGTATCTGTGGTTTACTTACTTACTCCATGGAGCAGAGTCCTTGAGAAGCTAACTGGTTCTGCTGCTAGTCAAGAAATTCCCCTCACTTCATGGAACCCGAAAGTTCATCACTGTATTCACAAGTGCCCGCCATCTGTCCCTGTCCAGTCTCCAGTGGTTTACTAGGAAAGCTTTTTCCCCCAGCTAGTTGGTTCAGGCAGTAATACTTCTCACTTGTGTTTTGGGAATTTCCTGGTGTGAATCTTGGCTGTGACTCAGTGATCTTAACTTGGATGTATCGTAGCATTCTTCTGTTCCTCTAGGCACTTTAAAGGGTATTATCTTGAAGTAGGTTGTGATTGCTTCCTCTCACATCTTTCCCCATTGATTCACTAACCATTCAACACTGTATTGTCTCAACTGCTGCCAGCATCTTTAAATAAACGATACTTGAATGAATATATCTGTTGTCCTCTTTAGGTGCATCATCCCCATTGTGTTATAAGCAATTAGGGGAGGGGGTGGGGCACATCAAAACACACCTGTCTTGTATCCTATTTATTATGCTGACGACGACATGTTTCGGCCACTGTGGGCCTTCTTCAGGTCACAAAAATGTATATAGAGGAAACCTATACAGAGTATGATCATAGTATAGGTGCATATTGTAAACTTTCAACCAGATCTCGTTGTCGGTTGGATTATACATATTGAACTAAAAGTACCTCTTCTAAGTAGAGTATAAGAATGAATATGTACATAATTAAGTAATACCTAGTCTTACAAATGGTGCATTAAGCTAGATTGTAATATACAGGGTGTCCCAGGAGGAATGTG
>Ga0123357_10015425_pt1 | contig 10018 bp, 6 predicted proteins | sample TergutEmb28metaG_FD_89873 | JGI IMG/M metagenome (GOLD analysis project Ga0123357, IMG submission 89873) | Embiratermes neotenicus P4 segment gut microbial communities from Petit-Saut dam, French Guiana - Emb289 P4 | ecosystem: Host-associated > Arthropoda: Insects > Digestive system > Gut ... | reverse complement strand
TTTCAAAAAGAAAAAAAAAAAAATGACTAATTAAAAAAATGGATTTATGCAGGACGCTCTTTAAGACAATGGAAAGTTTACCATTCTGTTCTCAGTATATATTTTCTCTTTCATTGTATGTTTGTTTGTTTGTTCATTTTCATATTCCACAGATCCAAATTAGGTTACAAAACCTAAAGGATATAGAAATTGTCATACTGTTATGAATATATCCAGCACAAAACAGCTTCTTATCATACATGTTAATTATCATTCTCGTTGTTGCTAAACAGCAGTTTGTATTCAAATACATTTCCAGTACACAACACTACTATATACTGTACAGTTTAAAATGATTACAGATGAGTTATAAACACACTTCCACTGATCTCTACACACAAACCATAATTGCTAATTAAAACTGTATTCTAAATACTCTTCCACTGAATAAAATGAATGTAAGTCAAGAAACCTTTTTAAGGCAGATTTAAATAATTTTATCTCGTTTGAGAGACTTTTTGTTTTTAGTGGTAGGTGGTTGAATAGCTTTATACCAGAGTAATAAGCTCCCTTCTGAATACAATCAAGTTACACAATGGAGGATGTAAATTTGTATTCATTCTTGTGGTAATGTTATGGATTTCTTGGTTGGTTGTATATAAATCTTTATTCTTTACCACAAATAATAATACAGAAAATATGTATTGGGATTGTAAAGGCAAAATTTCTCGTCTTTTAAACAACTGTCTGCAAGAAACCCTACTTCTTGACTTTGTCATGATATGAATTATCCGTTTCTGAACCTTAAAAATATCAGTACTTTGTGGCGAGTTTCCCCCAAAAATTATACCATATGTTATTATCGAATGTACATATGAATAACAAATCGTTTTCTGAATATCCTCTGACATGAGAAGCGTAATGACCTCGATTGCACAGCATGCCGAGCTCAGCCGTGATAATGTTTGATTGATGTGACATTTCCATGATAGCGTTTCCTCAACAGTTAACCCGAGAAATTTTGTGTTTGTGCTGTTGGTAATTTGGTTATATAGCAACTTAATGTTTGAACTTAGTTTCTGACTGTTTTTTGTTCGAAATTTCAAGTAAACAGTTTTGTTACGATTTAAAAATTGCAAATTATTCCTAAACCGTTCATTTACATTAGTGAAAACTTTATTTATCAGCAAATTCTATAGGACTGGGATCGGTAATTATGAGACTAGTATCATCAGCATGTAACACTAATTTAGCATTTTTAGCTCTTACTACTGTAGGCAAATCATTTATGTATAATAAATAAAATAAAGGGCCAAGGATTGAACCTTGTGGTACGCCATGCTTAACAAGTTCCCAGTTTGAGCAGTTAACAGTATTAGTTTCATCCTTTAATGTAACTCTTTGATATCTCTCCATGAGGCAGGATTTAATTAAGGCTCCAAATGTTCCTCTTACTTCATACTGCTCTACTTCTGACAGTAGGATTTTGTGGTTTACACAAAGGCCTTACTTAAACTAAACTAAACTAAACAAAAAATTCCTCCAACAGTATGCTTATTGTTCATTGCACACAAAACCTCTTGTATTAATATATAAGAGGCACTGTCAGTAGAAAGGCCACTTCTGAATCCGTATTGCTCATTTGCCAATATCTTATGTAGGACTATATGTGTGCAAATTCTTGTATAAATAATCTCCTCAAAAATCTTGGAAAAGGGTACTAATAAAGATATTGGTCTGAAGTTGGACATATTAAGTTTGTATCCAGTTTTAAAAATCGGTATCACTGTTGAGTAATTTAATCTGGCTGGAAAAGAACCCAATTTGAGAGATTTATTGAAAACATGTGTTAGTGGGGAACTAATAAAAGGAGCACTCCATTTAAGTATTTTGACTCAAATTTCATCGTATCTATGTGCATTTTTTGTATGTGGTGAATACACATTTATTTACAAAGAACTTAGAAGTCCACAACCACAACACTACATCCACTAATTATTTTCATCTACCCATTACTAATTTAACCAAATATCAAAAGGGAGCTCATTATGCAGGAATTAAAATTTTTAATCATCTTCCTACTAACATAAAGTGTGTAGTGAATAAAATACGAGTGTTTAAATTGGCTTTAAAGAGGTTTCTTCTTTCTAATTCATTTTATTCTACTGAGGAATATTTTAATTCTAATAAATAATATACTAAAATATACCAATCTGGAATACATAATATATATATTCCAGATTGCTATGTTTTAATGTTATGATTAATATTTTATTATGTAATCATTATATTATGATTGTATTCTTTAATTTGACAGCTGTAATTTAACACATGCATTGTGTCAACACATTATGACTATTTCCACATCCTTAGGTTCTATGTGTAAGTGGATAAATGGAAAATAAATGACTGGTAATGGAGATGTGGTTTCATACAGGCTGTTTCTACATGGAGGTTTTCCATGTCACTTTACAGTGTATGTCCTGTTCCTATCACAGTGCAGGCCACAAATTGTGTTTCTGAAGGTTGTTAATCAACTTTTATTACTTCTCCCACACAACTGGATGCATAAAGTTTAAAGTTATGTTGTGTATCGCTGAAATGGAATGCCTCAAAATTATATGAAGGTTATAAGTGGTATGATTATGTAGGTTATGTAGAAGCATGTTTAACAAAATACAGTAACAAGGTACACGGAAATTTCAATGCAGAAGGTCGTAGAATGGAGATGGAAATGTCACCAATAAACTACATTTTCTGAAAGGGAGACAATGCAGAAAACTACCTCTCTGCCTGGGTATTATGCAATTAAGGCGTCCAGGGGGCGTGGAAGGAATGTTCCACTATGTACCCACGCGTTGTACTGCGATTTGTAAAATGCTGAAAACTAGGCACATTAATTTAAAAATGTAAATCCACATATGGGACAACTTGTCTAATCCTTGGCATAACTTACCAGCTCCATTAACTTTAGGTAGGTTTTCACCATTTTTTATAGGCCACGAAGGCCCTTAGGGTGAGTAGAGGTATAGCTCTACTCTTTCTAGGGCCTTGGCACTCTAGATGGGGGTGGGGGGTCAGCCCCACGCCCCGGCCGCCTCTACCCCCAGGAAAGACCCGTTACCCATTGTACAGGAGGCTGGGTGGGCGCCAGGGCCTGTCTGGCTGGGCGGAAAATCTCGTCCCCACCGGGATTCGATTCCGGACCTTCCAGCCCGTAGTCAGTCGCTATACCGACTGAGCTACCCGGCCCACTCCGTTAATTTTAACATCGGTAAATGCCACGACACAAGCTAAGATACGGTGTACGGATAAAGTTCATGTTCACCTACTTGACACATGCACCGAACTTCGTTTTTCAGAAGTTTCTTGTAATAGTAAAATTAAATGGGAAAAATACAAGACCCTCAAGTGTAAGAAATCCATACTACGAGGCGGAACTTCCAGGCATTAAATGTAACTAACCTTTATCTTGTCACCATGCACAATACCTACGAACATCAAGTAGCCTATGACACACGCGACAAGTGACACATGATCACATTGCATATTGCCCCGTGGTATATCGTTGCACAACATACACCGTGACCGCGATATACATGATGATCGGCACAGATTCGCGCACAGATCATCTAATATGATTCGCGTACGTAATTGTGGAATGTTCCGTCAGGGTAGCCAACACACACGCATTTATTATTATGATTATCATCATCATCATCGTCACCATCACAGATCAACGATTGTCACTATCCTGTTATCAGGCCGCGCGAAAGTTCGATTTGGTTGTGAGACAAAGTCGTGATTCCTAATCCAAAGAGACGCAGCGAAATTTTATGTTCGTGGGCAGGTTACAACTATTGCAGTTGTTTGAAATAACCGGCGTTCGTGCTCTTGATTCATGAACTGACTTTATATGTTTTGAGAGTATATGGCAGAAATCATTTGTTACGGTCCACAAACGGTGGCGTATTATTAGATTTTCTTGTAAAGAACCTTCCCGTGACTCCGCCAATGAAGTACATGTCATCATCAAATACGATGCGTGCTTAAATACAAACGAGTAGAAAATGAAGGGCGCCATTAATTATGTACAAATTAATCAGTTTACCTAAAAAGGTGACGTCCCCGTGAACTATACGAAGGCATACAGAGGGAGAAGAGATATAGTTCCACTCATTCCTAACCCGGCCCTAGACGGAGGAGAGTGGGTAGTCTCACAGCCTGGCCGCTCTATTGCCGGTATTTGTTTTATTTATTTATTAGAAACATATTCCATAGATCCTAATTGAACGAGATTTTAGGGTATAGAAAATGCCAACAGATCATGAGAGTAAATGTTTTACATAAAACACCTCAATTTAAAATATAATAAATTTTTTAACTTAATATTGATAAATAAGGTCATAAGTATTGGCATAATAAGACATGCAATAATTGTGAAAATATGAAATGTGTGTGTGTATCTGATTAAGTGCAAAATATGCATTATATCATAATTAATATAATTTATAAAAGTATACATCTGTTAATAAATAAAATTAATAATTAGTATCTTTTATTTTAAGAATCGCATTGCAGCAACACTTCTAATAACAGGAATATATTCCTGTTGTTTGTACGCTGTAAGTCTTGGTCGCTGTAGCTTGTTTCCATCCAGGGTCGGACTAAGGACTTATCAGCACCCCTGTAAGTACACAGGTCGCTCCTTAAATCCCATTCAAAGTATTCATTCCAGGAGTAACGAGATCCTGCTAGAAGAACCTTTTTCAAGGCCACTTTAAACTTGTTTGTATCATGATATAATTGCTTAATGTTTAGTGGTAAATTATTGAAAATTTTAATTCTGGAGTAATATGCCGCTTTTTGTGCTTTTGTCAGATTTATTGTTGGCAGATGTAAGTCAAAGCCTTGTCTAGTATTATTACTGTGTATTGCAGAATTTAATTTGAAAGCATCTGTGTTCTTAACTACAAATGTTGATAATGAAAATATGTATTGCAACTAAAGTGGAAGAATATTTAACTTTTTAAACAGTAGATGGCAAGAGTCTCTATACCCAGCATTCACAACAATTCTTATTATTCTTCTTTGTATCTTAAAAATAGAGTTGCTACGGGGCGAATTGCCCCAGAAAATTATTCTGTGCAGCACTGTGGTGTGCACATAAGAAAAATAAATTTTTCTTCAACTTTTTGAGACAAAATTGACTTAAGGGATCTGACAGAATAACCCACAGAGCTTAACTTAGAGGCCAGTTGTTCAATTTGTTTCTTCCATGATAGGGTGTTATCTATGGTTAATGTTGTGTTATAAATATTTTTAACTTGAATATCATCAAAATTAATGTCTATGTCAATTTTTGTATTTGATTTTGCTATAAAATGCACATAATTAGTTTCACTAAGATTTACTGATAATAGATTGCAAACAATGAGTTTATTTTGTCAAATGTCATTATAAATTCTGTGGCATGATAAGTGGAATCAGAGTTAGATAATATAACACCAGTGTCGTCAGCGAACAAAGTTGGTTTAGATATATTATTTGTTATGTATGGTAAATCGTCATTGTATGATAGAAAAAACAGCGGACCATGTATTGAACTGTGTGGTAAACCCTATTTAACTTCACCCCAGTGAGAACTATTTTTGGAGTATTCATGCCACTGGATAGGAAGCTGGGTGGGTCCTGGAGCCAGTCACAACAGCTGGGTGGGTCCTGGAGCCAGTCACGACAGCTGTGTGGGTTCTGGAGCCAGTCACGACAGCTGTGTGGGTTCTGGAGCCAGTCACGATATTTCTGAGAAGCGAAAAAGTTTCTTGCTCCTGTTGGGAATCAGAGGAACTTGTTGGTTACAGCCAGTTAACGACATCAAGGTTGATCTCACCAGGGAACTTGCGATCATTTCACTCCAGCCAAAGACCCCACAGACCAATATCTCATATCACCTGCTCACCGAGAGCCAACACAACCACTAACACTCATGAGCAAGTGCCCACAAGTGTCTGTGCTGCTCTACTCACAGTGGTTTCAACAAACGTACATTGTTGCCATGCACATCTCTCCCCACCCCCCTTACAATGTACAAAATGCTGACAACACAAATTATCTCCAGTTGCCCCTAGACTCAACTATCAACTGCTTGCCTTTCAAAATCAAGAGCAACTGGAACTGTAGCACAGAGCATCCCTGCAAGCACTACAAATGGGCTAGTAACCTTTGTAATGCCACTTGCATGAAACTGTAGTATGCAATTTGTAAGCACTCCTGAATACATTATGCCACTTTTTGAATCAAACAAAAATACCTCACATATCTTGTTTTATTACTCTGCAGTAATCTGAGGCAGTCTCGCGACGACTTCAGAGAGATTTGATTATAAGAATTCTGGTCTTCTGAGATGTGATGCTGCATCACTGGGTGAGTGGTTTAAGGTTCAAGACATGCAAAAAGAAATTCTTCTTTTACATCTCAACCCTTGAAGATGAACACACCATGTTCCTATGAAATACGAGGAACCATTCACCCAACAATACAGCGTCACATCCCAGAAGACCAATACTCTCAACTATGCCATTGCAAAAACCCCACTCTCAACATTTAACTGTGACAAGAAGAAGAAATAGTGGAAATTATGGAAAAATGGAGAAAAAACAAAAATACAAGCAAAGATATGGCAGTCTCCTGTGTAATGTGAGAAGATAATTTGTTTTCTCTGGATTTCAGTTATGAAGAGGTCCAAAAATATACAGAACATTTATTTCATATTTATAATTATTCATTTCGGTGTTTTACATTAAATTACATTTCCTTTTAGTGGAATAAATAAATTTATTACAAATATATTTTATTTGAATCACTGTTTGTTAAGAGTAAATTCAAAATGTAAAGTACAGTTCATTTTATCTCAAATAACTGAATAAGCAGTGAGGTAGCTAAGCATTTTTCTCCATAATGAGAATACAAATACATTTAAAAGTACACCTGTGTACAAAACTTACAAAGGAGTATAAGAAACTGTAGTGGGGACCTGACAACTTGCTAGCTGATCTCCCAAACACTGTGCATACCTGCAGATGGCAAAGCATGGTAGCTGTTACACTCACCTCAGAACGGTAGGGCAGCGCTATATCTCTGTAAAAAAGATCTACCCTGTGGTGCGTGCATTCATAGCTTCAGTCACTGTGGACATCCCTCAAATGAGAGCATACTTGGTTGTGCGTGCATGGCGCTTCCCGCTCTTTCCAACTTCTCTCTTCACCCATGTGCCGACAACTAGCATGCAGTGAAGTTACTGCTGTACATACCTCACTTGATAGAGCTACTTATTCACATTGTGTGTCATAACATCACACATTTTAATGGATGTGTAAAGTGTACAGACGGTTCTAAAAATAAACATTAATAGAAATATTAATTTATGTATAAAATAATTAATGTAGTTGTAACTGTCTGTTTGACTTGCCTGACTTCGGTTACAACTATCTGTAGCTCGTCACAAGCACAGATCCCTCTCAAGGAATATACAGGAGGAATTAGAAGCCACTTTGCTCTTTCAGTACTCTTTATTCACCCAGGTTTGAACACCACAACTTTTGGTTGCTCGTTGTTCATCTAGCACTCACAACTGCAAACAGCATACATCTCTGCACAACTGACTACCTCCTAAGCCTTAGTGATACAGATACCAAGAGTGAACACTTGCCCATAGCTGACATCACAAACAGAGAATCAATTCAATTCATGTGTGGGAGGGGGAACTGAACAGTCTCATGCATATAGACTGGCAACTGCACGTGTGCACACCAAACAAACTTTACCTCTTCTCTTTCAATATATAAACTAGCCAATGCTTAACGACCAGTTTATCTCCTCACCTTCTTGGCTGCCTAGTCCAAGATTTGAACTACGGACCCTGGCAGGTTACATAGACATCAAAATAACTTCTAAAAATAGTTTACAATTTTCTCAAGTAAGAAGTCAGTAACAATACTGTTTAAATGTACTTTAAATTATTACAAACTACAATTAGCTGTTCTTCACAACTGTTTCCTTCTTTAACAGAGAGATTACATGTGCCAGAATTCAGAAATGTGCAACTCTGTCTACACATATAATTCTGGCACATCTCTCTCTTCTCTGATATAAGATTATATCAAGAATTTAGCATCTTCACATATTCATATGACCCATACTTATGTTAGAGGGTAGCTGTCCCAAAGTGTTAAAATTTTGTGGAAAATTCTTCACAAACTTAAAAGAACCATAACAAACTGCAGCAGAGTAAAGCTGCTGTGTCACTAATAATACATGAATTGGAACCATTTACCCCTCCAATCTAAGTCATACAGTAATTCTTGGTTATTGTTGTACAATATGAATACGTAAGGATGTGTGGGATCTGATATTCTCAGGGCAGTCATTACGAAGATTACTGTTGTCTGAGATGCAATGCCATTTTGTTGTAAATGCCTGTTGGTTGTCACATAAAGGTTCTTGTGGCTATTTGTACCATGAAGTATGGGTCTGTTCCAATCTCATGAGGAACTGCTAAATTATAAACATGGGTTCTGAGAGAGACATTTGTTCCAAAGAGGGAGAAAATAATGAGGGGGGGGGGGGGTTTTGCAGAAAACTGCATAATGAGAGCGTCTTTATTTGCACTCCTCACTAAATACTATTCGGGTGAAGGTCAAGGACAGCGAGATGGGCAGGGCATGCAGCATGTATGGGGAGAACAGAAATGCATACAGGGGAGAATAATATTAAAATGGGCATTAAAGAGGTACAATAAAAAGGTATGAATTAGATAGCTCTGGCTAACAGTATGGAAAAGTGGCAGGTCTTATGAACATGATGATAAACCTTCGGATTCTATAAAATGCAGGGAATTTCTTGAGTAGACGAAGAACTGTTAACTGCTTCAAAAGAACTCTGCTTCTTTTGGTAGTTATGATGACTGTGCATGTATACTGCAACCGTAAAAGGCAATACTCACTACCAACTGAAAGATTTTGTTCTTGTTGCTTATGTTGTCACTAAACTGTTCCACAGACATGTGACCACTGTAACACTTGGGACACTTGAGAGTTCTTGGCCAGTGACAAACCTAATAGAGCTAGTGAGTATGTGAAGTGTGGTAAGGACAGGGTATTTGTTGTTACATCCTCAAATCCAATATTGTTATGGCTGTACCATTGACTTGCTCCCAGCTGCTTAAAAGTTACACCATCCAAAACTAATGACAGAATATCTTTTAAATGGAATTTGGAACTCAAATACAGTGCTATGACAACTCTAACAGTACATGGTGTGCAGTATAGAACACCAAATATCAGTCATATAGACAAACGGAATGTGTGCTTACACAGTTGTTTTCGGTATTGGGATGACATAAGACGTTCCATAAATTTATGTCTTTGTGAGATGTGACAAGAAGGGTATAATTTTGGTTTTAACGGTGATGATGATGACCCCTTGACATGACCTTACAGGCCATCATATGCATGACTTGAAGTATCATAAAAGTATGTGACATCAAGTGGCAGTGTAGTTGGTGAAAGGTGCTGGTGTTTTGGAGAAATGTTGGTACCTGTCAACAAAACTGTGTCTCATCCCAGACACAGTAATCTTCAGGAATGAACATGAAAGGAATTGGTTGCAGCCATCTGTAAGGAGGTAGGATTTGACAGGAGAGACTGAAGAAAATTATGCAAAAATTCACCACAATAGCTGGGCCTCAGGTGTAGATGTTAATCCAGGACCAGCTAACTGTAGAGTCAACCATAACTTTCAGTTGAATGAACTGGAGCCTGACCATTCTGATATTTCAAATTAACTGACAGAAAATTTGATGACTAAACTTAAAGTACAAAAAATTTCCAAATGGCTGAGAGATGCTATAAATTGTGCTACATACACTGCCCCTTATTGTGCTACACGCACTGCCCCTTATTGTGCTACACGCACTGCCCCTTATTGTGCTACACGCACTGCCCCTTATTGTGCTACACGCACTGCCCCTTATTGTGCTACA
>Ga0123357_10015424_pt1 | contig 10018 bp, 7 predicted proteins | sample TergutEmb28metaG_FD_89873 | JGI IMG/M metagenome (GOLD analysis project Ga0123357, IMG submission 89873) | Embiratermes neotenicus P4 segment gut microbial communities from Petit-Saut dam, French Guiana - Emb289 P4 | ecosystem: Host-associated > Arthropoda: Insects > Digestive system > Gut ... | reverse complement strand
TCAAACTGCTTGATCGTCACGACCCCTATATGACATATTGCTAAGGAGCCATTTTGTGTCCCGAAATAAGATTTTTCGTTGTGCATACTTTTCCATGCACTTTAGAATAAAGTTCCTGTTATTTAATGACTTTCCCTCCTATATTTCCGACAACACTTCATTTTCGAGCTAGAATCCAAAAACATGTTGACCTCTGATTCAAGTCGAGAACATTTTGAAGAGTGTTGTGAACTGTAACATGATAAACAGAAAGAACTCAGCAGTTACTTAATAGGAAACGTGTGTTGTAAATATACGTGTATTCCATCATATGTAACACGTTACGCAGTTAAGATAACTGCTGTTGAATGCAATCTTTCAAATTAAACTCCAAACACCTAATTTCCTGGTGCTACAATTCAGGTTTCTTTCGGGTCATTTTATTCACCAGGGTCAAAGATCAGATAAATGAAGGTGACTCATATCAGCCTATTATTTTCACGTCGGTCCTTCTGGGCATCTTTCGCAGGGCTCCAGAGAACGTGGTTCGAAACTTGGTCTGGTCATTCCCTTCTGCCTCGCAATCAAGCCCACCTGTTGCAGACATCATCAGATAGGAACATAGCGGTCGGTCGGACCTTCAAGAGCCTCGTTCCTACGATTCACGAGCTCTGAACCACGACATTGGTCCCAGGTTGGTTAAACATACTGAATGGCTGGACTGATTCAAGCATTTTACATATAAGGCGCAAATGAATGGCTTAACAACAAAGGCCATGTGAAATGTTTGTGTATCCTTCAGTTTAACAGCGACAAATAATATACCACTGGGCTATGACTACGATGATGTTCTGTAATCATTCCTGTGAACAGTGCAAGTAATCATACCAATTACGTATAAAGTTCTTGGGAGTAAAGTAAAGAAGGTAAAGTGATCCCGTTACAGGCCCGGTGTGGCTCAGATGGTGGGTAGAAGTATAGCTCTATCCTTCCGTGACCGCGGCGCTAGAAGGGGGTGAGTGGTCAGCAGCACGCCCCGGCCGCTCTTTACCTCCGGGAAACACCCGGTACCCATTGTACAGGAGGCTGGGTGGGCCCCAGAGCCGGTCTGGAAGGGCGGAAAATCTCGTCCCCACCGGGATTCGATCCCGGACAGTCCAGCCCGTAGTCAGTCGCTATACCGACTGAGCTACCCGGCCCACATAAAGTTCTTGGGGGTACCCAAATAATTTCAACTATGTGGCATACGTTTCGGATCGTCCAATCCATTATCAGTTTTAGTAAAATGCAAGGAAAGGTATCAGAGGTTCATGTACAGATATGACAGCATGACTGATTGTATATATTAACAGAGAATGTAAGCTAAATGAACGCAAGACATTCGCAAAAACTCAATGCAGCATTTTACCCTAAAAACGTACTGTTGAAATAATACTGTTTAAATGCATGTATATGTAACAAGAATATATATATATATATATATATATATATATAAAACCTTATTGACGTCAAGCTACATTGCAAGCAGCAATCGTTTTCACGATATCTCTTGATAATGTTTTTTTATGGTTTTTAAGGATGTAGAAGCTACAAATGCAATATTTTTAAGGTCTCGCCTCTTCTACCTACTCATTGCAGGTGTAGAGGATGACTGTTGCACGTGACCACATTCAGTGACACACATTCGATAGGATTCCTCTGAACGAGGGATCGGCCTGTTGCAGAGGTCTCTACCTGCACACTACACAACATTAACCACAAACCAACATTCATGCCAACGGCGGAACACGAAACGCGATATCAACAATTCAGCTGCCCAGACCTACGCCTGGATTAATTCATATACAGCACTATAATTACAATACATTCTTTATAAACCAATAATTACAAACGCTGCGACTGGGTGGAATATGTATCATATTGAACACAGGATTTGTGGTTGCAGGCCTACAGGACGACGACGATGAAGGTGATTATGACGTCGCTAATAATAATAATAATAATAATAATAATAATAATAATAATAATAATTGTAATTTGGTGACATTCATTTCTCGTTTTTAACGTGTTAGATTTATTGCGCAATGGCAAACATAACAAACAACAGATGAGTTAGATGTATAAGAGATTCGGAACCTAAATTTAATATTTAAATACAACTGCTCAAAAAATTATGTACATAAAACAGCAGCCTATATGGCACAAAATTGGGTGTATACAACAGCAGCCTATATGGTACAAAATTGGGTACATAAAACAATAGCCTATATGGCACAAAATTGGGTGCATACAACAGCAGCCTATATGGCACAAAATTGGGTGCATAAAACAATAGCATATATGGCACAAAATTGGGTGCATACAACAGCAGCCTATATGGCACAAAATTGGGTGCATAAAACAATAGCCTATATGGCACAAAATTGGGTGCATACAACAGCAGCCTATATGGCACAAAATCGGGTGCATACAACAGCAGCCTATATGGTACAAAATTGGGTGCATACATCAGCAACCTAGATGGCACAAAATTGGGTACATAATACAACAGCCTATATGGCACAAAATTGGGTACATACAACAACAGCCTATATGGCACAAAATACAAGCAAATTGCCAACGTTTCTACAGCCACAAGCAATAAAAATTCTAACTGCAGTATCACTCCGTTTTATCACCATTTACTGGCAGGGTTTGCACATTATTCCATGCAATAAGCTGCACTGCATTGTAAATTATGCCATCTCAATATAATTTAATACCACAATACAAAGCTTGCAGAAGTCCATTCTACAATAAAGTAGGTACATGAGTTGAGTCCGACTTCTTGTTTGACGTTCAACAATGACATGCGCCTAATCTTTCATTTATGGCCGTTCTGTAGGAGAAGTTACCGAAATTTGTTACACGTGTTGCTGGCTTAATGGGATTCGCTCCCTTGCGCCGCTGTTATGATATATTGCGAAACAAATTGCAAGAGCTACCGTTCCTTTGATCCTCAAACATAAAACCGCAACGTATGTGCGCGCTCGCCTATACCCACAACGGGCAGGTCAGATGCCACAACACTGCGGTGTCATAAGATCACTTCGTTCTGAACGCTTCAATATAGTTTGAACGAAGTCATCCCGTTGGGTATTGATTCTATATATTCACTTTATTGGTATGTATTCCAGTCAACACAACTGTATAATAAAAGCATAAGTTAAAGCGACATGTTTCGACTTAAAAAGTCGTCGTCAGCCTAAGCTAAGAACCATGAAGTTCTTTACAATGTGGCTGTGCGCATTTGGGATCCCAGATGGCTCACAACGTGTGCTGTGATTCGTACCATGTACATAACATGACTTATATCTAGTATACTATTACATTAGGGTCAAATATGTGACGTGTGTTAGCGCACTATTTCCTGGGGCCGTTGTTCAATGAACTACGGCCTCAGGAAATAGCACACGCCACATACTTGGCCCTAATATAATAGTATAATAGATATAAGTCATGTTATGTACAAGGTACGAATCACAGCAAAAACTGTAAGCCATCTGGGATCCCAAATGCGCACAGCCACACTGTAAAGAACTTCATGGTTCTTAGCTTAAGCTGATGATTACTTTTTAAGTCGAAACATGTCGTTTTAACTTATGCTTTCATTATATAGTTGTGTTGACTGGAATATATATATATATATCAATAAAGTTAATATATAGCTTCAGTATAGGATCCTGGCTATTAAAGGCAAGACTACATTATCAGCTTCAGACAGTGTGTTTCTAGCGTGATTGAGTAACCTTGACCAGATGCAATTAATCGCATTTAATAAGCATCCCTACATTTATCTTGCACTCAAAAACGGCAGATTGGGGGGGGGGGGGCCACGAAAAAACTTTCCCTACATTTAATTAAGCATCACGAGACGGTGATGTAAATATTGGTTACAAAATAACTTCTCGTGGCATATAATTTGGTAACTACAAGGTAAAAAGGTAAAGTGATCCCGTTACAGGCCCGGTGTGGCCCAGAGGGTAGTGGGTAGAGGTATAGTTCTACTGTTCCATGACCGCGGCACTAGAAGGGAGTGAGTGGTCAGCAGCACGCCCCGGCCGCACTTACCTCCGGGAAAGACTCGGTACCCATTTTACAAGAAGCTGGATGGGCCCCAGGGCCGGTCTGGACGGGCGGAAAATCTCGTCCCCACCGGAATTCGATCCCGGACAGTCCAGCCTGTACCTCAGTCGCTATACAGACTGAGCTACCCGGTCCACAATTTGGTAACTACAGCACCTATATTGCTGGTGGTTGGATATGAATAATTCGTCACGGAGGCGATTGTCACCTGTTTACAGCGCTGAAACAAAATCTTTGCGACCACAAATTTATAAATGATTCGAGAAGTGGGAACAGTTGTGACGCGAAACCCCGTAACCCACGTGGCGGACTGATATGGTCAGGGAATGGACAAGCTCGCTCTTCGTTGTCAAAAATGCCTTAATTTTGGCGGGGGTAAAAAGTGAAAAATTTTTCTTGTCCTCGCCTTGAAGGAATTTAGGGGAACTAGAATTACAGCTCTCCTCGCTCTTACCGTCGGTACTAGGTGGACGGTAGTGATCAACATGAGGTTTATGTCACTTTACGTCTCATTTTGAATAGGAGACTCCGTGGGGCCCACAGCCGGTCTAAATGTTGTGGAAAAGAGACACATCTCCCGGAATTCGGTCACCGGACCGTGCAGCCTGTAGCCTAATCGCTAGACTACGGTATCTCCGCTCCCAATTGCAGCGCCGCCTGTGTCGAAAATTGGTGTGATATCACTAACGTTATACCTGACCGGTCGGTATTAGAGTTAAAAAAAAAAAAGAACCGGAAATACAAGCCTCTGCATGGTAAAGTTATTTTCTGGCCGGTCCTCGTAGTTACAGGTGTGTGGTGGTCGGCTTTAGGTTCTTCCGCGTTAGCTGTGTAGAAACAGCCCGCAGTAACCATTAGACTATAGAACTGGGCTGTTTCCATCCCGCTGTGTGCATAAGACAAATTTTATTGAATTAAACTTTCTTTACACAACGCAATTGACAGTTGTTATTCTACAACTGGTTACATCAGCAACATGTTTCGGCCTTGTTTGGCCATCATCAGGCTTACAAAGGTTAGTATCGATTAAGGTACATAATGTTGCTGTACCGATGGGATCCCATGGTTTACATTGTCTCTATGTCTTATATTGAAATTAATTACTGGTTAAAATTTGACGCAGTAAAATTGTATTATTTAAAAGGTTGTGTAATTATGACATCTAAGCAAAAAGGGGGGAAAGGGTTTTCTAAAATTAATTTCAATATAAGACATAGAGACAATGTAAACCGTGGGATCCTATCGGTACAGCAACATTATGTACCTTAATCGATACTAACCTTTGTAAGCCTGATGATGGCCAAACAAAGCCGAAACATGTTGCTGATGTAACCAGTTGTAGATTAACAACTGTCAATTGTGTTGTGTAAAGACGGTTTAATTCAATAAAATTTGTCATTAGACTATAGGCTAGTTGTGCCTCATATTCGGTAGGGACAGACTGGCGAAATCAGACTGGCATGATACACACCGACAAGCGTCAGTGGGACTGGACCGTCTCGGATTTCACAGACTGGACTCAGATGTTTGTACGAATGCATTGCATTTGGGCCTGAAACTCGTTAAAATTATGATAAACACGATGCCAGTGACGCTGTAATTTCATTCTGGCCATACAATGTGTTTTATTATTTCGACATTTTAAATATTTTGTTAAAATATATACCGTGTATTTCCCGGGGGTAAAGTGCGGCCGGGGCGTGCTAATGACCACTCACCCCCTCTAGTGCCGTGGTCATGGAAGAGTAGAGCTATACCTCTACCCACCCTCTGGGCCACACCGGGCCTTTAACGGGAACAATTTACCTTTTAAATATTTTTTACTCCAAAGATTGTCGTATTGTTTTTCAAGGAGACTTCTTGAGGATGACACCTGGGAGCCGAGACTCAAAGAAGTTCTCAAAACTTATGTAGAGTTTGCATTCTTATTACGTGAATTTATTGGGGAATGTGATTATATTCAGAATGTGGTTATATTCAATACGTTAAGGAGTGGAATTAAATGCAGACGTGTAACAAGGCCATGCAAGTGAAATGCTCATTTCACAATGAAACGACACCTCAGGTAAGTCTATTGCAGGTGATATTAGAATCCGAAAAGGCATGAATCTTTTGCAGACATTATACCCCAGCTGACTGCCAGCAGGAATCCAAGATGATATCTCTCCATGACCAACATTTGTTCACGTCTGCTCCATACAAATCCTGCAGGGACTATACCGACACAAAGGGCAGACGCCTGGAGGGAATTCAGGCAAGTGAGTTTCAAAGAGAAACAATAACAGCTCGAGGGATACGTGGAAATGTTCGATTCAACGGTATTTTTCCTTTGGCCTTATTACGCTAGTGTAAATTAGTAGATTATAAATGTAGAGTAATTAGTTGTTATGACCGTGTCGCATTCGATTCTAACCCCTCGTGGTTCAAGCAAGCCGGGAGGGTTTTACACGTAAATAGCACGCAACAAATCAGCTGGTGTCCTATGATGACCACGTTAATTTACAGGGTGAAAACATACGAAGGACAGAGAAAGACAGAGCAGCTTTATTAGTCGCCAGTAAGGACAGAGTGTAGAAGCAAATGCTGAGAAATCTGTGTTCATGTCCCGTGCACGAAATGCGGAAAACCCACAACATAAAGAAAGGTAATACATGAAATAAAGTGAAATGCTAACTTTATGCAACTAGGTAATTTTATTGATGTATTCTTAGCTCGACATGTTTCGGGTACATACGCCCATCATCAGGAGCATTAGATGTTGAGTTGCAGCATATGGTTTTCTGCACCGAGTTTTTTGATAGGTGGTCTTGAGATCCGCTGCGTAGGTCGTGTGTACAGTGCAGATGGTGCAGTGCGACGGCACCGTCTGCACCGTACACACGACCTACACAGCGGCTGTCAAGGCTACCACCCATCCAAAAACTCGGTGCATAAAACCATATGCTGCATCTCAACATCTAATGCTCCTGATGATGGACGTATGTACCCGAAACATGTCGAGCTAAGAATACATCAATAAAATTACCCAGTTGCATCAAGTTGGCATTTCACTTTATTTCATAAAGAAGATGCACGGTCAAACAACCCTAAAGGTAATACATTTTCGAAAGTGGAGCATAGTTAAAATATTTATGAACAACTTTAAGGAATCAAAATTCCATCCGTGAAGAAATTGGAGAAGGCTAAATTCAAGGAATTCTTGCTATCATATAATCCAGAATCTTTTATCCTCTCGTTAGCTATCCATAAGAGTAAAGATTAAAATAGACAAAACAATATTTTTTTTCTGTTGTTTTATACGGGCGTGAAACTTGGTCTCTCTCTCTCTCTCTCTCAACTAAGGCAGGAACATGGGCCGAGGGTGGTCGAGAATGGGGTACCGAGGAACGTGTTTAAGAATGCGAGATACGAAGTGACGGGACTGAAGACGACTGCATCAGGAGGATCATCAAAATGTGTACGATATTCCATAGCAATCAAACTACGTTTATTCAGCCTAATAAAACACAGATTTTACTTTAATTCAGTTAATTACTCTTATATGCAAGCTACTTCTGTCGGTCTGTATTTAGGACACCCTTAGATGGTTTTTGTATGGATATGCTTCAGGATGGCCTAAGTACGGGCCAACATATGTAGCTTACATGTAAGTGTAATTAACCCAATTCAAATAAAACCCATGTTGTGTTATACTGACTAAACGTGGTTTGTTTAACCTTTTGGCGCCGGAATTATTTTTTTAAAATTTTAGCACACCCTGTATATAAAATGTGAATAATACAGGAACCAAATACGTTAGATTTATGAAACAAACTTCATTTTGAAGAGGAAAAAACGGAGAGTATATACCATGTTTAAAATTTTCAGTACGTATATTTGTTGAGTAAGTATATAAAATGCAACATTTAGAGGTTAGCGGTGCGGTACGACCACTATAATCGACGTTAGGCATCAAAAGGTTAATAGTGACAAAATGGGATGGCATCCATCAAGATTACTCCTTAGCAAATATTCGAACAAGCAAAGAGATGTACCACATACGGCAAAGAGTAAAAGTGCATACAGGGTTTTGGAGGGGAACTTTAAGGGTAGAGACCACAAGACGTAGGTGTAGACTGGAGGAAAATATTAACACATCTTCAATACCAGAACCGCGGGGTGTTGGATTGGACTGATACGACTCAGGATAAGGATAAGGACAGGTGGCGGACTCTTGTGAACACGACAATGTATAATCGGGGTCTATAAAATGCAGGAAATAACACAACAAGCTGAAGACAGTAAGGGCTCTGCTCCATGGGATTAGTTAGAATGCCAGATTGTATATAGGCTTCTAAGTTAGCGGCTTGCAGAAGCACCCGTTCCGAGGAACGGGTCTGATTCTGGCGGCATCGATAATTTCCGCGTTCGGGCCTGGTTCAGATGATACAATTCAAATGTTTTAAAAAAAATCCCGGGGTTTCTCAAGTTAATCTATTTTTCTGCCAAAAAAAATAGTTAGTCGTACTTGTGTTCCTCTCATTCTCGTGACAGCCAGAAAATGGACAAATCGCGCGAGGAAATGTGACGCCATTTGGATGATGGGTATTCAGCAAACAGCTACGCTGGAATGCACCTGCACGCAATGTAAATGCAAAGAATGAGCTTGGGAAAATGTGTTCAGTCAGGCTCTAAAACCATCTCAGTCTTCTTGGTTATGAAGCCGCGTTGATTGGTAGTTTGTTGCTTATGTTCCATCTTCAAGGTAGTCAGAGAATAATACGTTGCTGGAATAATCTCTCTTCTTCGAGTGCTTCTAAGATGGAGGCCAGCTCCTCCGAAAATTCGGTAACAAATTAGCAATCAACATTGCGTCTGATCCCAGGAAAATGTAACTTTCATTTACAAGGAAGAGACAAACTCGAACCACACAAACCAAAGCTTTATTATTTCGAGCATTTTCATAACTATCTTCTCCCAGAAACAGTTCGAGATAACACCATCCCACAAAGCCGAAATAATACTAGATGTCCTTACAGTGTAATTAATACTTCATTCATGTATTAATGACATTTATGCATTAAAATAAACATGATGACAGTCAGATTAGACTGTAAATATGTCGGGCTCCATTCGGGTCAGGATAAAAGGAAGTCGGGCTTCAGGCATGTGCGGGCAACACATCTGAAGGCTAAACTTCGGGGCCAGGCACAACACTTCTCGGTTAGGGCCAGATAAAATTCTAAAATTTCGGTCCATGAAAACCTATAAAATACGGGCCGATCTAATGGTATCGGGCTATGTGCCCTCTGCTTAATAACAGAACTTGGAAGTCAGTGTGAGAGGAGGTTAGCTTAAATAACTTAGCACATGCTCTACATTTGAAATTTCGGCAGTAGAGTTTCCTCTGAAGCTAGAAGTATTAATTCATGTTTGCCCCGAAGAATAAGAAAGCACGCTGTTACAATTACTGTTCGCAGCGAAACGCCTAGGGAGCACTTTAGAATCTGCACTAACAAAATCCCACAGAATCTCAACAGTAGAGCACCGCGCACAACTAACGTACATCATTACCACCACAACTTTCTACTATGTTCTAGATTTACATAATTAAATTAGGCTATTTTACAAGTTTGTGGTACTAACGTTTAATAAAGTTAAGTTTCTTTAGTATCATGTGAACGTAAAGAATAGTTTTCATTGTGTTAGTTGAAAAATAAAAGACTAACTTGATGTCACTTTTTATTTTATTTCACTTCTTATGTGCTCAACATGTTTCGGACATTAATATATCCATCATCAGGAGCTTGCTACTATTTTGTTGAATTACCACGTTGGTCGTATTGTTCTTGGTTCGATGTGTGTTGGAGTTTCAGTGTGGTTGGGTTGGAGTGGTATCCGTATAGCAGGCTTCAGTTGGTCGTATTGTTCTTGG
>Ga0123357_10015423_pt1 | contig 10019 bp, 4 predicted proteins | sample TergutEmb28metaG_FD_89873 | JGI IMG/M metagenome (GOLD analysis project Ga0123357, IMG submission 89873) | Embiratermes neotenicus P4 segment gut microbial communities from Petit-Saut dam, French Guiana - Emb289 P4 | ecosystem: Host-associated > Arthropoda: Insects > Digestive system > Gut ... | reverse complement strand
CTTGAATAAAAAAGTAGCGGCTCCAGGTTCAGAAAACAGAGATTAACGGCCGTGGGGACCCGTTACGCTAACCACGTGACACCCCTCTATCCGCAAAAGTTGGCACTAACTTCGCCTACCGGCTGCGGCTGCTCTGTCGGTATGGTTCGCTCGCGGACTAAAGCCACGGAGTTTAGTTTAGTTTTAGTTTACACGTCCGGTCTAGAGTCCACACTGTCTGCTGTCTATCCGGAGGTTGAGCGGCGGGTCGTGCAGTTAAGCAAGCGTTCTTATCCATCTCGTGCTGTAATTAAGAAAGCATTGATGTCTGTCTGCGCTCCTGTGTATGATGTAAGTCCTTATACCCTTGTGTTCTGGCATGCAGTTAACTCTGTATCTTCTTTAAATGAATCTCACAACGGATGGACAAGGTCTGCGTTGGCAGCACGTGTTTCTGCCGAAGTAAATTAACCATTTTAAATCCTTCGCATGAGGAAACATGACATAGACTGTAGGCCAATTGAATTCTGGAAGGGACCTTCTAAGAACGCGTTTGAGAGGAGGTGGAGTGTGTCTAATATCCTGTATAAACGGCCTGCAATCTCTTAACATCTAAGGAAGGGTGGCCACATTTTAAATAATGTGTGTGTTTATAAAAACGATACAATTAGGCGGTTAGGTTTACCACTCATTGTCATTTTTACACTACCAGGCCGCGAACCAGCCCAGAATAACGTTTGGGGCCCTCTGCTAAAAAAGTTACAACCCCCGCCCCTCCGATTTAGCGTCTTATTAAGTCAGTAGATTGTTATGTTTGGTGGTTTGAAAAGAATGAAATGGAAATGGTTGGAGTCTGTTTTGAAGTACATTTCCGAGACTCGCCAACAAACTCAAGAAAGCAGAGATGGATATTCTTCAGTGTAGTAGTTCCTTGGGCCGGATGATGAACAGGCAAATTGATGAAGGCATATTAATATGAAAGCGCCTCCTCTGTATGGGCTACACGGTAGTGTAATAAGGTTGTGAAATGGATGAAATTGGCTGAGGTTGAGGTCGAATTGTTTAGGTGAGCACTAGAAATTATCATGAACTTGCCAGATGCAACAAGGATGAAATGTGTCGAACTTGTGAGACGTGAAGTCTGGAAACTGCTGCCGTATTGGATGTGACGTCATATGGTCTATTAGACGTATACTGAGGTTTCAGAAGATCATGTTGCCTCAGTCGTTAGGTCTGATGCGGATGTATTATGTAATGAGGAAGAGTGTTCCTTAGAAACGTAGCAATTTCCTACAAAACTGAAATGCGTCACACACACCAGAGTAATATATATTTAGCAACTTCGTGCCTCGTAGAAAACGCAAGATTCTGAGTTGCGAAGGCCACTCGATTAATCATGTTTAAAGAGACAATCGCTATTTTTTCTAAGAATAATGCTAACTTCATAAAAGACAGGACGTACTCATTGTGTGATCGAGTGCCAAGCGGGCGGTACGTACAGTGACTGCTGGGCTTAAAAGTGGTTGTTCGTGTCAAATTTCTAAGCAAACAGTTGAATGATTTTACAAACTTGTTGCCGAGTCACGTGTGGTGTTTTGCAGGTCGCCCTGAGGATGTTTCCTCTCCCTTATAATCCTGCCTTACTACAGAGAGCTGAGACCTTCACACTGCGTAAGGAAGTATTCTGTTGACTTTAAGCGACAATTTCGTACATCCATCCTCACCTCCTTCGTTCCCTTCGTATCCTTAACATGTGTGGTGCAGCAAAATCAGGTGCAGGTGGGGATTCTGTTATGATTCCAGGATAAGGATAGTGTGGCAATATCCTGGAGGTCTTGGTTGTGTCTTTCTAGCTGCAGTGTTGGTGTTTGCTTTTGGCCAGTGAGGCTTCTAGAATGTTCGACGGGAGATGATGCAGTCATCACCGGGATTAAATTGTGCTCATGGGTCCGCGCTGTACCTGCCATGTATCCTCTTTCAGTTATTTTACACACCTGTATCAGTTGACATCTTTATTTGACGTCACTACTAGGTGTAAATGATGACAGCGTGATTACGGTCGTCACGCGCTATGCGCGAAGGATTGAGAAATCCGTAAATGAAACTATTTCAGCTGGCAGCCTAAAGAGAAGAGGCCACTTGCGAGACCTAGGCGTAGATGGAAGGATAGCATTAAAATGGATCTAAGAGAAATGGATTTGAAGCTTGGGAATGGGTTGAGCGGACTCAGGATATGACAAATAGGTGGGCGTTTGGGGTGGCGGCAGTGAATCATCGGGTTTCCTAACAGTGGGTAAATTCTTGCTCGGTTGAGTGAGTAAAATTGTCAGTGGAAGACACGAGTCATTAAGTTAATTAAACTGTGACGAATTACGCACGAGGGAATATAAGGGATTTGTGACATAATGTAAAACATTGTCTTTGGATCAGCATCACATCGTGTCATGTAACGTAAGGTTGCTAATTATATGTTCTTCATCTTCACCTATAAAAGGTTAGTTCTTCTTGGAAATTAAATTGTGTTTGTGCTTGAGTAAGCACTACACCATGAAGTTTGGAGGAAGGAGTTACAGCTCCATGTACTCTTAATCTCAGTCGTGCATTGAGGTCAGCGATCAGCTTCACTACCGGCTATTTTACACCCGGATAATAAACTCTCGTTGACCAAAGTGTAAGAGTCTGGGTGTACCCCAGAATCGGTCTCAACAAGGTAGTGGAAACAGAAATCATGTCCCTGCCAGGAATCGATGTCATAACTTCCCTTCCTAGCCAGTCACTCTGCTTCCGATTTTTACCCTCTTGTCTATTATGATTCGCAATTAAAATTCGTTTCTGAAAGAGCCAATTGGCAGGACGTCCTGGGAGGAGAGTCGGCGAAGCGGCGACTTTTCTGTCGTTGGACACGGCAGTGCTAGGGCTAGGGTAGTGCAACCCTTGTAGCCATAGAGGTCGAATGTGACTGTGCAACTGGTGGAGCCTGAATAGCTCAGTTCAGAAGCAGCAGCAACTAACGACGGAATGGACGACCGAGGAATCCGTGGTCGATTCCCGAGAGGGGCAAGAAACTGTGTTAAATCCACAGCGACAAGTCGGTAGACTGTTCCCAAGACAGTTATCCACAGAATGCGATATTGAGCTTGCTGTTTCAAGTTCCAATATCATTTTTTATTTAAGGTCATCCAGTACCTGCTTACGTCTTCTTCGTCTTCCCGTCCCAACCTTCTTTCAATAACGTGTTTAGAAGAAATTTCCTAAGCGAGATGTGACCAATTCAATCAACCTTCCTTCGTTTTACTTTATGTGGACCGTTCTTTTTCTCCTTGATCTTATGTATTTCTAATACTTCATGTTTGACGCGATTGGTCCCAAAACAACTGGGAGTAGGCGTAAAGACAACCACTCACCTCCACCTGGTGTTGATTTTCAGAATGCTTGGAGCTGTGCATCAGATCCGTATACATCTTTATCGCGAGATGCTGAATTAAGCACAGGGATAAACGTACGTTTACCTGCTATTTCTAATAGATTAAAGGAACTAGCACTGAATTTCCTAATCTATCGTCAGCTCCACTTACCCCCTTTCCTTTTAAATTTTCTTAATATAAGATTGACGATAGGCGGTGTCATTACGCTATGGAGGAGCATCTTGTCGTGTTGCGCGTGAAATGGCTGTCCGATAGAGGTTCGCGAATGACAGTTTGGGAAGCACTTCTGGCAGGTATTAACAGGCAACCTGAAATTCAAAAGTTACGTTTTTTGTTGGAACTCACAAACGCTGCTATGTAGTAGTCGTAACAGTGTCAGAAATTAATAAGACTTTCGTGCGGCTCTGTTCGTATTCTTGAGTTTTTTTATTGTAGATCTGTTCTCTGACATTACTATCTTAGTGCATCTTTATGAAAGCTAATGACTCTCGTTTATTGCAACTACTGCACTAATGACATGTAGCAGAGGAGAAATAACTTCCTTAAGATAAGCCGGGTTTTTGTGTGTCATGTGGTAAAATGACAAACAAATGGATACTGTCACAGGCGCTTTAAAAGAATTGTCAAAGGTCTGTTTTTATATAAATTGAATTCAAGAAGGCGCATCCGTAATTTACAGTAGCACTTGTAAAACATTTGTATTCATATGGATATAACATTCAGCAAAACGGATGCTGTGACGTTACTACCAACATACAATTCATATTTCTATTCTATGCGGTCCATCGACCATTTATATTGTTGCCACCATCACGTAGTAGGGTTATGGAGGAGTATTAAAACGAGAGAGACAAATGACGATCATGAACCGTTGTCGTTAACGTCCTAACAGTGGGCATGGCTTCAGCAGACATGAATGTTTGATTAATGTCCTGCCAAGCCGTAGTCGTGGGTTGAACAGTGTGGATTAAACTGACAATTACAGCCCCACTCAGAAAAGCAAACGTGGTTGTAGGTTTGATTTATAATGTAATATTTACGTAATAATAAGTTTTGAAGAACACCGTAATTGGTAGTACTAAAAAGACATGTATTTCGTTAAATTATAATCCTATACTGATATCCTATATTTAGTTAAATTAGTCATTAAATATTACAAACAGTAATTTTTCAAATCTGGTCTAATATATGCTTTTGAGTACTGCATTTCCCCTTATGGTTTTCGTGGAATTCAAAAGAGGGATAGTCTCTTACAAAATTTGAAACAAATATCACATAAAAATCTGTAATAAGTTATGGCGTGTGAAACCTTGTCCGAAGCTTTCGTCGCCAGGTAACTAAGATTATAAATTTAATTTAATTTTCATCCACCAGACGGTAGAAGGCCTAACCCAGTTGTCGCGCGGTCTAAGGCGTGGGTCGGCTTCCGTTCGCTTGCTGGGATTGGGGGTTCGAATCTGGCTCGTGGCATGGATTTCTGTCTTGTGAGTGTTGTGTGTTGTCCGATAAAGGTCTCTGCGACGGGCCGATCCTTCGTCTAGAAGAGTCCTACTGAGTGTTGTGTGTCTGAGTGTGATTTCGAAACCTTGACAGTGGGGAGGCTTAGACCCATTAGGGCTGTACAGCCATTAAAAAAAAAAGCAGAAGACATAACGTTGTAGTGCCTCTACAAATCATATGTTGAAGTTTAAGGAGGAGACACTGAATATGTGAATCATGTCTTCCGCAATTTGACGCCATGCAGTTTGATATACAAGTACAGAATGTTGCGGAGCAACCCGCTGCCTCCTTCTTCAGGATGGAAAAGCTTTGGTTCATAACAATTACATAACGTCTTATATCCCAGAAGAGAGTAATCTCAATATAATTTGCCTTCAGGACATCAAACATCGCAATAAATATTTATATGAAGCCGCCTGAAGGCAGGGAAGATACTAGGTAGTTGTGTGGTTTTACTTGTATCGTGATGCGTTCTGTGTGGGAGACGCATTGATTCGAATGAAATATGGTGAGATAATCATGAATGGCAGACAGAAAGGAAGGATGTATCTGTAATATACCCCCCTTTTACACTCTTTTTCTTCCTGAAAAGCACAAGTTGCAGGCTTGTAAAATAATTATTTTGTCTGTATATCCCAAATGTTAGACTTTGAACCACTTAACCGATTTTAACGAAACGTGGCGCAAACGCCTTGGCACTGGAGGGCAACTCCAACTCAATTTATAATTTCCTGCTAACAAACATGGCGGACACGCGAAACTGTGAGGCAGGGTCGACACTAGCACCAGTTACTTTTGTCCTCCTGACATAATACATAAGCCACATTTGTGAAGGTATTAATTTCGTGAATTGTAAAAATAACATGATGGTCTCGCAAAATTGTTTTTTGTTTCCGTTTTGTGTCAACTGAGGGAGGATTTGACTTAAGTACATGATGTTTGGTATAGAGGCATTTTATAAACATACGTGCATGTGGGTGAAGTATTGTTTGCAAGACGATGGTTATGCAAAGTCTGTAGCTGAGCAGTAATATACCACGAGAAGAGTAAGGAAACCGATAGATATTCTTCGTAGCCATAATACTGCAAATGTATTCAGCAGGGATTTTTGAGTTGTGGCTAGAACTTGTTGTCCTTCTTGCTTTCTGGACTTCCAACTTCTTTTGAACCCACCTAAGGAAGAACGATGTTAATATAGACGTGCGACTGATTTGCAAGAATTTTCTCCACTTTTGTGTAACACAGCGGTAAAGCAAAACAAGCAGGCATGTCTGTGGTGGAGATTAATGTCGCAATAAACTATTTTTCATTGTACTGTCACAATGGGTTCATGTAGTCCGTGCATTTAAAAGGTAAAGCAGTCCCGTTACAGGTAGGGAGTGGCCCAGAGGGTTCCAGGAAGTTAAAGTCCCCAGATTTCATGACAAAGGCACAAGATGGTGGTAAGGTTGTCAGCCTTACGCACCGGCCACCTTTACCCCCAGGAAATGCTCCTGGTACTAATTTCTGTTAGAGGCTGAGTCGACCCCAGGACCATAGTGCGATCGGAACGATTTTATGTCAATGAAAAATTCCAGTGACACCATCTGGGATCGAACCAGCGACCTTCCGATTTGTAGCACAGCGCCTTTACCACTGTGCTACCGCGGTCCGTAGTCCGCGCATTTACCACTTTAAATAATTTACGGTTTATTTTCCCAGAACAATTCCAAGTAAATTTAAAATAATTTATTTTATCTCCCTTCCCTCAGCTGAATGACGCGCACTTAAACTTGGGAGAGAGAACTCCGATTTGACAGACGTTACACGCCTGTACTCTGCAGCCAGAGGTTTTTAACCTTTTGGCGCCGGAATTATTTTTTTTTTTAAATTTAGCACACACTGTATATAAAATGTGAATAATACAGGAACCAAATACGTTAGAATTATGAAACAAACTGTATTTTGAAGAGAAAAAACGGAGAGTATATACCATGTTTAAAATATTCAGTATCTATATTTATTGAATAAATATATAAAATGCAACGTTTAGAGGTTAGCGGTGCGGTGCGACCACTATAGGGGTCGTTAGGCGTCAAAGGGTTAAATTGCAAATTCTTTAGCATGTAATTTTTGATACCGTTTATCGCGACTTTTTATTCTAGTCTTGAAAATTACTTTATTCTCTCTTTTGGGATTGGATAGATTATTTTTCTGCCGTTATAAAAATGTGTCTTATTTTATTGACACCCTTGGAATTGTGTAAACAAAAGGGAGTGGGCGTGGAGGTAGACTGGCTGTAAGTTAGCGCTCCTGTTTCTCATTCAAGAACGGTATTCTGCATCGAAAATATGGTGCCCGTTATGAGTTACTTGCTTAAATTTTACAACGTTAATACATAATGAGGTTGTCTCGTCCTTCCGCATATTTCATGCTCAAACTTCTGTTCGAAGTTCGATTAAATTTGTTACTTGTGGCTTACTTTAACTCTGTGGTACACATTGCTGTACTTCATATCTATCCGATATTACCCATCCTTTGCCAGCAGCTGAAGTGGAAGTTTTGTAACTTCTGCGGCAATCGGTTATTGGTCAGAAAAAACGGATATGGTTACGGTCTAAGTAACCAACTCTGTAACTAAATGGATGAGAATCTTTCTCCAGAGTGAGCTGACTTGCGGTTAGTCAAGAAATTCCCCACCTTTTATGAATCACAGATGCTCATTATTCATTTCAGAATAGCACATGGCTGGTCTCTATCCTAATTCTTATGAATCTAGCCCGCATTTCTGTGCCTTTTTTCTCCAAGATCCGTTTTCGTGTGCCTAAACAAAACAGAAGTAATCAGAGAAAACCTGTCCCCGTGCCACTTTGACACAAATTTCACATCGACTGGTATGGATCCGATCCTGGACCTCTGGTCGAATAGTGGATGTCAAAACTCTACTTTCCACGCTACCTCCTCACTTCAACCGTAGGAATAATGGGACGCCAATTTACAGTAAGCCACGATTGCTTCATTTTTTTTTCAATGCTGTGTTAACAGGTAACTGCAAAAAATGATTAAGGTTTTCTAAAAACTGAACAAGTAAATACATTACCTTATAAACAACCCCAAATTGCAGGTAGGTTGGTGTTTCTCAACCGGTGGTCCCCGTCACACGCCATGCTCGGGTTAACGTCAGCGTAAGCCCGTTATCAGCGTTTTTCAATTGGAAACGAATGTTCTTTTTGAAGCTAGAGACCCTCTTTTTTTTCATGTTAAATCCTTTTTTTATGTCCCATTTGTCGTAATGTTTCACTGTGCCATCGTCCGAGTAGTAAGGTCGAGGCTACAGTGTTTTGGGGAGGAGGAGGTGGATTACTGACTGCAATTTCGCTTAAGACAGATATGTCCGACTTTGTTTCAGGCTCCCTCATGCATGATCTTAATCTCGAATGCTTATTTTGGGCGATAATGACGTCTCATCTCTTTGTCACAGTATAAACGCGACAGATTTTTTTTAAGTAGTTCATTTTCAGACCATACGCCAACCCAAACTACGGAGTCCGTCATGTTAGACTGCATCCGAAAATGTGACGTGTGACGCATTCCGTGGAATATAAAAGGCGTATTCTCAGCATAACATAAACATTATTCTCTTGCCGTCTGGAGTAAAATAAAAGTCTTTACACCCCAAAAAACGAAAGAAATGTGGTGCCTGTAGTTGGTGCAGCATAACAATAAGCTTATTTTCATCTCCTTTGCGCGAGTTGCATATTTCAGATCACGCACTACTCCAGTCCCAGGGCATCCAATGTGAATTTTATTACGTGTCCCTCTGTGGGCAATAATAGCAACTATCAGCTTCATTCTACAGGATTTTTGTCTCGTATTTTCCTTGGCGTTTCCTTCTCTTCATCTCAGTTGTAGCGAGTCCTCAGGCTTGCTGACGGAATTTTGTATGCATGTGCGGTAAAGCAAGTGCTTGTATTTATATCATGTGCGAAATTTATTGTGGGAGATTTAATATCTTTTAAGGAATGATAAGCATACAGATCCTTTACAAAACATTACAAGGTTGGGAACTTATGTTACTTTGAATATCATAATATTTTTCTGTTATATAAAATGCGTTAAGTAAGCATATAAATTAAACAATTCCAATTAAAACCTTCTGTTAGAAAATGTGACTAATTTTGCTTTGGTCGAAGAGACATTGTAAAATTTTGGTGCCAGATAATTTTTCGCCATATGGGTGAGTGGGAGATTCATGTAGATTAAGTAGAACCTTCCATCCAGCGCAAGAGCCAAACTTCGTGCATCCTAATAACACAACAGACGATATATTCGCCATCTCTTCATTTTAATACATAGGACTGCAACTGACCGCGAAACAAAGGTTTTACTTTCTGTAACACAACCATGGTTGCATTAAACTAATTGGTACAGGGTAAAATATGAATAAAACAAAAATATTATTTTAGTGTTCATATGGTTCGTTGCCCGAAATGAGCACATATGTACTTCAGTCGGTGACAAGGAATTTTGAAAGACTCAAAAGCTGTCATAGAATGCCTAGGTACCGCGACACAGTTGGTAGATGAGATTTGTCGACTCCTGTATTGATGTAAAGATGCAATAATTGTTTGGCGTTTAAACACAACGTGAAGCAGACGGTGGAGAATTTAAGGCAGGCAAAGCAGCAGGAAGCAGCCGCCGTCTATGGGTTTTATTCAGTTATAATGACGTACACGTATTTGGCAAGTTTGTTCTTGGCGAATTTATATTTTAGAGTTTTCGTGATATTCGTTTATTTTAGGTATGGTTTAATATTTTACATTCATTAGCGTCTACAAATGGGGCTGAAACTTCGTCGCAGAAATTCCTTGTCATTTTAATCATTTATTGTGCATAGTCTAATGTGCGTTTAATCTTTGTAAGTCTATATTTTGCAAAAGGCTATAGTATGTGTTTTTTACGATTCTTGGAAGAAAGAGCATTATCTGCTTAGTATTTAGACACAAAGAGCATTAGTTGAGTAAAGAGAAAACCAACTTGATGCCACTTATTTTATTATTTATTCAATTCTCATTCAATGCTCAACATGTTTCGGCCGTTAATACGACCATCTTCAGGAGTCTGCGACTAACTGGT
>Ga0123357_10015422_pt1 | contig 10019 bp, 4 predicted proteins | sample TergutEmb28metaG_FD_89873 | JGI IMG/M metagenome (GOLD analysis project Ga0123357, IMG submission 89873) | Embiratermes neotenicus P4 segment gut microbial communities from Petit-Saut dam, French Guiana - Emb289 P4 | ecosystem: Host-associated > Arthropoda: Insects > Digestive system > Gut ... | reverse complement strand
GACGCCAGCAAATAAGGATGATTGGCAATATATCCCCACTGTATTTCATGAAAACGCGTGGCAAAGCTCTCGTTATAATTTTTAGCCGGACCGCAACAGTCGCCGGCATCTTCCACTATTTCCTGCTGGTGATTAATATTGGCTTCGGCGCCATATTCAGCCAGTATGATTTTGTAGCCGGGGTAATCCTTTTCCATGCCGGTAATCCAAGTCTCCAAGTCTTGAACTTTCCGTTCATACCATCCAAAATAACGATTAATACCTTGTATGTCGGCATTCATGTTCACTCCATGTCCCGGATTGCCGTAACCGTTTACCGACACGGTATAGCGGTAGGGGTCTTCCGATTTTGCCAAATCGTGCAAATCGGCGGTAAGCGCTGTCGTATAATTGATTGGATTATATACTTCGTTGTGCAAGCCCCAAACATAAATCGACGGATGATTGTAGTTCTGCCGGATCAGTTCGGCGAGCTGTTGCTTGGCATTTTCTCCCTCTTTTGTTGAAACTCTGTTCACAAAAGGTATCTCCGCCCAAACCATCAATCCGATGCTGTCGCATTTGGCATAGAAATATTCCGATTGCTGGTAATGAGCCAGCCGGATGGTGGTAGCGCCCAATTCGCGGATGATGGCTAAGTCGGCGTCGTGCTGTTCGTTCGTGAGCGCGCTTCCGAGTTTCCACCAATCCTGATGACGGCATACGCCATACATCGGCGTTTTTATTCCGTTGAGATACATACCGTCGCCAGCTTTCAGTTCAAAATGACGCAATCCTAAAGGCTGAACGATTTCATCCGCCAGCTTGCCATCAAGTTTCAATTGCGTGGTGACACGATAGAGATATGGATCTTCAAGCCCCTGCCACAATCTTGGATTTTTGATGACGAAGTTTTGCTCCGCCGTTTGTCTGCCTTGCGGAAGAAGTTCTATTTCGGATTCTTGCCGTGCGACTATTTTTCCTTTAGCATCGCTAATCAGGTTTTCCAATATGACCGTTTGTTTCCGGTGGTTACGATTTTCCAATTTTACGCGGATGTTTATTTCGGCTTGCTTCCTGTTCACGTTTTTCTGGCTGATATATACTCCGGGCGAAGCATGGTCGGCGACGGCAATGTTGACGTTTTCCGTAATAATCAATTCAACCGGACGATAGATGCCGCCATAAACTCCAAAAAGGGTATGATTAATGGGAATCACATCCGGACGCGATTCGTTGCTCACTTTGACTAACAGTTCATTTTTTTCTCCGTATTTCAGTAATTTAGTCAACTCGACGGCAAAAGCCGAATATCCGCCTTTATGATTTCCTGCAAACTGCGAATTGACATATACTTCGGCTACCGAAGCCACTCCTTCGAAACGCAAAAAAACGCGTTTGTTTTGCAGATTAATATCCGGAGTATATATTTTCTTATAATATCCTTCGCCTTCATAAAAAATGTTCTGATAGGTCTGCATATCGGTAGCATTCCATGTATGGGGAATGGAAACCGGTTGCCACCCGCTTTGCTGGCTTCCCTGAAAAAGAACGGGGTCGGAAGGAAACGGACCTTTTTTGAATTTCCAGTCATGATTGAAGCCGGTAGTTTCGCGACCGGAAGTAATGCCGTTTACTATTTCAACGCCTGCCATCAAGAATGCGCCTACGCCATATACGGCGGTCATTTCTGCGGTCACTTTTTTGGGGTCGGCGCCAATCGGTTGTATCCAACCTAATTTGCCATCGCTGTTAACGGCGGTAAGCAGCGCTTTCCATCCTTTTTCCACTATGGGCGTATATTCGGCGACAGGCAATAATCCGCTATTGACTCCATAAGCGATGGCATACGTAATCAAGGCGGTAGCGCTTGTTTCGGGCGCAGGATAGCTTTTCGGATCAAGCAGACTCGCGTGCCAAAAGCCTGAAGCATCCTGCAACGAAGCCAATCGTTCCGTATGTTCGCGGAACAGCGATTCGTAGAAAGGGCGCATGGCGTTTCCAACAGGAAGCATCTTAAGTATGTTTGCCAATCCGGCGGCGACCCAACCATTGCCGCGTCCCCAAAAGACTTCCTTTCCGTTAGCTTCCTTGCGGTAGAAATAGCTGTCGTCGCGGTAGAAAAGCCGTTCTCCGGAATGATACAAATGATTGTACGTCTTTTTAAATTGTTCGTCAGCAAAAGCCAGATAACGATTGTCGCCAGTCGTTTGCCACATGCCGATAAACGCCGGCGGAGCCATGAACAGGGCGTCACACCATGTCCACGACTGTTTGTTGGTATGATTCATGGAGCTGTCGGGCGAATTATAAATAATCCTGTCGAGCCTTTCGCGGGACGATGTCAGCATTTCAGGCTGGCGATACCGCCTGTACATATTCTCATAAAATTGGATGATGCACAATTCGTCGGCGTGGAACAATCCATGCTGTGAATTTTTAAAATTGGCGGGCGCTTCCCATTCGCCGGCGGTTCCAATACCCATCAGCCATTCGGCATATTTGTTGTCGCCTGCTATTCCCGCCCAGTGCGACATTCCAAGATAGAGCGTCGCATTGGTCCATGAATATATGCCGGCATCATGCAAATTATTGGTATTACTGTATGTAAATTGATCAATTTGCCAATCAGCGACCTTCTCCATCGCAGGGAGAAGGTCGTGTTTGGTCAGATTGAACGCCATTACATTAGCAATGTTGTATATTAATATTAATAATACAAAACATCGTTTCATAATTCGTAATTCATAATTCTTTTAATTTTATTCCCAATACATATTTCCCAGTCCAAATTCACCGATTTGCATTGAGCTGCCTGCCGCTGCGCCGACTCCGGGGAAATCGGGATTCTGACTATTGTATATATCGCTCCACATTGCAAGCTCAACTTTAACATAGCGATAAGCGGATGCAGGTATTTCAATCGTATAAACAGCCGGATCGGCAGTACCCATTTGTCCGACATATCCGCCTATATTGGGAATCCAAACGATTCCTTCCGTATTGATTGGAGTAAAAGCGCTTCCGTCGTTACTGCCGTAAATATTAACGCCATATACGCGAAGATAATTGTAGTTGTTACCTCCGCCGGCGGGATTGTTCCCATAGCGATGACACCATTTAATATAATTGAAAGTTTGCTGCGATTTCATATCAACCGTAAAAGAAGGCAAGAAGTCGGATGGTTGCACAGGAACCGGATCGGCGCCGTTGCCCGGAGAAAAACTTTTACCGGGTTTGCAAAGCGACAGGTAGGTACCGGCATTGTCGTCGAACAAATGTTCAGGCTGTCCGGTAGTAAATGCGCCAAGCGTAGCCGACCATCCGTCGCGTACATAATCGTAACCTGTTCCGGTTTGGGTTGTTACCGTCCATTTTGCACGGTTGATTTCATCCCATTGCTGTACAATATCCTGCACTGTGACATTACAGTCTCTGGAGATGTTGCTGCCATCGGTAGTCGTTATCGTTACGGTTGTATTCCCGATTCCGACCGGACTTACGATTCCCGATTCCGATACGGTAATAATCGCCTCATTGTTGGATTTATAGGCGACCGTCTGATTCCATGTGTCTGCCGGAGAAAGTGTTACGCAAGCTCCAAGATCGAAGGACGAACCGCCTATCTTTAGCGTTATGTTGCTTCCTGCTGCGGTTACATTGATGCCTGTGGCTTTCACCTGATGATCTGTGATTCGTACCGGATAAGACACCGTTACTCCCGAACCGTCGGTTGCACTCACAGTCAAGGTATCGATGCCGGGCAGTTTTGCCGTGATTAATCCGCTTTCGCTGACAGTCATTAATTCCGGATTTTTATTCGTAAACCTTACCGCTTTGTTGGTTGCCGCCTGCGGCATGATGAAAGGCGTAAGTTGCAAGGTAGCATTGTCTTTCAGCGAAATCTGCATGAAAGCGCCGTTTGATATATAAACTGCTTCTTTTACGGTTACCGCTGTTACTTTTACATCTTTATCGTCTTTTTCGCAACTTGTAAATAAGGCAAAAAAGGATAAGATCAGCGCTATATTTATGATTGAAATATTTCTATTCATGACGTGTAATTTTTTATTGTTATTATCGTGCAATATCCTGCCATCCGTAGCTCTGTGTCAGATTCCTATTTAATTCAAGTTCACGCAGGGGAATAGGCCAGTAATAATACCGGTCTTCCCATTTCAGCGTACCGTTTGTTACATTCGGGCTTTTCGGATAACCGATTATGAAGCCGTCGCCATCAATAAACACATCATTGTTCAAAGTTGCTTTGGGAGCGTTTTTTGCTTTGCTGGTGTTAGAGCCGTCATACAATTTTTGTTTCTCGACCGTAAATTTCATTCCTCTCAGCGGCACTTCCATCAATTTTCCCGCTTTCCACCTGACAAGGTCTTCGCGGCGTAATCCTTCCATTGCCATTTCGATACGGCGTTCCCTGCGTATTTCTCTCAACAGGGGAGAAACAGGATAGTCCAATCTTTCTGCATAAATTTTATCCAGACGCGGGTCGGATGGAATATTTTGCAACGTTAGCCTGCTATTGGGATAAGCCGTAAAATCAAAACCGGCGCGTTTTCTCAATTGATTGATTGTCCTGTCTAAATCGTCGTTCGTAATCGTTCCCAATTCGGCTTTAGCTTCTGCCAAAATCAATAATACTTCACCGTAACGGAAAATGAGCGCCGTCTGTTTTCCGCTTGCAGTCGATCCGTTATCTTCGAAAGAGGGCGTCCAGTGTTTAATGAACATATATCCCGTGACGGAAGGTCCGCCGGTAGGGCATTGATTTGCAGTAGGGCAGTCGTAAGTGATTTCAGGATATTTAAGTCCGTAGAGCGCCTGATTGATAGCGCCGGCTTCGCGGTCGAAAACGGTGATGTATTCGCCCGGTTTCACAACTGTTTGCCGCAGGCGCGGATCGCGGTTGTCCAATTCCCGCCAGTCGTCGCCGTCGTATCCTTTGAAAAGCGGGTTAACGGCATAGTTTCCTTCCGTTCCTCCCGTATAAATCGGACGTCCGTCGATGCAAAGATAATCGTCCACCAAACCTTTCGTAGCGCCTTTGCTGTAGCGTCCCGAAGCATTCCCGCGATTCATGTTGAAATAGCGGGATGTGCCGTGCCCAAGTTTTACGCCATCGTAAGTCCGCGCGAGGATAGCTTCCTTGTTATTGTCTTTTGCCGGACTTTGGTTCAGGCGGAACATAAACCAGTAGGGATCATTTCCTTCTCTGTTTCCGTCTTTTACGCCTTTATTATTAAAAAGTTCATACCGGTTTGCAGCGATAATCGCTTCACAAGCAGTCGCCGCCTCTTCCAGAAAATAGTTTGCCGTACTTTGTAATCCTATTTCGTTGTGATATTTACGGAAAGTTCCTTCAAACAGGCAGAATCGAGCTTTCAGGAAGTTAGCCATGTCGCGATTGACGCGATCCTTTGCATTTGCCGGTTCCGGAAGATATTTCACTGCATAATCAAGACACATCATAATCGAATCAACCAGCTCGGCGCGAGGCGTTCGCGGCGCATATAATTCTTCGGAATTGATATTCATGTCGTAAACATACCAGGGAACCTCGCCGAAAATATACAGTTTTTTATAATAATCCATCGCTTTGAAAAAATAAGCTTCGGCAGCCCATTTGTTCAGGTCTTCCGGATTGGCAACCGACCCTTCCGCTTCATGATAATTACGAAGGAAATAATTGATCGCCCTTAATTTCTTCCATTCCCAACCGGTAGAAGTTCCATCGGCTGGAGTAATGAATGTTCCATTTAAATGATTGTCGATGTTTCCGGTAGTATTCGTGAAAGCAACCGCGTTATCGGTAGCCAGATCTGCGAAAATAATATAACTGCCCCGCGTGCCTAATGGAGCCTGAGCGTCGTAAGCATTACCTCTTCCGTGCCCTTCAATGTACATATCATACAGTTGATTGAGGTACAGGGGTAAATCGCCTTCATTCTTCAAAAATGAGCCTTCGGCTAATTCCTGAATGGGATCTTGTTGCATAAAGCTGTCGTTACAGGAAGTGAGCGTAAATCCTGCTACGACACAACTGACGAATAGATATTGAATTATTTTTTTCATTTTCATTTTTTTTAGATTAGAATGTGATTTGAGCTCCTATGGAAACCGACCGGTATTGCGGATAAGCGTCCGAGATCTGTTCCGGATCGAAAATCGAAGGAATCTGTGTTATTTCAAATAAGTTGAATCCGGAGAGTGTGAAGCGGAGATTATCCACTTGCATTTTGCGTGTTAGCGAATGAGGTAGAGTATAACCCAGAACAGTTTGTTTCAAGCGCAGATAAGCGCCGTTGACCAGCCATGCCGATTGCACTGCAGGACCTCCTGCGGTAGGGCGATAGCGGGGGAATTTGGCGTCTGTTTGGTTGGGTTTCCACGACCGGTCGTACATCCATTTGCTGCCGGCATTGTTTGTGCCTCCACCCCAATAGGTTGTGCTGCCTATCCAAAGGTCTCTCTTGGCTATTCCCTGGAAAAGGATATTTAAATCAACACCTTTCCAAGCAACGCCTAAGTTGGCTCCATACCTGAATCGCGGCAGATCGTTTCCGATGATTCGCCGGTCGCCGGGGTTATCAACCGTGTTGGAACCGGTGGAGATGATGCCGTCGCCGTTTAAGTCTCTTACCCAGGGATCGCCCGGATAAAGCACGGTAGTGGTGTAAGGTCCGTTAAAATAATAGCGGTTCTCGGCAGTGTTCAGTACCAAATCCGATTCCTGCAAAATGCCGCCTGTTACATAACCCCATATATTGCCGATTTTAGCGCCGTCGTATAACTGTCCGATAATTTTTGTCGGGTTGGCAGGGAAACTCAACACTTCCGACGTGTAGTCGCCTAACGTAAGCGCAACATTGTATTTCAAGCCATTGCTCAGTCTGTCTTTCCATTCCAGAACCATATCAAAACCTTTGGTTCGCATGACGCCGGAGTTGATCAACGGAGGATTTGCCCCAAGAACCGTAGGATATGCTTCCGAGCCTTCGACCAGAATATCGCTTGTTGTTCTCCGGTAATACTCAAATGTATAATTCAACCGTTGATTCAGCACGGAAATATCCAAGCCGTAGTTATCGGTACGGGCTTTTTCAAAAGTCAGCGACGGCGAAACCAAATTAGGAACGCCAACGGTATTGACTAATTTATCATTGATAATAAAATTAGCGCTTCCCGAAGTCATGACCGCCTGATAAGGATAATAGCTATCCGGCTGGTTAAGCAATTTTCCGGAAGTGAACCGGAGTTTCAGGTTATCTAACCATGAGTGGGTATTTGCCATAAACGCTTCTTCCGATATTCTCCAACCAACTGAAAAAGAAGGACAGAAAATAAACCGTTTGTCGCGCGTAAATCTTGAGCTTCCATCGTAACGACCGTTAAATTCAAACAAGTATCTGTTGTCAAAAATATAATTGAGTCTGCCGAAAGCAGCCCGTCCGGTACGCCGTTGTGCGCTTGTGGTAATCGTGTGCATCGTTTCATCTTCGGAAGCTCCCGGCTTCATAATGTCGGGCGAAAACAAAAAGCGCAAATTAGCCACCTGCTGCGAGTATTCTACCTGTTCCTGATTGAACCCGAGTATTGCGGATACGCCATGCTTTTTAGCGAAGGTTTTATTGAAATCGGCATAGATATTCAACATGTATGCGTCCGTATTTGATTTTTCCAATCTTGCGCGGTTATCGCGTATTTCGTCCACTTCCTGCACCGTACTGCCCCAATTGAAAGTAACATATTCATGTTCGGGGCTGCGGCGTTTTGCGCTTAAGCCTTGAGGGGTGTAAGAAAGATCGGCTTTTAGCTTCAAAGTTTTCGGTATAAGAATAAATTCGGGCGATACGGCTAAAACGGTTGTCCATCTATCCGTATAAGTCCTTGCACCATACGACAGCCATGCGAGGAAGTTATCGGTATAAGTGTTTGGGATAGGATCGGTAGGCGCTGTCATGATAGGCATATTGATGTTTTTATCGGCATCCTGTTTTAATATCGCCCATATATTTCCTTTATAACCGGCAATATAAGGTCCTTCAAAATGGGTGCGGTTGTAATTGACTCTGGCATCAAGGTTAAACCAATTATTTACTTTAGCGTTAAAGCGGGTTATCGCATTATAGCGCTTTTGATTGTCGCCGCCTATCCTGTATGCGCCGGCTTGATCCTGATATCCTAATGAAGCATAGTAAGTTACTTTATCCGATCCGCCGGAGAAGTTGATATTATGCTTTTGTAAAGGATACCATTCGCGTACCGCCAATTTATAAGGATTCATATTTCCGACCCAGACAATCGAATTTCCGTTTGTCATCCATTGGTTTTCCGGTCTCGGATCGCTCATATATTTTTGAATCGCCGCCAGCTTATCTCTGTTGAGCTGACTGACCGTTCCAAGCGTCCATTCGGCATTTTGAATGACAAAAGTCTGGATTTGCTCGGCATTCATAATATCGGGAAGCGCCGAAGGCGTGCTCCACAACACATCGTAAGAATAGCTAATTTTGCCTTTTTGATTGAATTTTCCTGATTTTGTTGTAATCAATATAACGCCGAAGGCTGCTTTTGTTCCATAAATGGCGGCGGCAGAAGCGTCCTTGATCACGCTCATGTTCTCGATGTCGTTGGGATTCATTTGGTTAAGAAGCGTTGGCGTCATTTCCACCCCGTCAACCAAAATCAAAGGGGCATCGTTGGTCACAACCCAATTGCCGTTGGCGTCTTTTGCTATGGACGTTCCCCCTCGAATATTGAAAGTCGGCACTGTGTTGGGAGCGCCGTCGCCAATAGAAATATTCAGGTTTGGAACAATTCCCTGCAACGCCTGACCAATATTTGCTACAGGACGGTTTTCGAATACTTCCGAACTCACCGCATTAACGGCGCCAATCAGATTGACTTTTTTCTGAGCGCCGAATCCTACAACGACAACCTCGTCTAATTCTTTTGTATCTTCTTTCAATGTCACATTAATAGTAGTATTGTTGCCAACTACTATTTCCTGAGCTTCAAATCCAAGAAAGGAATACTTAAGTGTTGCGTGAGTATTTGGCGCCGAAATAGAATACTCGCCGTCAACATCCGAAATAGAACCTGTGGTAGTTCCTTTCACTAATATACTTACTCCGGACATCGGTTCGCCGGAGGTGTCAACTATTTTCCCGCTCACTTTCACTTGAGCAAGCATTGTTGCAGAAAGCAGTCCGCAACATAGAATCAATACTACTTTTTTAATGGAATAAATCATAAGTTACCATAGTTTTTTGTAAAATAATGGTACAAAAGAACAATAAAAGTGAGACTTCGGCTTGTCCGATTCCTTATTTTTTTTGTCGTAATCGTCATATTGCTTCCGTTTTGCGCTTCGAATGATTTTTCTAATTCATTAATCATAATTTGTAATTCATAATTCATAATTCAAATATTATTCTTACTTTTGCGATGGCTTTTATCGATTAAACAAAATTCGCATACAAATGAACGACGCTTGTGTCACATGCATGGAATTGAACACATCAAAGCAGTAATAAAAACGAGGGATTATTTGTCAACTATTTTAATGGCTTAGAATAAAATGAAATATAAAAATATTAAATAAAATGAAAAAGATTAATGTAATTCGGGCAATCATGCTCATGATTTGTATGGCATTGTTTTCGTTTAGTTTACACGCTGGTAATATTACGATTTCAAGTGGCGCAACTATCAATGGAGCGCTTACGAATCCTTCTCTCCTTGACGGCGACACCATCTTTTTAAATCCCGGTACTTACTCGGGAGCAGGGAACACCCAATTGACAATCAATAAGAACATTACAATCCAGGGAAATATTTTAGCCCCTACGGATTCGGTATTCATCGATGGACTGGAAACCGATAGCATATTCACCATAGAAAACGTAGCAAAAGTATCTTTTGTTAACTTAACCTTCAAAAACGGATACACTATCACCAACGGAGCAGCAATCAGCGTTATTTATGGAACTGAAGTGACAGTCACAAACTGCACTTTCAGAGGT
>Ga0123357_10015420_pt1 | contig 10019 bp, 4 predicted proteins | sample TergutEmb28metaG_FD_89873 | JGI IMG/M metagenome (GOLD analysis project Ga0123357, IMG submission 89873) | Embiratermes neotenicus P4 segment gut microbial communities from Petit-Saut dam, French Guiana - Emb289 P4 | ecosystem: Host-associated > Arthropoda: Insects > Digestive system > Gut ... | reverse complement strand
CATTGTTACAGCACTGCACCACACGTGAAAAAAATACCACTAAGTCGTCAGCTCCTGAAGATGGGCACAAGGTGGCCCGAAACATGTTGAGCAACTTATAAAGGAGAAATAAATATAATACTAAGTGACATGTAGTTGGTTTCTTAATCCACATTGAAAGTTTTAGTTGTTAAGACCTAGGCACAGTTTGGAGGTTAACATCCCCATCAGACATATACATGTTCCACTTTATGTCCACAGTGAACACCCTCTTTCTAGTTTTGTAAATTGTTCTGTAGAATGATTAGTCTTAGTTACTGTATTGCTTACAATTTCCTTATAGGAAAATTGTTTAAAAAATGCTGTTAATGCCTTTTGCTACACACTTCAAAATCCATCAGTGCCCCCATTAATTCAATGTCTGGACATACTTTCTTTGGTTGCCTTCAGCTTGCAAAGACCACTATAAGATGGTATGATCTGTCATCATGTTCTAAAGTGTAACATTCCAGTGTTTTAGAAAAAAATGACTGACTTGCATGATTTCAGGCTTCTGCCTCAAAGTAGATGAGATCTGCATTCCTCTGGGATATGCAGTGTATAGTGGTAATTCCGTACCGACGTTTCAGGACAGTGTATCAGTCCCATATTCAAGGATCATGAATCCAAAAAGGCTGGTAACCCAAATAGGTGGTATGCCTCAGAGTAGCACTGAGTGACAATTCCCCCCCCCCAATTCCATTTTATTGATTTATTTTTGTTTCTGTCATATCTTCATTGTGGCCTTTTATTTCATATATATATGTTTCCTTTGTCTCCCCGTCATGCACTTGGTAGTGGCCTCACTTTCCAGGGCCGTTTTGCCTCAGAGTAGCACAGAGCTACTATCCCCCCCTCTTCCTTCCTGCCCTCATCAATGTTCATGGTTGGCATCATGGCTGAGAACCTAGCTTGTTGACGTTTGAATGTGAGACAGAAAAGTGGTCCTGAAACATCGGCTGTGTAATATTCCAGAGGAGCAAAGATCTCAATGACTGACTTGTCATACCATGATACATAGTGATCAGTAATGGAATGTACAATTCAGATATCATGTCTGTTTCATATCAAACATTTACATAATATTTTGCAAGTAGCCATGAGAAGATGCCCACAGTGACAAGTGATTTTCTGATTATGTTGGCCAGTGACATAATGCATAGCTTGTCATAACAGCATCTCCCAAATGTAGTCCATTCCACTCCATTTATGCTTACTGGGTATTAAGGTTCTAAAATGACAATTAGCAGGTGTTACAGTAATGCAGCAACACATGAACCACAAATCTGTGAACTTTGTGTTGTGTTACAAAAATTTAGTGGAATGGGTGATCCTGCATCCTCAGAATTTATAAAAGGAAATAGAATACATACAGTATGTTACTTATATGTCCGTGCATTTTTTGTACTCCCCCCAACCCCCTTCTTTTTGGCACAAAAGATTGTGTATCGTAAAGTGTGAAGGTCATGTAGCTCACCAAGTACCATGTACTCTCAGGCAGCACAGGTGTAATTCAGTGATGTGATAATAGGGTGGTAACAAAACCCGTTTAACTGCTACAATAAAGGCCCTGGGTACAAGTAACTAAACGTCAATGGACCAATTTATATTCAATGCAATAGTCGCAGGACATCACTTGTTACACTTTTCACGAGTTCTCTTGGATAGTCGTTTTAGAATAGTTTTGTCTATCAATTAAAATTGTATTTCTAATTATATAATGCAACGGAATTTGGTATTCATGAGTTCGAATGTGTGCCCCCCCCACTGTTATTTGTAACTTCCGGTGTGTTGGATAGTCCGTTACATGATTTCAACTACTGGGCCCCCGGGAAGGAACACATACACGCGGGAGGATTAAAAAGTTCCCAGAACTCCGATACCATTCCTAATAAAAACCTTACGTATTAAACCAGACGTCATACTCTGTGCGTACAGCTATTTGGTACATACAACACTGTGGCCCTCGACTTTTTATTTTGGAGTAACATTTAGTCTGAAGATGCAGGCGAATACCCCCCAGTACGTATGCCCCTTTACGGGTCCGCTTTGGTTGCAATGAGTACAGTTTTCATATACACAGTCCACTGCGTGCATGGATCAGAGTAGACTGCGTGTATGCAGAGTACCTAAAATAACACTTCGCTTGTCAGAAGTCGCAAGTGCTCCTACACACCCCTTTTCATTATTATCATCATCATCATCTCGTCAGCTGATCATAAATTATTACTGCATTCAGAAAGGGATTAAATATTGTATCCACCCTCGATTACGCTTTGAGCAATTGCTAATCGTACCTACCATGGATCATAGGTGCCTACCACCTGGGCAGTGATGATAATCTGTGAATTGGTTGCGATACTCCGTGGAAGGTACATACGACGGATGGTATATAAAAGAGTTCGAAGTCGGTGGAAGGTGATGAATATTATATGATGTAATTATTTCCAGATTTTTGTGTCTTCAGTAAAGTGTCTGGTATACTTTCATCGAAATGTGCACCTCGTGTGAAGAGGCCATTTCAGATTTTGTGTGCAGACACCTGGGTCTGCTTGAAGAGGAGAGGAAAGAAGAATGCGAACAGGCGCAGAGGTTACTTACGGTTTCCCAAGGTGGTGTTTATTTAAAATATCTGACATTGTTCTCTTACAATTCTTGTTTAGGCGGATATGTGATAGTTGAGTTTCGAAGTGCGAAAAATAATATTCTACAAGCACACTGTTTGACATGTAAAGATGTAGTCGGTGTAATAGAAGGACTTAATCTTCAGAACACACCATTAGCAACAGGCGTTGTTAAATTCACTACAGACGAAAGCATTGGAGTCTCATTTGAAGATATTGGTAGTTTCAGTGAAGAAGATGAAGCTGTATATACACTAGTGAAATTGGCAAATGATGTAACTTATTCCCGTTTAAAGACTAGTTTAAAGGCTTTGACTCGAATAAGTAAGCCCAGTAAGGTGCTTGTTGAATTGTTATTTGGTAAAAGTAATTACTTGGAACGAATTCCACTTTCTCCTCTTATGCTTAATCCTCAGGGAGGGCTAAGGTATATTGACAACAATCTCCACACAGATCAAAAGGAAGCAGTGAAATTCGCGCTTGAGATGAAGAATTTAGCTGTGATCCATGGACCACCAGGCACGGGGAAGACAACGACACTAGTGGAGATAATACTGCACATGATTCATGCAAGAAATAAAGTTCTGGTATGTGCCCCATCCAACATAGCTGTAGACAATTTAGTGGAAAGGCTGGCCAACCACAATGTGAAGATGGTACGTTTAGGCCATCCAGGCCGTGTATTGGATAGTATAGCAAAATATTCTTTGGATGCAATTGTGGATAGAAGTAGCAGTACACAGATCATCCAAGATGTGCGCAAGGAGTTGAATGATGTTTTGAAGAAGTTAAAGACTAGACATCGCAAGGAGACATTTTCAGAACTGCATAGTGAGCTGAAGAATCTTCGGAAGGAACTGCAGCAACGAGAATCACGTGCATTGAAAGAAGTGCTGCAGGAATCAGATGTAGTGCTGTCAACGCTTGTCACATCAAGTGATTCAGGACCTCTTAAGAATCTTCCTGATGACCACTTTCATTGTGTTGTGATTGATGAGTGCTCTCAGGCACTGGAAGCAGCTTGCTGGATAGCTCTTCCAAGAGCTCCTAAAGTTATACTTGCGGGAGATCACATGCAGCTTTCACCAACTGTGATCAGTCAGAAAGCTCAGCAGCGAGGTTTGGGTTTGAGTCTCATGGAGAGAGCAGTGGAAAAGTTTGGAAAGGAAGGGTATCGGTTACTAAAGCGTCAGTTTCGAATGCATACTGATATTATGACCTGGCCATCTCAGGAGATGTATGGGGGGCAATTAGAGGCTGACCCGTCTGTTGCAGGGCATTTGTTGAAAGATCTTCCATTTGTGAAGTCCACAGATGAAACTGAAATGTCACTCTTGCTTGTAGACACTACTGGTTGTTATTTAGAAGAGGAGAGTTTTGAAACATCACGATGTAACCGAGGGGAAGCGGGCATCATTGCCATTCTGTTAAAACGTCTAGTAGATGCTGGTGTTCCAGAAACATCTATAGCTGTCATAACCCCATACAATTACCAAGTGGAAATGGTAAGGGCTCATATCACTCACTTAAAGGACATTGAGGTACGGTCTGTGGATGGATTTCAGGGGCGTGAAAAAGAAGCCATTTTGTGTTCTATGGTTCGTTCCAATCCAAAGAGGGAATTAGGATTCATCTGCGATCGGCGCAGGCTAAATGTCGCGGTTAGCCGGGCTCGTAGATTTTTGTGTGTTGTTGCTGATTCTAGTACAGTATCATGTGATGGTACACTGGCAAGCTTGATGAGTTACATTGGCCAGCATGGTGTTGTCCATTCTGCAGAGCAGTATATATTAGAACTGGAAACGCCTAAAGAAGTGTTACAAAATCGGAAGTTCCAATTCCAAGAGAAGGTAAAGCACGAGATATTAACTGAAAAGAAACCAAAAAGGCAAAGAAAGAAAATTGACATTCCAGCAAATGAAAGTGTGGATGCTGCTAGTCAGAAGAAAGGACAACAACAACAACAACAACAGCAACAACTACAACAAGAACATGCAGAGTGTGAACAAGCGAGGGCAGATGATTGTGAATCACGTCTCCAAGAGTTTATGAAAAATCATGAGCAAATGGAGTTGAAATTTTCAAAATCCTTATCAGCATATGATAGAAGATTAATTCATGAAGCAGCCTCAAAACTTAATCTCCTTCACATCAGTGTTGGAGAAGGAAATGACAGATACATTGTGGTTCGTAAAGCACCTGTTACCAGACCCTCAGATGGGAACATAAACTCCATACACAGGCCTGATGATAATATGAAAGTAAAGGTTATGGAATTAAATGACACTTCTATTCAGCATGTAATGTGCATGGAAAAGCATGCTGTAAAGAAACCTTCTGCACAGGTGTCTGCTCCAAAAGCAGATGAGCTTAATCACACAAAGAAAATTGAATGTAGGAAGGGTGATAAAGTACGCAACAAACCAAGAAAACAGCAAGAGCCTGAAGATTTTGATTCTGTAATTGCAGAGTTCCAAGAAAAGGACAAGAGATGCTCCTGGACCAATTGCAGAATTGCAGTAGATTTAGTTGGATTGACATGTGTTCATTGTAAGCAAAGATTCTGTATAAGTCATGGCCTTCCTGAGATGCATGGCTGTGGAGTAGCTGCTTGCAAGGCAGCTAAACATGAACTCCGTCATCCCAGACCAGCAAAACCCGACCTTCTGAAGAGGAGTGCTATGGGCAAGAAGTTGGAGAAGAAACTTACAAAGATGGCTGAAGAGAGAAAACCTCACAAGAAAGGAACGTGAAGAATTAATTGCTATCATTCTTGCATTTGCTTACTTCCTCCAAGTAAACAATTTATTGAATTTGGTGTGAGTGCTTGCAGCAGTTTGAACATAAGGTTATTATAGAGAATATGGATATATTTGAGTGCAAATTGTTTGATGGCCACTGGATGGCAATCTGTTTCATACAACTTGAGAGGAAGGAAAAGAATAATAATTTCATTTTAACATAAAACATTATGAATGGCAAATCATGTAAGATGACAACAGAAACTAGTGAGAAACAAAAGTTATTCAGTCATTTATTTTGTGATACTACAGAATTAGAATGTAATTTAATTTATTGCGAACTGGTCAGCCTTGTCACTGAACTAACCTGCCTTGATTAATTAGTTTTATTTCTGGTTGAAGCAGAGATTATGAACAGACAGCAAACTTACACAAGAGAAAATTAAAATCAGGTGAGTGAAGGCTTAAAGCATAACCATAAATTGTAAATATAGTGAATACGGAGAGTAATGTGTTATATTTTTGTGAAGTTCCCATTGATGCCTTTTTTTGGTGGGAGGGGGGATATAGGTGAAAGCTGTATGTAAAATTTTTTAAATCAAAGAACCAGCAGTTGCACACATAAAAGTAAGTGTGGGCAAACAAAATGTATTTCATTTGTCTGCCTTCATGTTTGTGCTCTGTTGGGCCATCTACAGGAAGGACATATATAATCATAGGAAATTACTCCAGTTTTCCCATGGTTATCCCCTCAAGTCTGGTGATGTGTTACATCATATTCAACTTTGACATTCAGAGGACCATTCATCGTGATATATTCTTATAATAAAAGCCAACAAGATGCACAACTTTATTTTGGTAAAGAACTCTACATGTTTCAGACAGACTTACTGTCCATCATCAGGAGTATTAATACTGTATTCATGGCAATTGGTATTTCTCATATAGTTATGTTGACAGTCTGCTAGCTGACAGTCAACATAACTAAAATAACATAACAGTAAGTCTGTCTGAAACATGTAGAATTCTTTACCAAAATAAAGCTGAGAAATAGTGCATCTTATTGGTTTTTATTATAAGAATCATATTCAACTTGTTACCAGTATCTGTGTCCCATACAGGAGTTATTAACAGTGCATCTGTAATGTTCAAAAGCTGTTTTAAAGTGAGAGATACTGTTTTATATTGGTAGTATATTATTATATATTATTCTGTTCATTACTGAATGATGTGGGATATACCTAATTAAAAGATTGCAACACATATTGATGATAGTGTATATAGAAGCATCTTATTTAAGATTTAACTAAGTTCTATGCGACTCAGGCTGTGAGCAGCACACTGTATGGACAAAAATCTTTGTAACTTACTTTTTGTACGGATATTTTGAAACTCCTTAACAGGAAGTGATTTCATATACATCTGAATATCAGGCTAATCCCCATCACCCAAGGCAAGCAGAGAAAGAAACACTGGAAGAACACTGAGGGATAGGCAAGGCCCAAACAAGTTGGACCTGCTTTGCATAGGAATATTCTAAAACATCCCATATGTTACACTAACAGTGTTTATACGTACCTGCATTGTTACTACTAATATTTGAACTTTTGTAGTGAGAAAGTAAACTGGAAAGTGGGGTACTAGACTGCTGGAGGTCAAAACTTTCACTCATAAGAGCAGCTGAAGAGGCGTGGTATTGAGAGAAAAGGCCTGGGCATTAGGTGGTGCGTTATCGAGCTGAAACCCATACACGCACACACAAAAAGGGTGAGTTTTTGTTCAAAATTTATCTGTAATGATTACCCCTCAAAATTTTGAGGTGTAAGTGCAACAAGTAGGTAGATCAAATACCATGTCTGAATAGTACATTAGCATGACTGATGCTGTAAAGCTGATTTCACTACTTGGCTCTAACAGAAAGTGGCATTAGCTTTCTTGTCAAGTGTAGGTACTCTGTTCAGGGTAAGAAACCTGATTCGTAGTGATAAGTTGTAACATTTTGTATTGACTAGAATCAGTGGTGAACCCAGGACTCTGATAGCTCATAAGAATTTAGAAGATTGGGAGGAATTAAAAGAATTCATCAGATGTTTGGAATCAAGAATAATTTTTCAGTAGTATGTATATAGAAAAGAGAACACGAGATTTTCATCCCAGCCAACTATTTAAAGCCACGCAGAATAAAAGTGAGAATGTAATTTGTTCCTTTCTGGGTAATTCCCCGGTGTCTGAGTTCTAATTGCCGACGTTTCGGAACTCACTATCGTTTCCATCTTCATAGGCAGGTGAATGAAGTATGAAGTAAAAACAAGAAAACAGAATGTTTCAGTTTGGATTGATGGGATTCAAACCCTAGGATCAGCATTTAGGGAGGCAGCATTGTAAAACTGTCATGAGGAAGAAACAGCAGGGATTCTCAGGTTACTCAATAAATTAAGGTATTATGTACTTCATTCGGGGGTTACATTCAGATAGGACACAAACCACAGGGCACAGTTAAATAACAAAAACTGTTTGTGATATTGCAGAAACAGCATTAGAGGAAGAATGTACAGTAGAATACAGGACTGAAAGGTATAAAGGGGACAGGACACCTCCATTACAAGGTAGCAACTACGGAAACATAAGGACATGCTAGTAACAAATGTTTCATAAAGAAAGACCTCTGAGTAAGTCACATGAGAATGAAAATCTAGAGAAAGACAAAGAAATAATTTGTTTTTGGTGTGGTAAAAAGGGGCATTTCCCCAAAACATATATGAGAAATGGGGAAAAATTTAATTGAAGCAGTTGGACTGAATAGAAGTCAGGAAATGAGAATCGTTTGACAGAGAGCAGCCATAAAAGAATCCAGTCCATACAATGGGCTGTGTAAATTCAGACACTTGCAGGTCTGAAATTAAAGTTGAGTAGAAGTACATGAGAAGAATTACTTTTCTTATTAGATACAGGAGCAAGTTGCTTGATGTTGAAGACTAAGAAACTAATCAGGACCACCAAGTCTGATTCTGAACGGAAAATTGAACTCAGGTCTGTAAATGGCTCAACGTTAAGTATGCATGGGCAAGTAGATGCAAATATCATTGAAGGGAACATACATCTATTGTGCTTACATTCTAACTGGTACATGACCAGGCAGACATAGAAAGAGATGAAATTGTGAGAAAATATTTTCTGTGAAAGGTATAAGCCAGAGTTTGTTATGAAAGAAACATCCTAGAAAAAATGGAAAAAGTTTTCACTACAGTAAAACCCCTACTAGGGAAAGAGATATGCAACATGAAAGATGCAGGGGAGAGTGTAGGTGTGTTGTGTTATTCACTGAAGTTTTGATAGGAAAAGAAGAATTACAACAGGGCATTTATGTAGCCAGTTTGGTATCAACTTACTAACTAATGTAATATACTAGGCCTGTTGTGAGGACGTCTGACTGGCTAGTTTGTGGCCAGGGCATCATTCTGCTTGGATAGAGCATAGATCAGTCTGCATACAGCTTATCTGACAATTGGCTTGAGTGGCTAGGCTGGATTAGGCTAGGTTGGAGCATTACATGGTTGGTAAGCCTGGTTAGACTAGGTCTGTGCTTTCATAAGGAAGGACCAATTTAGTTTTTGAGTTTGGTTGTTAAGCTTCTACTGATTATGTTAGCAGCAGACTAGTAGACCCAGTTAAGTATTAATTAAAATCAACAGTTTTATTAGTGCAGCCATCTTTAGACTTATATGAATTTTGTGTCAATGTGATTTCACATGACTATCTGTTTAATTTGTAACAGAGTAAAAAAAAAAAATTATTTGTCAGAAACAAAAGCAGCTAGGATCTGTACATGACTGAAATGAATTGCATGTTTTAATTAAAACTGAAGGAAATTAAACCAAAAGAATAATAAAACTTTCAACTTAACACATCCACTTTTGGGAATGCAGTTAATTTCAGATATACATTACATTAATGCAGGACAGGTAGGTTTGTTTTAATGATGTGAATCCAACCTTGTAAACAAGAAATCTGTAATTGATTTTCTTCTGCCCCAGTTGCAGAAAAATAAAGTTTTTGTTCCCATTAGGAGACTGCTCAGTTAGGATGGACTCAAAATAATGATAGGTTATGATTAGCTTAGGTAAAATCCATCACAACTCTGAACATAAGTATATTCAGCTAGTTAAATCTCTAGTGTTCCACAAATATATGTGGAATGACACCCCACACGTTGTTTGAATGAGGTGTGATAAATAATGGAAGTAGAGAAATATCCCAAATGCTCGTGTTTCTGTCCTCGGTCTTGAAGCTGGATAGGGAGCACTTACTGACAAATTCTATACATGGCTGGTCAATTTTGAAGTGCGTGTTGTAGATATACTGTATTTGCCCAAATATAAGAATTATTTGAACAATGCATGGGCTGCATTTTTCACATAGTGCGCCCCTGCTAGTAGTTCAGCGAGTCCCCTAGAGAGGGTGACAGTCAACAAGCAATATATGTCTGCTTTTGGACGATGCTGTCCATGAATGGTTAGCAGTTCCCTCATTTTCCTGTCTAGCTTTTGCCTTTCTTCTTGGCACCAGTTAACAATTCCAAAACTGTATCTGTGTACTGGCACTGCCTATGATCCAATTGCTTGAATTTTATTCTTTG
>Ga0123357_10015419_pt1 | contig 10019 bp, 3 predicted proteins | sample TergutEmb28metaG_FD_89873 | JGI IMG/M metagenome (GOLD analysis project Ga0123357, IMG submission 89873) | Embiratermes neotenicus P4 segment gut microbial communities from Petit-Saut dam, French Guiana - Emb289 P4 | ecosystem: Host-associated > Arthropoda: Insects > Digestive system > Gut ... | reverse complement strand
GGTGTTTCTCTGATATATGTTTGTGTAATTTTGGCGCCCTTTTTGGCCAGTAAGTTGGCTTGTTCATTCCCTGTAATTTGGCAGTGTCCTGGTATCCACTGCAGTGCAATCTGTTGGGCACAAAGTAGATCCACCTCCTAGTGATGCACCCTGGGCAACGTTCTATATGGCTAAGTGATCTACAACTCTGGCATAGTGACCTAACTAATTAATTACAATTTTAATTTAATAGGTTAGGTATACAGAAAATTACATGGATAACTGAAAAAATATCAATCAAATCACTTTTTATTTTGTCAAAGAAGGCCCAGGCCATGGTTTGGAAGACATCAACAAAGAATGTAACATCAACTGTTTCGACTTCTTTTCGTTTTCTGTCTTTTTGATGGATGTCATGCGTGGAAAAATCACACTCACCTTAATAGAACTGCAGTAAACTAGAATAAGAAGAAACACATGCACACCAGAAAAGACCTAGAAGCGCACTAAGTAGAGAAAGGACGCTTGAGTTACGACAGTGATGCACCACAAGTCGGGAGTGCTCCGTCCAACTTGACAAGGGTCGTAAAAGTGAATCACCGTAAAACGAATGGTCACGAAACGAGACCCTACTGTACAGTAGACTGTAAATTTTAGTTCAATAAGTTTGTGGTGGATGCATTGTTAGAGGGATCCATGTTATGCTTTACAAGAAAACAAATGTTACCTTACATCCAACCATAAGTCATAAAATTATCTGCAAAGCATAATGATGATGATGATAATTCATATTGAATATGTCTTGTACATGAGTGTAGGTATTACACTCTTTACCTAGCTATACTTCAGCTTTCCACAAATTTTCCAAAAATCTACAAGCTACCTCAAAATTCTATGTGGCATGAATAAAATTCCACAATAAGGACCCACAAATATCAGAATTTAATTGTGTGAGCAACCTAGCGCCCCACATTTGTGCATCCTTGCTCTCCTTCAACTTACTTATGTTTACTTCCAGTTTTGGCCACCAGGTGCATCGGTCGATGTTCAACATGACTCTTGCACGTGATCTGAACTACTCCCACAGAACTGATGTCACATCCCACCACTACTTGCTGATTGAGACACCATCAGATCTGATGCCAAATATGACATACATGGTCAAAGTTTTGGTCGTGGATAACCGCGGCTGCCAGGGACCTGCATCAAATTATACATTCACATGTGAGTTAATTTTCTTCTGTTTGAACTAAACTCCACATTAATCTAACAAATACCTTAATGTATAAATTTAACATCTTCTCAATAAGTGATTTCATATTCCCAAATACTACATAACCAGCATCTTGATTGTAACAACTGCGTAATGGCATCAGTGTTGAAGAAATGGAGTGTGCGGCTGAAAGGACCCAGACTATACACCATCACACTAATGTAATACATTGACTAATCATTAGACACAGTAGTTCAACAGAATTTAATCAATGGTAACACATTTCATATATAGGCCTCTCATGACAAGTTTTCTCCTGGGTAGAAATCTGTTTCTTACTTTTATCAAACTAATGAAATGAGATTAGTAACCAATGTACTGCTAAGATTGTGGAATGAAGGGGTCATGACTTAATATGAGGTACTACACTGACATTTCTCTGGAAAGGCTGAGATATATCATAAAGACTTCAGCAAATAATGCCTACATCCAGCTTTTGAACCTGGTACCTTCCTCACCTAAAGCAGCAATGCTAATAAACAGAACGTGACATTTGGATAGAATATCTTAAAAATGTGGTTTTGGCCTCACTTTATACCATGTGTTACAAATAGACAGAAAATGTGGTTCCAGTACCAAAATCAGAACTGTTCCATAACTTCCAGCCAAATACACTGGAGTTTGCAGGCATCATATGCAAAAGTATATGTGTTACTGTAGGAGCCCAAAGATTGGTAAAACCTAGGTTTTATAAGTACGTAGTAAATCCTAGAACTTACCATAGTGAGGTGGTAAAAGTCCGAAAATTTCTTGGAAATGCTTCCATTTCGGGCTTTTACCAAACCATGTCGGTAAATGCTGGCATTTGCCGATATGGTTTGGTAAAAGCCCGAAATGGAAGCGTTTCCAAGCAATTTTCGGACTTTTACCACTTTTACCATCTCACTGTGGTAAGTGCTAGGACTTATTGGTAAAACCTAGGTTTTACCAGTAAATGGATGGAAACAAACACAATAAAGTGGTCAGAGGGATTACGATTTGTACAAGCAATGAAAAACAGAGCATATCATGAAGGAATCAAATGTTAACCTTACAAAGCTACGTTTGGTGTTCCTATGAAACTGGGAATTGCTAACTCTGTTTTGCCATGAAATTTAACTATTAACTGAGGAGGACTTAGAAAAAGTTATAAATATTAATAATGAATGCACGGGTGATACAGCAGATGAAGACACTGACCACGAACCAACTCTTGATTTGGAATTGCAAGGTAATGATAATACAAGTGCAACAGAAAACTACGTAACAATGGAAGTGGAGACCAAAGTTCAAAATCAAAAAATAGACCCAAAAGCAATCTTTAAAACCCCTGATGGGGCAACTGCGACTATCGGCATAGCTCAAAAAGTGAAAGTGTTTGGAGAGGCTGCCAGGGAAGGACTTGAGGAGCAGGCAAAGAAAATGAATGCAACTTCCTCTAAAGAGTTCCAAAAATCTACTCTCGGACAACATATTAGAATAAAAATACCAGATATTGACAGATCGAAGATGGATCCAAGATCAATAATAGCCGTTATCACAGACATTAAAGACGAATAATTTAATGAACTTGCTACTAAGTTGGGTAAACTAAAAGCGTTGTACACAAGAAACCAACTTAACTTACGCGAAGAAAATTTTTTAAGCATCAAAGAAGTTGGTATGGAGGAAATAAGTGTACATGAAGTGGTAAACTAGCTTTCTTTAATTGGTAGACAAGGATTCAGAAAATGCAACTGTTCAAAGAAGTGCACCACAAAGATGTGTTTTGCAAATCAGCCAATCTAGTTTGTAACTCAAAATGTCACAACAGTCAACCTTGCTGTAACAAGTGAGTTTAATTATGATTTTATAATGTTCAAGGAAATTCTGATTAATAAGTTCCATTTATTTCATGAACATTTTCTTTTAATACATTACTTAAATGTAGTAAAATATAAAGCAGTTAAGTTTAATGTTATTCTAGGCTTCATTTAAATTTAAATATACAAAGGCAAATTATTGTAACAGACTAGTTTAATGGTGAAAAATATAGAGTTTAATCTGATAATAGAATGCTGTTTTAATTTCCTATTCCATTCGCATAGTCTTCAAATAAAAGAAAATAATTAAAAGTTCTGTTGAGTGTACCAGATATCCGCGTAAGGGATTGCGATGCGCTAACCACGCATCTCCCAAACCCACACCCTATGGCATGACACGGACTGGTCGACCCAGGTATTGCTTGCGACTGTTGCGCCGAAAATAAGCTATGCTAATTTAAGTATGGACACGGTACAATAAATATATAAAAATTTAGTTTCATAGAATTATGCAAGATAAATGACTGCCAAAATATTTTAAACTTACACGTTCAATGAATAATTAAAAGTTAAAACACACACACTTACAAAGCATAATCACAGCCAAACGAAACGGACTTTTACCAATACGTGTCAGCAAATGGTTTGGTAAAAGCCCGAAATGGAAGCGTTTCCAAGCATTTTTCGGACTTTTATCACCTCACTATGGTAAATGCTACGATTTACTGGTAAAACCTAGGTTTTACCAATCTTCAGGCTTCTACATTAAGATATGTACTGTACCTAAAGGCATGAATGTGAGATATGTGGATGAAGGATTAACATTACACAATTGTGAAGGAATCAACTAGCCACATCGGTCGACAGTAACATTATGACATCGAGTGCCCACATATACAGGAATTTCCAACACAGTTCACTGTGTGTGTGTGTGTGTGTATGTGTGGGTGGATGTGCATGTCTACACAGGTGCATGTAAAATTTCAGATTATAGATTTTTAAAATTATGTTTCTATTTTCCAGTGCCTCCCCAATCAACTGAACCAAACCAAACTTTGGTATGTACCTTAAATCACAAATTAATTTATGCCACTGTTTCTGACTGTTTTATTTTCTTACAATAAGACTAATAGAAAAGATATGAAAAATCTCCTTTTCCTTCTAAAGATTATTATATGTTAATCCATACACTTACTATTTTAAATTCAAGGGTTTTGTATTTCATATATTGAAGAGGAAAAGTGTGTTCTTCAGAAACAAGATTGGACTTTTTCAATCCATATCGTAGTAAACAAAGTTTCTGCATGTTCTCTTTGTACCTTAGCACTTCAGCTCACCTCTGATTGTTCCTATGTTTTCTGACTAGCTTTGGTGAAGTCTATTAACAACACATCCTTCTATAAGCCTGAAATGCAAAATTTTATGAAACTTAGGTGGGATTACAACTTTTTTGAAATTCATGATATCAGATTTAATTGCAATGTGTTCAGTAGTTTTCAGGCTGAGATATGTGGTGTGACAAACAAAGAGACGTGATATTACTTCCTGTACTTAGTTTTATGAATGATCCACACATACCCCCTAATAAACATAATTCAAGACAGGTATTTAAATGCAGGTGATCTACCATCACATCATAACTTGAGATATTCCATTTAAACAACTCAAAGTACATTAATCTTGGTCATAATGAAATAATGAATTTCAGGATGTTGTTGGTCATGCCTCATTGCAGTGGACGGTGGTGGTAGCTCTGTTATCAGTCTCATCATTTGTGATGGTAATTATCTTCACTCTGGTATTAATCTGGCAACGACCTGGAAGATGTATCCACTGGAAGCTGGGAGAAAGTAGACTTCAACCGATTCAGAGCTGGCATGGTGTATACAAGGCTGTCAGTAATGACAGGTTGGTCTGACTTTGTCAATAGCTCAAAGTGTTGTGTTATGTGTGTTACTTGTGGTACACTGTGTACAAATACCTGTGTATGTGTAATCTGTCATGTACTGTGTACACGTACATGTGTAAGTGTAATCTTTGGCGCACTGTGTACACAAACTTGTGTGTGTGTAATCTGTGGTGCATTGTGTACACAAACTTATGTAAGTGTAATTTGTGGTGCACTGTGTACACAAACTTGTGTAAGTGTAATCTGTGGTTCACTGTGTATACAAACTTGTGTAAGTGTAATCTGTGGTGCATTCTATACATAAACTTGTGTAAGTGTAATATGTGGCGCACTGTGTACATGAACTTGTGTAAGTGTAATCTGTGGTGCACTGTGTACATGTACTTGTGTAAGTGTAATCTGTGGCACACTGTGTAAATGTACTTGTGTAAGTGTAATCTGTGATGCACTGTGTACATGTACTTGTAGAAGTGTAATCTGTAGTGCACTGTGTACATGTACTTGTGTAAGTGTAATCTGTGGTGCACTGTGAACATGTACCTGTGTAAGTGTAATCTGTGGCACACTATGTAAATGTACTTGTGTAAGTGTAATCTGTTGTGAACTGTGTACATGTACTTGTGTAAATGTGTATGCTATCACTTCATCTGCCTGTGTAAATGGAATCCCCACTGCACTGTGTCCATGCACTTGTGTAACTGTCACCCAGTTCTATGTACAAAACCACTGTTATGTGTAATGTAAGAGTGGAAGGATGCAACACTATGATGAAGGTGACCATTTGTATGAGGAAGTATGACAGTAGTATTGTTCACATTTAGAACATTTATATTCAAATGAACACAACAAACCTCTTGTGGAGTACGCACATTCGCCAGTTATCAACCTATTCATCCACTCATCTGCATGTCTCATTTCTCAACAAGGGAGATGGATTACAAATGGTGTTCAGTGATTACAAAAATACACTTTAGAAAAAAAGTGTCTGAAACTTGGTCACCCAAAATGGCTTACTGACAACACATATTCAACGAACAATCTGTACTGACCTGTGTTGGTTTGAAGCATACATAACTTTGCCACTGTATACAGAACTTTCAACACATATTGAAAACAATATGCTGGGATGCAAACAAAAAAAAATACTAAAAAACTTTATGAATTCTATCCTCTTATCTTTTACATCATCTTCTACTTCATATGCAGACACTGTAATTAACCCTGAAAGGTATATTTTACCTTCATCTTTGATGTTATATACTTTTAACTACTTTGTGTGTACTCTCTCAAGACGGCTACATGTCAGCCAAAACATGCCAGAGTAACTTACATATGGTATAAATTGTGCAATAAGCTGGAATAAATTTTATCTGCATATTACTCATTGCATGGAAGATGTATCATATTAATGTGGTAACGAACAATTGGGTTGCAAGAATGTGGAGAATTTTTTTTTAACTAGGGAACTCCTAGCTTCTCAAAGACTCTCTTACTGGAGTCAAACTGCAGTACTACCAAATTAAAAACTGTTTCACTTTATCATGTTGTTATCATTCTTACATTATCACTTTAACACTCTTATCAGTATCTATTATAAATAAAATAAATACTTTTTCAAATATCAGACTGTCAGCTACGCGCTATTTACCTTAACCAGCACCTCTTCCAAGTTTAAATTAACCATATACTGATACTAATTTATGGACAATATTTTTATTTACTTCTGTGCAGTGGAGTAACTCGGCATCCAAGGAATTTTCCATCACGTCAGGCGAGGAACATCATATATGTAGAGAAGGAAATAGAGGTAAGAGAGAAACTATTTCTTAAAAATAATTTTTTTGTATAAAAAGTATCAATGCTGAACAAGTAGCATTGATTTTGGTTCTTATACCTCTTTGGGCCACATTACATACCGTAATAGTCCAGGTGACCAAAAATTGCTCCTACGTAATGCCACTCTAATCAACGCTAAACACCAGCACACTAACACTATGTGTTTGGCAGCGGTTAATATCGTTCGTAACGATTGTTTTCCCCGCTCACTGCAGAGTGCAACGCCTCTTTCTGTAGCGCAGGTAGCCATGTTCAAAACCAGTGAAATCTAGCGGAAATGACGCGCAACTACAGTTTCCCGGGTAATTTGAAACGTGAGTTTCAGAGTTCCACATTGACAGAAGAGTGAACTTCTAATTACGCGGCATATGTATTCTGGTACGTTATGAAATTCCAAATTTATTCTTTTGCTCGCCATGTATTTCACATTAAGAGTGAATGGATTATGGTTTCAGAGAAACATTATCCAACACCACGGGTTTCAAAACAAAAACTAATTTCATGCAAAGTTATCAGTATCCCAAATGATTAAATATAATAATTTTATACCCAGCGCGATGCTAAAATATTATAATTTAATACATATGTGAGTTAGATCAGAAATACCTTGAAGGTTTTGAACTGTTGTGCTGGAGAAGGACAGAGAAAATTAGTTGGACCATTGCATGAGAAATGAAGAAGTATTACATACAGTTGCCGAAGAAAAAACTTTCTGCGTACTGTAAAATGAAGGAAGGCTAACTGCATAGGATCTGCCTTCCAAAATGTTATTGAAGGAAAGACATAAGAGATGGGATGACAAGGAAAAGATATAAGATGCTACTGGATGACCTTAAGGGAAAGAAAAAATACTGGAATTGAGACAGGAAGCACTAGATTGAACTCAACGAGGAACTCACTCTGGAATAGGCTATGGGCCTGTTGCAGGATATTGACACTACTGAATGAATGGAATTAATTAATTAATATATGCATATTTTCTGTTAAGCATCACAGCAGTACATATTAATTTCCAATTATTCAACAAATTCTGATGTGTTTTTAACAACGACAAAGATTATGAAACAATTTAAAAGATCTTTAAAATGAGGTTTAAAGAAGAAGAATTTATTTCTATATGACCACAAATATCCCAATTTTAATACAGCAGTATATAAAATATAATGGATACAGAAGACGCAGCTAAGGTTTGAAAGATGTCAGATTGTGATGAATAATGTTACATTAAATATGATCTGTTGTGGTGGGTACAGAAGATAACATATGCTGGATTAAACACAATCACAAGAAATTTGAAGCAAATTTAAATGTGAAATGCCCACAGAAATACTTGATCTTGTTTTGTCATTATAAGTCTAACAATATGGCACATGAATGAAAGTTTAAACAACTAGATGAAGAAGCAAAACAAAATATTCTAGGAGTTATAGAAATAGGAGGCAAACTCAATACATAAAATTTCATTCCAATCTCCACAACTTCTTGTAAGTTCCACATCATTCATTTTATACAGTGCCCTCTATTTTCTTCACCGCCTCTCACTCTCACATTACCAGTTGTCACTACATTTTAATGATTTTTCAATTTCTTTAATGAAATAAAGGAATAATAATAATAATAATGCCTGATATAAAGGTTCAAGTGTGTGTGTGTGTGTGTGTGTGTGTGTGTGTGTGTGTGAGAGAGAGAGAGAGAGCGAGACAGACAGAGAGAGAGAGACCCAGTATCAGCGAATAAACCGTTTGTCAGATTTTCATAGAATTCTGTATAGAAGTGCTTTACAACAAAGTCTCAGAATGCATGACTCTCATGTACATAAGATCAGTGACAGTTATACTTCATTTCAGAACATACATTTCTTCTACCCATCTGTTCCAGCGTTCATGGCTGATCTGGGTGAAGGAGAATGTAGGAATCTCCATGCAATACCAAATAACAGTTATGAGTTTTGTTAATATTATTTCAGCAAAAGCCACAATTTTCTTAGGGTGTACGAAAAACTTACACATTTTTCAAAATTATTCTTCAGATTCGGATAAAATTCGGTGCAGTAGATGTTCACCAGAATGAACTGAGTCACTATGAATGTAATGCAAAAAAGCATAGAGAAAATCATAATTCACTTTTGGTTGTGAATTAATTTCTACTCTTCTTTCTACATTTACTGCCAGCTTTGGGTGAAAAGGGGCATTGTGGATCAGTAAAAAAATGCTGTTAAACATTTGTTGGTTTATGAAAATTTACACAGGGAAGCCCACACTTTTGTTATGGGATACCAGAAATTTTGTCTTATATTCCAAATTTTTTCGCAAACTTTGTTTAATATTCAATACAGCATACATGCACAAAGAATTATTGACTGGCCCTGAGTCTCATAAAAATCGGCACAATATAAGCTCATAATTTGCTTATATACGTATAGGTAAAGCAATCCCTATGCACGCCTACTACAGGCCTTGAGGGATCCAGGAAGTTGAGGTTCCCAGATTTTGAGACAATCGACACATGAAGGCGGTAAGGTTGTCAGTCCTGTGCACCAGCCTCCTTTACCTCCCAAGAAGTATTCCTGGTACCCATATCTGTTAGAGGTCGAGTCAACCCCAGGACCATAATGCTGCTGGCTTGTGGTACACTGCCTCAACCGACCACACAACCACATGCCCACTTTTTGCACACATGTGTAAATAAATTTCTCTCTGTAATTTGTTTCTTTTTGGGTAAGTCCCCGGCGTCTGCGTTCTAATTGCCGACGTTTCGGAACTCACTGTCGGTTCCATCTTCATAGGCAGGTGAATGAAGTATGTCAGTGGATGGAATGTGTGGGGTATTTATACCTGATTGAGTTGGAGCGGGGAAGTGGCAGAGCCAATAGGAAGTAGTGTGCCCATACAGGGCGGGTAGAAGTCCAGCAGGTAGTGGAGGGGGAGGGTGTATATAAGTGCGTGTGTGGGTGGGATTATTGTAGTGTATTGGATGGCTGTCTCCTCTCTTTGAGTTTATGAAGCAGTGGTTTCCATGATTTGCTGAGATTGAAGCCCGCATCTCTGTTCATGTTATTTGGATGCATCTCTATTTCTATGGCTTCTCTGATGAGACAATCCATGTAGCCGGTTTTTATGGAAAGGATTTTGGTTTCCTGTAATCTGATAATGTGTTCTTGATTGAAGCTGTGTTCAGCTACTGCCGATTTGTCAGGTTGGGCCAATCTGATATGTCTCCCATGCTCTTTTATCCGAAGCTG
>Ga0123357_10015418_pt1 | contig 10019 bp, 5 predicted proteins | sample TergutEmb28metaG_FD_89873 | JGI IMG/M metagenome (GOLD analysis project Ga0123357, IMG submission 89873) | Embiratermes neotenicus P4 segment gut microbial communities from Petit-Saut dam, French Guiana - Emb289 P4 | ecosystem: Host-associated > Arthropoda: Insects > Digestive system > Gut ... | reverse complement strand
ATCTTTGTTTTTTTGGTTTTTAATTTTTTTTTTTTTTAAATTTTGGGCTGGCCTTTTTTCCCCTTTTTTTTTTGGGGGAAAAGTTTAAGGGGGGGGGGGGGGGTATTGGTTGGGATATAATTAGAAGAGAGAGAAATGGAGTTTAAGTCTGGAATGAAAAAAATTCAGGACTTAAGAAATAAAAATGAAATCCATTTCTGTCATTGTAATTCTGCACAACACATATTTCATTCCCTCTCGATCTAAAGCACTAATTTCCTGTTGGAAGAAGTTTTAAAGGCAATTAAGTTAACCGAACAAACACACAGCATACTCTGCCTATTACTGTCTGTAACCGACTGTGATTGTTTGAACAGTGTGATCACAGGTTCGAATTCCGCTCTGGTCATGAATATTTCTATGCGTTATTTTGCAAATTGACACATCTCATTACGGACTGATTGTCCGCATAACTTACCATATTGCCTATCTGATCGGAATTTAAAACATAACCACGGATAGACTCCGAAGCGCACATAATGGTGTGATATAAAGAAGAAAATGAAGATGAAGAAGAAAGCCAGAAGAAAACAGAGAGAGAGAGAGAGAGAGAGAGAGAAAGAAAGCAATAAATAAATAAATAAATACAATTTTAATATCACTGTAAAAACCGACATCGAAATTTTCAAATATGAGGTACTATTCATTGACCGATAATTTGAAATGCACTTCGCAGAAATCAGCCTCTAAACGTCTCCTAACCTCAGCATTACCACAAGCATGCTGAAAGGCAATACTCATCGCCAAGGCTGCACTGAAGTTTACGTCACAAGCTTATGATATAATGACATTGTACACAAATCATTGTTCCATGCGCGCCATCCCCTCCCTGCGACCTGGTACGAGATCAGATTTGGTGTAGATCTTGTTGCTGTATTCAACAATAAGTTCCAGGCAAATCTAACATATCTTGCTTGCCTTATCACAGAAATTGCCAGTTCCACATATCTATTAAAATTTCTGTTATTGTTGTTATTATTATAGTTTTAGGAACTGACGACTTAAACGACACTTTACGCATGATATGTATATATGTTTATGATCGATCAGTGTACCAATTTCCAATAACTTACTTACTCATTCCATGCAGTAGATCTCTTCTTCAGAAGCTAACCGATTCTCAGCTATTCAAGAAATTTCCCATATTTTATGGAACCCGAAGGTTCATTACCGCGTTCACAAGAGCCCGCCACCTGTTCCTGTTCTGAGCCAGATTGATCCAGTCCATGTCCCCATCCCACTTCCTGAAGATCCATTTTAATATTATCCTCCCATCTACACTTGGGTCTTCCAAGTGTTTCTTCCCCACAGGTTTCCCAATTAAAACCATCTATACACCTCTACTCTCCCCCATACGCGCTACATGCCCCGCCCATCTCATTCTTCTCGATTTGATGACCCGAACAATATTGGGTGAAGAGTACAGAACATTACGCTCCTCATTATGTAGTTTTCTCCACCCCCTGTTACCTCGTCCCTTTTAGGCCCAAATATTCTCCTCAGCACCCTATTCTCAAACACTCTCAGCCTACGTTCCTCCCTCAATGCAAGTGACCAAGTTTCACACCCATACAAAACAACAGGAAAAACAATCTTGACCTTTAAAATTTTCGAGAGCAAACTGGAAGACAAAAGATTCTGCACCGAATGAAAGCGAGCATTCCCTGACATCATTCTGCTCTTAATTTCTTCCTGAACAGAATTTCGATTTGTTAAGGTTGTTTCCAAATATCTGAAATCTACTCCCCCCTCACCTTCAAAGTAACCATTATCAGTCTGTATCCTTTGACTTTTTCCTGCATTATGATCTCGAAACACGACCACGTAAAATTTCAAATACCTAATTGCAATTAAGAAAAGGCAAAAACTACAACTGCCCCACTCTACACCATTAAAACGTATTGGGGGAGTAGAAGACTAACTCCACTCGTTCTTAACCTCGGCACTAGATACAGTAAAACCTAATGTACGAGATCTGAGGTTCTCACAAAAGTGTTGATCACAACCCCTTGGATATGACGCTGTGTCATTGTTTTACTGATTTTCGACCTTTCGAACTATCGTGGTGTCTTCATATTCAAGTTTAAGTAATCGGAAAGTAGAGTAATTTACCCTGAAAGTTAAGGCATTGCACTTACTCGAGATGTTGGAAAAAAAACCCATCGAACGACCCTAGAGTCACAACTCACAATATATCAAACTTCAGTGTCACTTATCTTTCATACTAAGATGTTACTTCAGAAGATAACGGCTCCTGGATAAGGCAAAGAATTCATCTCTAATCCCCTGCAGGGCCCGAAAGTCACAGACGGCTAAAACTCGGATTTACCACGAGTTAAATCGGCTAGAACTTGCGAGTTCAGATATTCGCTTAAATGTACTTTCACGATTCGTCAGGGGCAATACGCCCACAAAGGACAAGTCAGTATCCGTACCCAGTAAATCTAAGCAATTTCAGATCCAATTAGTGTCGGTAAGAAGGACGTCGCTCCCACAGAAAGACCATAATAAAGTTTTATTTAAGAGTACGGGTATTATTCTATCCATTATTTTTCTTATTATCCTTCAGAAACGAGATTGGCTTCGGACAAAGTGACCGATGGAGTGACTGATGACCCCGACCTTATTTCATCTTTCCCCTTCTCCTCCCTTCAAAAATTGCGAACTATCGATTGACAGATGACTGTGCTGCAAGTTTAGGTCCCCTTCTACACACTCCAGCGCTCAAATGTACGACTGCCTGTGATTTTACAGTCTCTTGAATGAGTGGTACAATAAACATGCCGGGCGGAGACGTCTGCCAATACCAGGAGTCGCCATGCATCTCAAACATAGCTACTCGAAGAACGGTTTCAAGAGTTCTGTAAATAGCTATCTCTGGCACGACAATGCATACTAAACTGTACGCCTGTCCTTCTTCTCATTCGGTGTCACAGATACAATTAATCGATTTTAGTAAACCTCGCTACTCAACAGCTTTCGACTTCCACCTAATATATGTCACATTCGTGCTTTCAAGTTCCATAGCTTTATGTTACAACAGTATAAAGCTAATTAGCATCACCAATCACATGTCTATTAAGAAGGTACTATATCTCGTTTCAGTCAATAAATATCGAATATTAATTTCCATGACGTTTCAGTCAATAAATTTCGAACTTTCATTTCCATGACATTTCAGTCAATAAATTTCGAATTTTCATTTCCATGACGTTTCAGTCAATACATTTCGAATTTTCATTTCCATAACGTTTCACTCAATAAATTTCGAATTTTCATTTCCATGACGTTTCAGTCAATAAATTTCGAATTTTCATTTCCATGACGTTTCAGTCAATAAATTTCGAATTTTCATTTCCATGACTTTTCAGTCAATAAATTTCGAATTTTCATTTCCATGACGTTTCAGTCAATAAATTTCGAATTTTCATTTCCATGACGTTTCAGTCAATAAATTTCGAATTTTCATTTCCATGACGTTTCAGTCAATAAATATCGAATTTTCATTTCCATGACGTTTCAGTCAATACATATCGAATTTTCATTTCCATGACGTTTCAGTCAATAAATTTCGAATTTTCATTTCCATGACGTTTCAGTCAATAAATTTCGAATTTTCATTTCCATGACGTGAAGAGCCCGACAGAGCTTAATCTGGGCCAGATGAATCCATTTCAGTCCTTCATCTCCTACTTATGTAAGACCTATTTTAACCCCACTCTCCCAGTAGCGCAAAATCTATTGCCAAGATAGTGTCTGCAGTAGTGCAATGCTTCTTCCTTATAAGAAAAAATTTCTTTGAGACCTGCTGCCCTCTTTAGATTACACAATCCATATTAAAACCGAATATCAGTCCCATTACAGGCCCGAGGTGCTCAGAGGTTTCCAGGAAGTTAAAGTTCCCAGATTACGCGACAATAGTCCAGAATGGTGGTAAGGTTGTCAGCCTTAAGCACCGGCCGTTTTTACCCCAGGAAATACTCTTGTTACTCATTTCTGTTAGAGGCTGAGTCGACCCCAGGGCCATAGTGCGGAAGGATTATGTCAATGAAAAATTCCAATGACACAATCTAAAACCGAATATATTTATTCCGTAATATACATGTAGAATCAGCATGCTGAGATAATAAGCTTATTGAAATACTGAAAAAGCATACACGCTACACCCTTTAATGCTACCACTGAACTTGCTGTTCCTATTCGTAACTGCTATCAACTCTAATATTTTCTGCTATCAGATTTTATATAATACATATAATGACAAAAGAGTAACATTCGGTTACTGTCCGTAACTCGTGGCTACAAACGTACATAACAACAGAACATAAGACGCACTCTTTTATAGGTTAGAATACCTATGAGCTGTTTGACGACGTCATTATAACTGCAAAGCTGACGCAATGCCAACTGAGATTGTATGATTATGAATCATGAAAACGCAAACATTTGGAAGGAAGCAGCCATGGCACTGAATGACGAAAACTACGAAAATGCTGTGGCGCCTTCGAGCGGCCGGGACTGATAATATGTCTGCCACTCACACACACACTCACACACTCACACACACAAGCACACACACACACTTGCACACACACACAAGCACACACACACACGCACACACACACTCACTCACACACACACTCGCACACTCGCACACACACACTCACACACACACACACACACACAAGTGTATTGCTTTGTTTTTAGCACAGTTTCTCATTCTCAGTCAGTCACTGCCTTCAACAACCGTAACAAACCGTCCGAAAAAAAATATCGTATACGCTAATACACGTACATTATACAAGGGTGCATGTAAATGGGAAAATAAAATTATAAATCTAGTAGAGTAATGAAAGAAGAAGGGTTAGAATTACTGTAATAAGACTAGGTATGTCGAAAAGATTATAGTCACTAGCCAGGGTGGATATGTGCGCTGCGTACTGGTGCTAGAAGTAGCAGACGTTTGTAAATTTAGTGCTTGTATTCAACTAACAAATATTCTGCGACGTATGGTGCTATGTGTTTGAAAGCATACAGTATATTCCGCAAGTTCCCGAGAGAGTCAGAACATTAAAGCATGCTGTAAGAGCTTTCAGGACACTAAAGTGCAAACATGACAATGGGAACAGCCTGTAGTGGTCCAGGGTTGGACACTACTGTAGTTACAGTGCAGTAAGTTGTTACTTTGTTCCGTAATGTTGTCCGGTTTGCAACAATCTGTACCTCCGCCAAGCCACTGAAAGCACAGGACTTGAAAACAAAGATCTAAATCCTCTCTCCATAACAACGGAGTACACGACTTTTCGGATTGCGACTGTCTCACAGTATAGAGGCAAGCAAATGTAATAATAAGATACACGTCAATGCGTCTGCAGAATCCAAAGGCTAAACAACACACATAACAAAGAACATAACATGGTACAGTCAACCTCCAGCCACGTCATATGGTGTGTCCCAAAAGACCATGTGAATATTATCCTTCGATCTTCTTCTTGTTCTTCCAACTGGACATTTCGCAAGAGGTTTCCCTAGTAAAACTCTACATGCATTTCTTTTCTGACCATCCAAGATTCATGTCCATCTGCCCGTAACTGGGCAGTGTCAGTATAATATCAATTCAAGATGGTCTCCGCTAATCAACAAATTCCTCCTCACATACGTGCAGTATATTTTATTGCTCACTTCAGACATCCAAATATTACCCCCAGAACTTTGTTTCCATTATATTTATTTTACATGTCTGTGGTAGCGAATAAGATAGAGAATATAACAAAAAGCAGTCACCTGAACACTGGATTACAGACAATTTCCAAACTTCGCGTGTATTAAATATTTCCTAACAATGGACAATTTCAATATTTGTGGTTCTTAGGCTCTTTAATCACACAGCAGGCATGGATGACTGACAGTTGCATGTGAAATTTTGTTTAAAATGAATCAGGAGAACAAAATATTTGGGAAAAGGCAAGGTAACGGGAGAATAATATTAAAATGGATGGCAGAAAATACAGAGTGATGATATTCAAAGGGTTTAATTTGTTTAAGGAAAGGCTGTCCTGATGGTCTGCTATTCTAATTGCAGTTTCTTTAAAGACCTTGTTGATAAGACAGACTAGACTTGTGGCGTCGAATAGTACGATGATTACTGAATGAAACACCGGCAAAGAAATATGGAAGGGACAGTCGTGACCCAGTTTTGTGTACCATTCCCACATCCTTTCTGGAGGAGCATATAAAAAAAGGCGAAACCCTTAGGCAAATAGCCGGTTTCGGGTCTGATATTGAAAGACGCCAACAGCCAGAATATGACGCGCGATGCTTATACATTCGATGACGATGTTCGCCTTAGAGGTCTGCTGCGAACAGAGTAGTGATTCTTCCGAATTTATCAGAAGGCAGGTGCTTATTGACCAGTCGAACGACAGTCATCAATACATCCTTCACTACAGAACTGATTATGTTTATTCACGACAGAACTGGTTATGACGCTTCACGACTGAACTGGTTACGATGCTTCATGACAGAACTAGTTGTAATTCTTTACGACAGAACTGGTTATGATTCTTCACGACAGAACTCGTGATTCTTCACGACACTGCTGGTTATTATTCTTCACAATGGAACTAGTCATAATTCTTCACGACAGAACTGGCTATGATTCTTCACGACAGAATTAGTTATGATTCTTCACGACAGAACTGGTCATAATTCTTCACGGCAGAACTAATGATAATTCTTCACGACAGAACTAGTCATAATTCTTCACGGCAGAACTAGTCATAATTCTTCACGACAGAACTTATGATTCTTCACAACAGAAATAGTTGTGATTCTTCACGACACAACAGGTTATTATTCTTCACGACAGAACTAGTGATAATTCTTCATGACAGAACTGGTTACGATTCTTCATGACGGAACTAGTTATGATTCTTCATGACAGAACTAGTTGGGATTCTTCACGACAGAACTGGGCGCGTCGTTTTATTGTTACCATTTTACGTGTCTTACTGCAGTAAATTCGCTTGTTAAGCAGCTACATTCAGATAACGTATGATAATACAACAGGGCCTTTTCATGGTCTCGCTTAATGGATACACGCGTTCATACACACAACGCACTTTGCGCGACGACCATAAGATATAAATCCAAAAACTACTGTCCTTTTAGAGCTGTAGGGGGAGGTTTGTATTGACCATAGAATTCTATAGCCAGCCTCCATACATTTTGACTGAGAGTTATGCACTGGAAAATACGCTGAGAGACATTTCAATGTTGGGCCTCAGAACAATGGCCAACTGGCTTCCATTAGGTCCACATATCTCTGCAAGGGGTAGCAGATAACAAAAGGGACCCGCCTCGCCCCTCACCCCCTCCACAGTGTTACAGTTCTTCTTATGACGATTTGTTAGACTATTTGCTGTCGTTAATACTAATCCTTGTCTGAGGAAGTGAGTGTCAATCTATGATACGCATACCCTTATGTGCAAGTGAGAATACAGGGACGGCAATGCGGCACTAGCACTTCGCTCTCAGGTAACTTAATCTTGGTATAAATAAAAACGTTTTAATTGCTGAATGTACACAGCGTCGAATGCTGGGACTTTTAATGGATAATGAATCTGCAGGGACGTGGAACGAAGCCTCCGTGTTCAGCCCCTGTGTAATTAATATATTCCACACTTTTCGTCGCTATTTCTTGTAAGATACATTTTAATGCAGGAGGAAGTTCAAAGTTAATATGTAATACTATGTATTTTAAACTCAAATAATATTACAGCGAAAGAGTCATGAAACCTCTTGGTTTTTTTTAAAGATATAGTCACTTTAATGCCAAAATCTGCTACGTGGAATTATATTCCGATTTTGTACTGTTAATACCGTCTACAGGGTCTAGAACGTTTTCATACTTCAACAAAACCAAATATGTGCTATTAATTTGCATTACCTATTTAATTACGTTTTATTGTTACATTGTTAGAAGTCACCTATCACCAAAGACCCAACTTTTTTTTAGCCGCGTTCGCAAAATTGCGAAAAGCGACTCTTATATTCGTCAAGTATCTCCGTCCTCATGTAAGAACTCGGCTCCCACTGGACGGATTTTCATGAAAATTGATATGAGCATTTTTCGGTAATCTATCGAGAAAATTCAAGTTCTATTACAATGTGACAAGAATAACGGACACTTTACATGAAGAGTACGTACATTTACAATATCTCGCTCAATTTTTCTTAGAATGAGAAATGTTGCAGACAACGGTTGTAGGGAAAATCAGAACACATTGTATATTCAATAACTTCTTCAGGAAAATCTTGCTGTGTATGAAGTAGTATGGAAAAAGCTGTAGAGCCGGAGAGGCCACAGAAAACATTACGACGCATGCGCTTTGCATGCTGGATACCTAAAGTTAAAAAACACACTCAGAATCTGTAATAATTATTGCTTTTCCACTGCAACAATGGTTGAACGAACGCGCCTCACCGTTACGTTATAAGTATATATATCTTGTATTTTAAAGGGTTAAGCTATCAAAACAAATTGTTCTACGAGGGGTAATCTTGGCAGAAACGTAAGCAGAATTTGATTTACAACTACTGCGTCTTTGATTGCAAGAAAGCGCATTTCAGGGTTTAACTAGATCCTCATAATGCCTGTCTGGTGTTCCTAACCTTAATCAGCTTTCTTGTAATAAGTAAAGTAAATTGGTAACTGGCTGTGGACTGGGCAACTGTGGCTCGAATCCCGACAGTGTAGAGGATTATTTTCTGCACCGATTACTGCAAATGCCACACGAAGAAACATGGACACTTAGAGAAATTAGGAGTTTTAGATTATAAAAAATGCATTCTAAAGATAATGATAGTTTATACCTTAAAGTGCCCACAGTTCTCAAGATCGACTTTTCTGTAATCTGCAACACACAGAAACTACAGTGCACTTTGCATGTGTGTTACGACTTCTCTGCGAGATTTTAGATTGTCACAGCTGTATTGCAGAAGACTCAAGCCTTCTGGGAAATAGTTCCTAGACGTTTCGAAGGATCGTAGTGCCTTCCTATTCACAGTCAAGTGGTGCAAGAAAGTATTAACGACCCTTCAAAAAGCCGGGAAATATTTACGCAACGGCACAGTGCAACACGCCGGAACTCTCGAATCTTACGATCTGATTCCTCAATAATTTTTGTTCATCCTGACAATGTGACCCGAACAGCAAGTGCTGACTGCCAGCAGTCGCCATGCTGTTACTTTACTTTATGGAAAAAGATAACAAAAAAGTTTGCCACGCATAATTTCAGAGGCCTACACCAAAATATCCAAATGTCATCATATTTTTTTTAATGAAAGAGCAAATTTATCCTTAATTGTGACATTAAAAGTTATGCTTCTTTTACTTACTTACTTACTTCATGGTGCAGAGTCCTTCATGAGAAGCTAACTGGTTTGCAGATAGTCAAGAAATTCCCCGCATTTCAGGGAACCCGAAGGTTCATTACCGCACTCACAATCTATGCTTAGTTTACTCATTGCATATGGTGATTACGAAATTTGCTTCACACAAAATACAAAGTTACAACATTAATACGAGACATCCCTTAACACAATACAGTCTGTCGTATTAATAAACATTTGTGTTGGGCTGGATTATTATCTTTTGGACTTGCAAGGAAGTTAGGCTTAAAGGAATCATGTTAAAATATGCTTCCTGCCAGCATCGTCACAGGGGGTCAGTACTAAAAAGAAAGGGCATGTCACAAGCCGAGTGTGATGGGCAATAATCTGGTAGATACGTAAAGATAGCCAACTACTTGCACTTTTATTATGTCTTTTCTAAAATACTTCACATAGACTATCTCAAAAACACATAATTTTAATTAAAATTCACTCCTACATGTTTCAGTCATCGTGTGACCATCTTCAGGGAGTCTTTCTTAACACATGTTTCCTAAAAGAAGTTGCTAAAATTTATACTTGTTCTT
>Ga0123357_10015417_pt1 | contig 10019 bp, 8 predicted proteins | sample TergutEmb28metaG_FD_89873 | JGI IMG/M metagenome (GOLD analysis project Ga0123357, IMG submission 89873) | Embiratermes neotenicus P4 segment gut microbial communities from Petit-Saut dam, French Guiana - Emb289 P4 | ecosystem: Host-associated > Arthropoda: Insects > Digestive system > Gut ... | reverse complement strand
TGGCGGTGCTTGCTTTTGTTGCGTCTCTTCTGATCCATGTCTGCGTCATGGCGGGCGGCATTTTGTTGTGCCGCATATTGCCCCCAACGGCTTTGCCCGGAGAGGAATCCGTAGAAGAATCCCTTGAAGTGACGCTGGTGGCTTTGCATATGCCCGCCCCCGTCTCTGCCTCTGCCTCCGCGTCGTCTGGAGCGCAAGCGGATGCGCTGCCTGCCGCAATGTCGCCCTCGCCCCTACGAAAAGAGCGTGCTTCCGTCGATGTGCCGCCAAAGAAAGCTGACCGGGCTAGCCGACAAAGCCGGGAACAGGCCGCTGAGGCAAGCAACAGGCTTGATCACGGCAAAGATGCCGCAGATGCCCAGCTTGCCGATAACGGACAAGGCGGCGCGGGTGGAGGAGCAGGGCATGGAGGATCGGGCAACGGCAGCCTGCCCGTTTCTTTTGGGGCGCATAGCAATCCCCGGCCAGCCTATCCGGAACTTGCCCGTCAACGCGGACAGGAAGGACAGGTTGTTGTGTTGGTGAACGTGGATATACGCGGCAACCCCACACAGGTGCTGCTGGAAGCCTCCAGTGAGCATGCGTTGCTGGATCAGGCGGCCATCAAGGCAATCCGGCGATGGAAATTCAATCCGGCGTCCCGCAATGGAGAAGCTGTGCCCGGCACGGTCAGGGTGCCTGTGACGTTCCGCCTGCAATAAGCGTTTAGTAATCGTAACGGAGGCCCACGAAGAACGAACGCCCCGCCTGCGGATAGTCTTTTATCAAGGCATAGCGTTCATTCAACATGTTGCGAATCTCCCCGTAGACGCTCAATGTTCCGGCCTTATCCGAGGAATACACTCTCTGGCGCAGAAAGAGGTCGGCTATTGTTTTGCCTCCCTCACGCACGACCTGCCCATACTTTGGGCTGCGGTCGTTCCAATCCTGTTCATAGCGGCGTCCAATGTAGGTGAAACGCAGATCAGCCTCAAAGCCGATATCGGGATACGCAACATTCAACCCGTATCCCAGCTCAAGATCGCTCACGTTGTTCACTTTGTACCCGTACATGCCATCCCGTTTGGACCTCGAGCGCTCGGTCAGCGCCGTAAAGTTTACATAGGGACGCACTCTGACGGGCCAGGCAAACGCTTCGCCAAGGTCATACCTTGCGTTGCCTTCAACGCCTTTGAGCCATATTTTTCCGTCAGCATTGATATATTGCGTCTCAAAGGCCGGCGTTGACACAGAAAGTATTTTTTTCGTGTACTCCGTTTCAAAGTAACTCAGGCCGATCTTCAAGGCGTTATGATTGATTTCAAAACCCGCGTCATAGCTCTTTGCTTCTTCGGGTTTCAACTCCGCATTGGGGATAGTGGGACCAAAAGCGCCCCCTGGAAAGCCCAAAAGCTCCAAGGCATTGGGAATACGGTATGATTCACCGTAATTGCCCTTCAGGGTCAGCCAGTCCGTGGCGTGAAAGGCCACGCCGAACGAGGGGACGGTCTTTGCCAATTTCTTGCTGTCGTTGTTCGCTTTCAGCCAATAGGCATCATGGCGCACGCCGCCGCTCATAATCAGCCTGTCATCGAACAGCGCGATTTTGACCAGGGCGAACACGCCAAGATTATCGTGCGCGTAGTTAAGATTGTATACATATACGTCCCCCTGCTTGGCGGTATCGGAGTACAGCCAGTCCACACCGCCCGTCAGCGTCAGAAAGCCTTTTTTGAAGGAGACCTGCCCCTGGGCGCCCTGAGAGTCGGTAACGCCTTTGAAGAAGTACTGAAGGGGGCCCCAAAGACCCATGTCGGCCGGACGGTCGAAATCGTTGGTGTACGTGTCTCTGCCGAAAAAATAGCGTCCTTTCCAGGAAAGGCCGAAGTCTTTGTAGCCTCCTTCGTAGCTGAAATCTGCGGAATAGTTGGAGATATCTGCAAAGCTTTTGCGGTCCAGGTGATCAAAATCACTGGGGCTGCCCATGTGCATCGCGTTCACCCCAAGAACCGTAACGCCTAAACGGTGCTCTTCCAGGAAATTGAACCCGGCATTGACGCTGTATGCGGTCTTGCCGTCCATGGCCGTGTTGGGGTATCTGTGGATGGCATTGCCCCCCATATAATAATCTCCTGCGCCCATGCAGGATATGCCGCCGGAAAAATCGAAGGGGCCCTTTGCCCAGGCAATGCTCCCCTGCCCCCTGTAGGTTTCCCAACTGCCCATTCCGCCCTGGGCCGAAACGGACAGTTGTTCCGTACCCCTTTTGGTGATCACGTTGACCACGCCGCCGATGGCGGAAGTGCCGTATTGCACCGCTGCGGGGCCGCGCAGGATTTCAACGCGTTCGATATTCACCATGGGAATCATGGCGAGATTGTTCGTGCCGATACGACGCCCATCCACGAGAAGCAATACCATTCCCTGTGCCCCTGTATCCGCCGGGAACGAGGTGCGCGCCCCCCGGATAACAACCTGTGATTGCGCCATATTCGGGGTGTAAGCGTCGATTTGTACGCCGTAATTGCGCAAAAGACCTGACATGTCCTGGTACTGGTTTTTTTGTATCTCTTCCTGTGGAATAAGCGTTACAAATTGTGTGACATTCTTGGCTTTTTCCTCAATTCTTCCTGCGGTTACCACAACGGGACCCAAAGTTTGCGTTTGTTGGCTTTGCTCTTGCGCCGCCCGCGCCGAAAGCGCCATTGCTCCAAGAAAACACAAAGGCAACACCCAATGGACTATGCGTCTTTTCACGAAATACTCCTTAACTCTGCGGGGCGTGACGGAAAAAGGGCATAAAAAAACTCCGCCCGGAGCGGGCGGAGAAGCGTATTTATCCCCAAAAGAACCGCGTGGCAAAAGCCCCGTGCCAACGGCTCGTCCTCAAAGACGAAACGCTAAAGCAGGTCTTCCGGCTCTCCAGGTTCTTTTCAGCCTTCCCAAGCAAAGCTCAGTGGCATACGGGGAAAAGAATGTTTTGTCTGGTATACGGCGGCGGGTCCGCTCCCGTTTTTCACGGGATTCCCTATTAAGCTCTTTGCGAGCGCTTCAGCACCCTATTACTTCTCAAAAAAACGGCAGAACGTCAAGAAAATTCTGCTTGCATAATTATGGAAATAGTGTTTTAATTTCAATAACTAGCTGAGAACGCCTTGCATGGGAGCAGGGGCGTTCATCAGCGACTTCTTAAAACAAGGTAAGTGCATGAAACGCTTAATCTCTCTTGTTTTGGCGGCAGGATGTGTGCTGGGCAGCGCTTTCGGGGCGTCGGCCATTGATTTTAAGGTCAAAGGCGAATGGGATTTTTATTTCAACATCGGCGAAACGACGATGTTCAAAAAACCCTATGATGCCCGCAAGTCCGGCGCCATTGTCGATACCTTTGATCCGGTCTCCCGCGTGCGTCTCGAGATCGAGGCGGCGGTTTCCGAAAACCTTTCCGGCACGTTGCAGCTTGAACTGGGCAACTATTCGTGGGGAAAGGCGGGATCAGCCGATGATCAGGTTGGCGCCGCGATGGGGGAACGCAGCGTGAGCGTGAAAGTGAAGCGGGCGTATATGGACTGGCAGGTCCCCAACACCGAACTGCATTTCCGCATGGGGATACAGGCTGTCACCCTGCCGAACGCCGCCGGCGGTTCCACCGTACTGGACGAGGATGTGGCGGCCGTCGCCGCTTCCTATAAATTCAGCGACCATGTGGGCATTACCGCTCTGTGGGCGCGTCCTTACAACGACAACTACGTCCAGGAGCAGCCCGGCGGCGGCAACCTCAACGGCTCCTATGACAATGTCGATCTCGGCATGTTGGCTGTTCCGCTGACCTTTGACGGCTTTTCCGCCACCCCCTGGGCCATGGTCGGCATGATGGGCAACAACGCGGCCCGTTACCAGTTGGCGACAGGCGGCATCGGCTATGTCGGCCCGTACATCCAGCGCGGCCTGTTCCCTGTGGATGTGAGCATGGACAAGGCCAGCTTTGACCGATTCAAGCGCGCCTATGCCACCATGTTTTGGGTGGGCCTTCCCATAACGATCAAGGCTTTTGATCCCTTCAATTTTGAATTTGACGCCAACTACGGCTATATGAGCGGTTTCGGCCGCTATGACGACCCGCGCGTGGCAGGCCGCCGCAACGACAGCAAGCGCGAAGGCTTTGTGCTCAAAGCGCTGGCTGAATATAAGACGGATTGGGGTGTGCCGGGCGTATTCGGCTGGTACGGCTCCGGCGACAGCGGCAACACCAGGAACGGCTCCGGGCGCATGCCGTATCTGGCGCCGGTCGGCAACTTCTCCAGCTTCGGCCTTGGCGGGTATTACGGCGATTTCGGCAACCTCATGATCGGCGAACGCATTGATACCGGCTATTCCGGCACCTGGGCTGTCGGCGCGCAGATCAAGGATCTGTCTTTCCTGAACGATCTGTCGCACACCCTGCGCGTCATTTATTGGCGCGGCACCAACGATCCGGCTATGGCCAAATCGCTGCGTGATCCGCTTACCAATGGCTACAGTTACGACAATACCGCCTGGAACGAACAGGCCGGCGGCGTCGTGTACCTGACCAGGAACGACTATCTGGTGGAACTCAACCTGGACAGCACCTACAAGATCTATGAGAACCTTGAAACCTGCGTGGAACTTGGCTATATCGTCAACGGCGCGGACAAAAAAACCTGGAAGTGGTCCGGCAACCTGAAGGAAGACGCCTGGAAGATTGCCGTGATTCTTCGCTACAGTTTTTAAGCCTGTTTCCGTTCAGACTGGAGAGTCCGCACGAGGTAAACGGGATTCGGCAATCCCGACAGGAAACGTATGACCCCACGGGCGCGTAAATATCTTTCCCGCTCTCTCCAACTCGGCGTTACCGCCCTGTGTTTCTGGTACCTGTTCCACGATCTGAATCCGGCGGCGCTTTACGAAGCCTTGCTGGCCTTTTCGCCCTGGCGTCTGGCCCTTGCCCTGCCGCTTTTCGTGCTTTCCCTCGCGCCTTCCTGCCTGCGGCTCAACTCTCTGTGCGGGGGGCGCAGCAGCCTGCTCGTCTCTTCCAAGGCGCTTCTTTTCGGCTACGGGATCAACAACCTGCTGCCCGCCAAACTGGGTGAGATCGCAAAGGCCGCGTATCTGACCCGCGCAAAGGGCATTCCTGCGGATGTCAGCCTCTGCGCGGTCTTTTGGGAACGACTTGCCGACCTCAACGTCGTGCTGGCGTTTTCGGTGGTCATCGGGCTGTGGTATGGCGTGACGCAATTGTATCTGCCGCTGCTGTGCGGCATGGCCGCCCTCTGGACGGTTTTGCTGCTGTTGTTTCGTTTTCCGGAAGCTTTCATGCGCCTGGTCCGCGTATTGCCGACCGGACGCCTGCGCGACTTTGCCGGCGACGCCATCAAACGCTTGGGCAACGCGGAGGAACGTCCCGAGTGGCCCGGACTGTTTGTGTATTCCTTCGCCGTATGGCTTGCCTTCATTGTGTTCACGTACTGGTTTTTTGCCGTCGTGTGCGGCAACGACATCGGCATCATGGGCGCGGCGCTGGTATGCATTGCCGGGGGCGTGGGCATGATTCTGCCTTCCATGCCGGCATCCCTGGGAGCGTACGAGGCGGGCGCCGTGGCCGCGCTGACCCTCCTCGGCGTGGACAAGGAAGCCGCCCTGTCCGCGGCTCTGGCGCTGCACATCATCAATATCATCCCAACGGTGTTCTTTGTCGGCTACAGTGTGCTCTTTGAAAAGGTCACGCTGCCCGGCGGGCCGGAGTTGAGCGCCGCAAAACCCATATCCTGCGCCAACGAGGCGGATGCCGGAAGCGCGCCGTCATGATCCGGCTCAAAAGCATCCCCCAACGCCTCGGCTACGTGCTGGGCGCGCAGTGGGCCCGCGATAGCGCGTGGACCGCGTTTACCATTCTTCTGGCCCGGCACAGCCAGGTCGTCCTCGGGCAGATCATGCTCGCCCTTTCCTTGGGCTATCTTGTACGCATGGCCGTGGACGCGGGCATGAACGAATTTCTGCTTTCCAGCTTCGCCCGGCGCGACAGCCGGCCCTTAAGCCTGCTCAGCGAGATCACCTGGTTCAAGCTCGGCCTGCTTTCCTTGGCCTTGCTCGTCAGTTGGGGGGTCACCGGCGTTTTGGGCTACGAATTCCGCCTGCGCGTCGTTGCGTTGGCGATTGCCGGGGGTCTCGGCATGGACGCGGTCACGGACTCCTTTTTCGCCCTGTGCCAAGCCAGAGGTAGACAAGACGTGGAAATGCGCATCCGCGTGCCTGCCGGTCTCCTCGGCATCGGTTTCGGCATCGCCTGTATCTTTGCCGATACGGGGCCGATATGGATTGCGATGTACAAACCCATCGAGTCCCTCATTCTTATGGTCTTTGCCACCCGGGCGCTGGACCGCAATCCCTTGGGCGGTTTTTCGTTTGAACGGCTCAGGCAGCTTGGGCGGCGTCTCAAGACGGGCGTCATCTTCACCTGCATAGCCTTTTGCTTCATGTTCTACAACAAGCTCAACGTGTTTTTCCTGAAAACTCACGGCGGCAATGCCCAAGTGGGATCCTACAGCGTGGCCTGGGAAACTGTGGAGGGTGTTTCCACCCTGGTTTCCGGCGCGCTGCTCGGCAAGGTCATCTTCCCCATGCTCGCCAAACTGTGGCAAGAAAACCGGGAAGAGTTCCACAAACTGGCCGGACAGACCGCCCGCAGCCTCTGGGCCGTAGCCCTGCCTGTTATCTACCTGCTTTTTGTGGAAAGCGACCGCATCCTTGTGTTCATCTACGGCCCCCTGTACGCGGACGCCTCATTGGCCCAGCGCCTGCTTACCCCCTGCGTTGCGACCGCCTTTTTGCACAATCTGGCCGCCTACGCCATGTTCAGCATGCAGCGCCAGCGGCTTCTGCTCGGGTTTGCTGTAAGCGGGCTGGCGGTGAATGTCCTGTTATGCATCTTCCTCATTCCCTCGCTCAAGTTGGAAGGCGCGGCCCTGGCGCTGACCCTGACCAAGGTCTGGGTGGCCGTGCTGACGATCGGTTTTTTTCAATACGCTGCCAGGCCCTTGCGGCTTGGGCAGTGGATGCTGCTGATCGGGGCAGGCTGCGCGGCTTTTGGCCTGTGGCGCGGACTCGGCGCCTATCTGCCGCGCGAGCTTGCGGAATTGGCCGGGCTGGCGCCGCCGCTTCTGCTGCTCTGGCGCTGGCGGCCCCCCGCCCCGTGGGAATAGGGGCAGGCCATTGATTAACAAAGGGAACTATGTAATGGAGTGGGTCACATTCGGAAAACACGTCAAGGGCTTGTATGCTGGCAATACTTGAGTACAAAGCAGGCAACCAGACCAGTGTGCGCCGCGCGCTGGACGCGCTGGGCATCCCCGCCGCCGTCACGGCGGATCCCGCGCTGATGCGCGACGCCAAAGGCCTGATTTTTCCCGGTGTGGGCGCTGCGGGCCAGGCCATGCGCAACCTGCGGGAATCCGGCATGGATCGCGTCCTGATCGAAGCTGTCGCCGCCAACACGCCCCTGCTCGGCATCTGTTTGGGCTGTCAGATCCTTCTGGAGTCCAGCGAGGAAAACATGACCCGTACCCTTGGCCTGGCGCCCGGACGCTGCCGCCGTTTTGATCCGGCGCTGCACGACCGGAGCGACCGGCCCATCCGCATCCCGCACATGGGCTGGAACGCCCTGCGCCGGAAACAGTCCAGCCCGCTTCTACGCGGACTGCCTGCGGACGCCCAGTTTTATTTCGTCCACAGTTATTATGTGGAATGCCCGCCCGAGTTGACCATCGCCACATCGGTATACGGCCGGGAATTCTGTACCCTGTATGGCTACGATGGTCTGTGGGCCTGCCAGTTCCATCCGGAAAAAAGCGGCAGACCCGGACTGCGGATTCTGCAAAATTTTTACGCATATTGCACGGAGCGCGCACATGTTGAGTAAACGCATCATTCCCTGCCTGGACGTACGTGACGGCAAACTCACCAAAGGCATCAAGTTTGAAGGCAATGTAGACATCGGCGATCCTGTGGAAAGCGCCAAGCGTTATTACGAGGGCGGCGCGGACGAAATCGTTTTTTACGACATCACCGCCTCTCATGAGGGGCGCGCTCCGTTCCTGGACGTGGTGGAACGCGTGGCCGCGCAGATTTTCATCCCCTTCTGCGTCGGCGGCGGCATCAACACCCTGGACGAGATGCGCGCCGCCCTGAACGCCGGAGCGGAAAAAATCTCCGTCAATTCCGGCGCGGTCAAAAATCCGGATATCGTCAGCCAGGGTGCGGCAGCTTTCGGCTCCCAGGCCATTGTCGTCGGCATGGACGTACGCAAAGCGCCCGTTTCGGAAACGATGCCCTCCGGCTATGAAATTGTCATCCACGGCGGCCGCAAGGGCATGGAAATGGATGCCGTGGCCTGGGCCGTGCGTTGCGAGGAGCTGGGCGCCGGTGAATTGTGCGTCAACTCCATAGATGCCGACGGCACCAAAGACGGCTACGATCTGACCGTGACCCGCATGATCAGCGAAGCCGTGCGCATCCCGGTCATCGCCTCCGGCGGCGCGGGCAACCCCGGACATATGTACGACGCCTTGACGTGGGGAGGCGCCTCGGCCGCGCTGATCGCATCCATCGTCCACTACGGCGAATATACCATCCGGGAACTCAAGGAATACCTGCATGGCCGCGGCATCCCCATGCGCATGACCTGGTAGGCCGTTGGGAAGAGCAACGTCGTGCAAGCCTTTCCCGGCCATTCCCCCTTGCGGGAAAACCCCGCTGTCGCTGCAGCGGCCCATGCCGTTCTGGAAGGCCGGCGCATAGACCGCGCACAGGCCGAAACGCTGTATGGCGAAGCGGCCTTGCATACCCTGGGAGGGCTTGCCCACGCCGCGCGTTTGCGCAGGCATCCCCAGCCCGTCGTCACGTATGTGGCGGACCGGAACATCAACTACAGCAATATCTGCGTGTGCGGATGCCGTTTTTGCGCCTTTTTCCGACCGCCGGGACATGCCGGGGGCTATGTGATCACGCGGGAGGAAATGGCGGCCAAGATCGAAGAACTGTTCCAACTCGGCGGCACGCAGGTCTTATTGCAGGGCGGGCACCACCCGGATCTGCCGCTGGCCTGGTACACGGATCTTATGCAATGGATGCGGGCGCGTTGGCCCGCGTTGCACATCCATGCCTTTTCCCCGCCGGAGATCGTGTTCTGGGCGAAGCGCGAAGGCTGCTCCGCGCGGGAGATCATCACGCGCCTCAAGGAGGCGGGCCTGCATTCCATTCCCGGCGGCGGCGCGGAAGTTCTGGACGACGGGGTGCGCCGGAAAGTCTCGCCCAACAAGTGCAGCGTTGCCGAGTGGCTGGGCGTTATGGAGGAAGCCCACGGCCTCGGGCTTAACACCACCGCCACCATGATGTTCGGTCACCTGGAAGAAGCCCGGCATCGCCTGGATCACCTTTTCGCGCTGCGGGAGCTTCAGGACAGGACGCAAGGCTTTACGGCCTTCATCCCTTGGACCTTCCAGCCGGCGCACACCGCCATCGCGCGCCCGCCGGAAACCGCGCCCGCCTATCTGCGCCTGCTTGCCGTCTCGCGGCTGGTGCTGGACAACATCCCCAACCTCCAGGCCTCCTGGGTGACCATGGGGCCGCAGACCGCGCAGCTCGCGCTTTTTTTCGGGGCCAACGACTTCGGTTCGCTGATGATCGAGGAAAATGTGGTCGCCGCTGCCGGAGTGCGTTTTTGCCTGCGCCGTGAGGAAATGCACAAAATTATCCGGGCCGCGGGCTTTGAACCCGTGCAGCGGAACATGCTGTACGAGCCGGTGAGGCGATCAGGGCAACGGCCGGGGGATAACCACCCCGCCCTGTCGGGCACCCCTCCAAAGGAGGGGATCGTGCGCCCTGCCGGGCACACCAAACGAAAGGGTAGTCCCTCAGTTTGAAATTCGTCTTTTTCGGGAAAAAAGCCGGTTTGAGTATAATCTTTATTGGCCTTCGCACATCTCAGCAGGCTTATGCGCGTCATACTGAAATCATTGAACATGCCT
>Ga0123357_10015416_pt1 | contig 10020 bp, 7 predicted proteins | sample TergutEmb28metaG_FD_89873 | JGI IMG/M metagenome (GOLD analysis project Ga0123357, IMG submission 89873) | Embiratermes neotenicus P4 segment gut microbial communities from Petit-Saut dam, French Guiana - Emb289 P4 | ecosystem: Host-associated > Arthropoda: Insects > Digestive system > Gut ... | reverse complement strand
TTCGCCTACCGGCGGCGGCCGCTCTGTCGGTATGGTTCGCTCGCGGACTAAAGCCACGGAGTTTAGTTTTAGTTTAGTTTTATATACTCTCCGTTTTTTTTTTCTTCAAAATGCAGTTTGTTTCGTAATTCTAACATATTTTGTTCCTGTTTTATTCACATTTTATATACAGGTGTGCTAAAATTAAAAAAAAAATAATTCCGGCGCCAGAAGGTTAAGAAAACAGAGAATCCCGCCGCATGTGAAATGCGGTCTGTAATCCGTTTCTTGAATGCAAAGAACACGACACCGGCTGAAATTCGTCGTCAACTTTGTGACGTGTATGGAGAACATGCCATGGTTAGTTCAGTGGTACCGAGATGGGTGCGACTGTTTAATGAAGGACGCGAAAATGTGCATGATGATCTGCCGAGCGGCCGACCGTCTGTGGTGAATGCAGATTTGATGCGTGCAGTTGAAGATACGTTTAGGGAGAACAGATGATTCACCATTACGTCACTTTCCCTGCATTTTCCTCACATTTCACGGTCACTTCACAAAATTGTGTCTGAGGTCAAAGAAGCCGTTACCACTTGCTTTGCGTCGCAGTCTTCATCATTCTACGATGAAGGGATACAAAAACTGTGCAACGCTATGACAAGTGCCTCAACAATGGTGGAAACTATGTCGAAAAGTAGTGTACGGTATGTACATCAAATGGCAATATACATGGTTTGTAATATATTCTTGTTTTTTTCTTAATAGCCCATCGGAACTTACTTTCTGGTTAACCCTCGTACATTGGTCTTCACATAAAGTGCCCGTTATTCTTGTCACATTTTAATGAAACTTGAATTTTCACAACAGATTTAAAAAAAAAATTGAAAATCATATTTCATCCAAATTCTTCCACTGGGAGCCGTGTTGTTCCATGTGGACAGACGGACGGAGAGACAGACAGATACGGAAATTACGAAGTTAATAGTGGCTTTAGCATTTTGCGAACGCTCCTCGAAATCATAATTAGCTTTCCCTGTGAAGGCCCTTTTCATCTTGGAATGAGAATGTAATGTGGGAATCTGTACTGCAAAGTGCATACATACATCCTATGAAACCTTTTTATGGGCTCTAAGATTTATAAATCTAGTGACAGCGAAATTATTTCATTACGTCTGAAACTCTGATATAGTGGAATTGATACTAGCAGACACCGTGCACAAAAATAAATCACAAATTTATGTAATTGTAATTCCTGATAGTCAGGCTATATTTGGGGACAATTCAATGGCAGTAGGTGTCATGTTCTTGTCAGAACTTGTTAAATGCAAGTATATAATTATACCTCGATACAGTTAAAAGCACATGACGAATTTGTACAGGGGCATACATAGAAGCGAAGGTCTACAGGTTCTCGAACTCGGCGCTGTAAGTTGAATGGTAACCCCTTTTCTGTAGGAAGGGCGATGTGCCAGCTGGATTGTGTATGGTCCCTTGCCCACCCGACAGCGATTTTGAAATAATATATATCCTAAACGTAAATAAAAATACGTTTCAACTTGAAATATGCTTGAATTTGTGTACAAACGAATTTTTGGACGACGATCTATCAGCACATGAGGCAAGGAATTATTGTATGTCTTCTTTCAATATCCTTAACGAACACGAAACATTCGGTGTAGTCACTGCAGCGGAGTGGCGATCTCTTCAGCTTGTTTTTCTGTCTGCGCAAAGAGAACTACCCTCGCTTCCTGTATGCGGCTCCTTACGGCATTCGAAGGTAGCCTAATTTACAAGTTGTGCATGTGATTGGGCTTCCTTCTCGCTGTATACTCCCCGTGATCCGTGACGAGATGCGTTACATATCCGGTCAACGTAATCTACATGTATTAATATATCGCTCATGAAACGGCAATTTGTCGTAACCCGCACAGTTCGTCAAATCGAGATTCCTGCGTTACTACAAACACCGTCTAACGAAAGTTGTGTTCACAAGAAATTTGCTATCCTTGTATGTTTCATTGTTGGTCTAGTAAGGATCGGTCAGGATGTTTCTGTTTGTAATAAAATGGTGTTGGCGGATTACGAAAAATTGCTGTTTCATTAGCGATGTATTTTTTAAACGTCAAAGTCAGTTTATTATATTCAGTACTGCTACATGTTTCCGTCTATGCGACCGTCTTCAGTGTACGTAATTTCAAACCAAGTTAACTGCGGTAGAAATGTGTCATAATTTCCGAGATCTCGTAAATTTTACAATTAGTCTACTATTGAAGTATTACGTGTTTTATCTTGTGTATTATTTTGTTAAACCCACGCTGCATTTCTACTATGATTCGTTAAAATGTTTCTATTAAAATATTTTGGTAAAATGCATTGCGTAAACTGAACTCCGTTTGACTTGTTGAATGTTTATAGTTTCCTGGTGTGCATGTTTCTCTGCGTGCACACGTCCTCATGACCCACGTTCTAGGCAAGTAATTTGCTATTTTTATTTGACGTTCGAATTATAGCCTCTTGGTTGCTTATATCAGCGGTTTTACTGTAAATTTTGTATGTATACGTTTTCTGCTTAGTCCTTGCTTCAGAGTGTCTTTTTTTTTGTGGTCGCTTCTTCCCATATCGTTTACTCTGCACGAGGTAGTTACCGAAACATGTAGCAGTGCTGAACATAATTGTCTTTGACGGAAACTATTATTATTATTATTATTATTATTATCATTATTATTGCTGTATCAAAGCTGAACGGGATGAATACCATCAAAATAATGCAATCATCATGACTCGCATTTTGAGAAAGTTGATGGTGTCTAATGTGGACTGATTCTCCAGGATGGATGCTCTCGGGAAAACTGGGGTTGTGAGGGCTTTCTTTGTACTTTCCTCCAGGTGGACATTAAATATTTAGAGGTTGGGGTGTTTCAATTGATATCTCCGAATACATGTGACTCTAGGACAGCAGGGGTTGGCAACAGTCGTCCCAAGGTACGTTAAGGAATCATGCATTGAACTCGGACGTAATGTTTTATCGCGTACTACTTGTGATTGTCTCCTTGTTTGCCTTAGCGTGTGACGTCCGAAAAAGATCGCGGCAGTATTCTGTTCGTAGACATGGAGATTGAGTGGCCGCGCAGTCTGAAGTTGTCGTGGACTTCGATCACCCATCGCGTTTTCGAATCCCGCTCGAGATATGGTATGGTATTTATGTTTTTCCATTTTTGAGCGATTGTACAGTAGGCCGAGGCTCTACCTTGGGGGTATTCACTGAATATTCATAAGGATTAAACACAATAAATCTCTATAGCTAGTACGTTAAATAAAAAGGGGTTCAGATATTAAGCGAAAGAAACACATGGATTGGCGAAGTACAGAATGGGCCATTTGATTAGGCATGGATTAGTAGTTCAGAGTATTTGCTAAAGAAAGAGAAGTAGGAGCGGAAGAACGCGCTTAGAATGGTATAAATGGTCTTTGTATGTTACAGCAGTTAATATCCTGGTAAAAAGCATTAGCTTTGAAGTAAATGTTCGAGCATAGTATTAATTGCTTTATTTTATTCATATAAACACTCCAGTTTTAAGCAAAAGCTTTTACAAAATCAAGTCTTCCGGCGTAACTTTCACTGTGAGTTGGAGCAGTTGTTACATTCTCTGTGCATAAATAATAAAGTAGATGCTCACAGTAAAAGCATCTGGTTATATTGTGCATACTACCTTATGTAACACAATTTCGGTGCCAACCCAATGAGCATAATTTTTCTATAACTGAAACAGTGCCAAACACAAGGTGTGCGCAATTATTAAAGAAGATTCAACTGCTGCTATTATAACCCGTCTAACACGTCCACAACCGGGCAGAGTGGTATTCAGTCTCTTCACTGAAAACATGACAGTCCCGCCGTCTGTAATTTAAATTCTCTGCCAAACACTGTTTTTAAACAAAGACAAGTGTTTTTTGCGTGTGCTAACTGCGTTTTGCGAGACGGGTGGTTGTGCATATTTCGTGTTTGTATTGGAGTTCTCTCTGGCGTTAGTTGCTCTGTTGTGTCCAGTAACTCGGAAACATAACATATCCTGCTCTGTTCTGGCTTACCCACCCAGAAAAGTGGCATAAAACGCAATTGTGTAAGCCAGTAGGCTGTATAAGACTTCCGCACAAGTGCTTTCACTACCGTTCGAATTACGTAAAAGTTGCCGAATCGGAACATAGAACATCGAATACGTTACTTTCAGAAAGCAGGATGGGTGGAACATTATGCAGTGTTTGTGCACGTTAGTTACCCAAGTCTAACGTGACCACGAGTATTTCAGAAAGTCACATTTCCCGATATTGATGCTTGGTAAGAACAGAACTGGGGTGGGAAAAGTACGGTTTGCCAGCAGCTCTGTAACGGTGTAGAAGTTCCTTTACGTGCTTTCTGATTTTCAGCTCAGCAACACTTGTGTGCTTGCTTTTCCTGCCAGGGATTTGTAGAACTCTTACTGTACCCGATGTATTGAATGGTTTTCCACCAAATTGAGATGCCTAAGAATGATGTGAGTGGGGAAATGTGGAAGCCATGTTGTGTGAAGAAGTCTAGTCGGCTTGTCTTGCGATGTTGGTGACTGTCACATCGGTATTGCTGAAGAATGTAGTCTGCTGTTATGTTGCGAAGTGGTGTTTGGTGAATAATGCGTGTTGTTTCGAAGTATCGTAGTGCCTTCATCTTCAGGGTCAAATAGCTGCTTCTTGTAACATTTACACTGAAGATGAAGGCACTACGCTCTGTTCCAGTGTCGAGGATGGTTTGTCCAAAAGCAGGGCAACATTCCAGTCGGCTCGATTCTCTGATTCCTTCTGATTTATACAAACGAAGTAGGCCCTCTGTTTTTTGCTGTTCAGATAGACATGTCCTTTTGGAAAACAGAATCGAGAACGCTATGGTTAATCAGTGATGATTCAGCGGGATAATTTTGACAAACAGTTCATGAATAATCATGAAAAGCCTTCCACAGTGAATGTCTAAACGATCATACACAAGTTGAATCCCGAAGGATAAATTATCCCTCGTTAGGGGTTGTTTGTTCCGACAGTATGCTGCTAATATCCCCGGTTATCGCTAGGGTTGCTATCATGTTAATGTGGATCCTACATTCAGACCATCACTGTGCGTATGTTTACAGGGCGAATAGATATGTCGAATAATAATGTAGGTGATTAATGATTAGATGATTGATTGGTTATCTTGTCCATTTTGCCTTAATTGTGTGAATACTTTGAAGTCTGAGTATGTCCGAAATTTTATAACGACGTATTTTGAACGTCTGCAAATGCAAGGACCGTCCAGCTGGTCCAACTACGCCGTGACATTGGGGGGGGGGGCTTGGATAACGGAATGAACGCAGTCTTAAGTTCTGTGTCCTGAAAGGATCACTCTGAAACTTTAATTGTACGGTGGTAAATTCCAAAGAAATTGAAAGTTTTAACCTCACAGTTCAGGTGTATCGGAATCCTTCAATGTGCCTGTCCAACGGCGAGTTCATCTGACCTCTTTACATGCAAGTATTGGCCATCTTGTGAGATTGCGTTACCAACGTGTCACACGATGTATATTTAGCGGTGACCTAACCAGACATGTGGTGTTCCACCAGCGGTCGTGTACACAGTTTTGTAGCCTTAAAGAGAAGCTTGTCGACGTGGGAGCCGCCTTTGGCTGCAGGGTACTTGCGGACGGGACGCGGAGCATCAGTATAGATCTGTGTTTCCCAACCAGGGTTCCGCGGAACATCGTCAGGGGTTTCGCGAGAGTCGTGCAGTAAATAAATGGATACAATCTTTGAAATGCGGCGAAAAATTCCGAACATCCTTCGAAATAACGGGGGAAGTTTTGTCCGGAAATTGGCAACACTGGAAATTTGCCGTAATTCAGTATCTGAATTGCGCTACCCGGTATGAAATTTGTTCTGGCTTCTATACGTTTACATAGTTGGAGGTGCCTCAGGATGTTAATAATTATTTTAGGGGTCCCTTCATGGAAGAGAAAAGGGTTGGGAAACAGTGCTATAGTTAACTACTCACAATGGCAGAACTAAATAAATGTAACAGTTCTGGAGGATATAGCGATATGACACTGGCATATTGACCGTCAGTTCAGAAATTTCCTTAAAGCGCATTTCACGGGATGTTTCGTTTACTTTAAAGCTGAACCTCAGGGAGTCAAGCAAGTGAGATAATGCACGGTGATACAGTTGAGGTGTTCGAGAGCTGTAGGACGGTGATCGATGTTGAACAATGAGAATTGGCATTACTGAACCTTTGGCTCATTGTGAACTGGGCACCACTTTCGCACCAGATGTCTTTTGTCCAATAGCCACCCCATTAGACATAGTGGTTTAGGAGAAGTGGAACTGAAACATTAGCATTGTCCGTTCAGAATGTCGCCGCGAAGGCCAGTTGCAAACCATGCCAGTATTCGGGGACTAAAATTGGATTAGTTAATAAACGAATGGATTAGTTAATAAACGTTGTGTGCTTTTTGGCCGTACTTCTGAAGTAGTCTAAGGCTAAGCCTGTAACCAGCTTTATTTCAGATGGACCCGAATGGTGGACATTCAACCGAGTATCTGCGTGTTAACTCTAGAAATGCCGAGTTCTTACAGTCATTGTATTAACCAACAGATGCACTTAATAAAGTATAATGACATAGAATTCATAAAATGCATTGATTATAATAATATGCACGTTAGGAATAACGTAACATTCGTCCAACTATTATTCGATTTGACATTGTTTTTTAATCACAGTTTTGCTGGATTTCCAAATTTGTTCTGTAAACTTATTGAGGCGTAATATTGAACCTGGAAATAATAGCTGGCAGTCATTACAGTGTAAGCCGTTGCATGGCAACGCTGCTGGAGGGCCATAGTATATAAGCTCGGAGCTACTTCAGCGTGTATGACGAATAGAATTGTTATAACTTGATGGAGAGAAGTGAGTGTTTAAAATTTGAAGAAGAGCCATGAATACTGATTATCCCGTAGACGAAATAACCGAGAAAGGACCGTTAGACCAATTCGTCTATCGATTTTTGTGTAAGCCAATGTAAGTGGGTTGCACTGAACAAGGATGATGACTATGAACGCCGTAAAACAAGGGCGCTTCTGTATGCATGGTGCTTCCTGATGCTGTTAGTGCGGTCGTGGCGCAAGGTGTTGAATTATTCGACTGACCACCACGAAATTACCTCTCTCCTTGACTGTGACAGCTCTGGGACCATTGTGTCATTTGGCTACAGTCGCGGAATAATTTGTCTTATGTGTTAGGCATGACGCTCTGGAGCCAGCAGTACTGTTTGCTTCTCTTGTGTTCAGTTCTTCTGCGATAGTTTACGTAGACAGGCCTATGTAAAGGTAAAGCAGTCCTGTTGCAGGCCTGGAGTGACCCAGAGGGTTCCAGGAAGTTAAGGTTCCCCAGCTTTCGTGACAACGGCACAGGGTGGTGGTAGGCTGTCAGCCTTACGCATCGGCTGCCTTTACACCCAGCAAATACTCCTGGTACTCATTTCTGTTAGAGGCTGAGTCGACCCCAGGGCCATAGTGCGATCGGAAGTATTTTTATGTCAATGAAAAATCCACAGACAGGCCTATGTAGCATCACTAAATCTTTTCGTTCGTATAGTGGTGCTAACAGAATCTGCGAAAACGTTTGAGCTTCAGTTCAGATGCAGAGGTCTGTGTGATAGGTTATGGACATAAAGTTGAACACCACTGATAATAAGACCGCCCTTTAGGCATGATTCTTCATCAGTTTAGTCTACCTCCCATCCTTGCAGCACGTTTCAATAATAGCTTTGCTGAAATCGTGCCTGCCTCTCCGTCTCCTTTTCCGATCATACATTTTTTTCCCCTTTACCAGAGGTTGCCCTCAGAAATCCTATGGTTCCATTTATTTATCTCTGGCTCCAAGCTACACGCTTAGCTGGTCTTAACCTCATTATCTTTATTATCTTTATGACTTGCATAAAGAATGAAAAAAAATTTGTTGTACCAGATAATGAGTTTACATGGCGTAGCTATAATTTCGTGATTAAATAACCTCTACTGATTGTCATTATATCGGGGAATTCGTCGACGAAGGATTATCGTCCGTTTTCAGTACTGAAACGAAATCTTGGCCGCCACAGATTTGAATAATCTCACGAGGTCAGAACAGTTGTGACATGATTGCTGATAACACAGAACACGGGTAGCTTCAACAGGAAATAGTAACTTGACGTGGGACACCCAGCTACGTTATAGTACCAGGAATTAGGCATGGGAAATAGTAAAGTATATCTGTTTGTTCATAAAACAGTTTGCTTTGTTTTATAAACGTATCTGCATGTTGCGGCTTCGTGGTATGTTATCAGGATGCAGTAAAAATGTACAGAGGAATTCGTGTACTGACTCTAAAATCTATTTAAATGGCGAGACTGGGCTGTCAACAGCAGACTGGTATTGTACAGAATTTTGTCTTCGAGCTGCTGTAAATATATTTGTATAAACATTAAATTTATTGTTGTGTTACGGTGGGTTGTTACGTAACCACTGTTCTTATGTAGGACTTCAGAGATCTGAGTTAGTGAGAATTGAGATAAAATTAGGGGATTATTTTCCCGTGGAAGTCTTGGCCTTTGCAGATTCGGTATAAGGGTGTTATTTAAAGGATGTAGCTTCCCAAGATAACTTTGTGGGGCCAACGGAAATATGAAGCGGATCGACTTATTTCGACCGGGATTTGCTGGTGAGGGGATCTGTTAGTTAATTGTGTATTTTACATGCTTGGCTTGGCTTATATTATATCGTTTTGTGGTGCTTTACATTAATGTCTTGCACTGCGCTACAAGCTGGAAGGTCGCGAGTTCGATTCCCGGTGTTATTGGAATTTTTCATTGACATCCTTCCGGCCACACTGTGGCCCTGCGGTCGACTCAGCCTCTGGTAGAAATGAGTACCAGGAATATTTCCTGGTGAGTAAAGGCGGCCGGTGCTTAAGGCTGACAACCTTACCACCTTCATGTGCCGACTGCCTGGAAACCTGGGAACCTCAACCTTCCGGAACCCTGAGGGCCTGTCCGGGCCTGCATTGCGATTGCTTTACATTAATGGCTGGCGTTTCGGAAATCACGCAGGATTGATTTTATTAATTCAGTAGTAGCAGATATTTTCTGCATTTATTTATCTCTTGATATATGGCGAACTTCATTTTGGCGTATTTTACTACATCATCTTTTGTGCAACATTTTAGATGTGTGTATTAGACCATTATTATATTTATGACTTTTGCTGATTTTCCTTTTTGGTACGTGTGCCCATAGTTTTATCTTGCTGTCTTTATGTCGCTGTTGTTATCCTTTAGGTAGACATACATGTTATAGCAGCAGATCGTAAATTGCAGACGTACGATTCATTCGCTCATGAAATAAGACAGTAGTGTGATCTTGGTTATTGAAGTAGACATGTTTTGTTTCGCCTTGTAGGTTGACCTTATGCTGTGGGAAAGGAAACCGTACAGATGCTCGCCAAGGTAATGGTATTGCCTTGTGCAGTGACAGCTACCACTTGGTATTAGAAAAGATTGTTTTGGGCATGCAATTTGTTGTTTGCTGCATTTGATTATTCTTTTCCGATATTCCTTCAGTATGTTCATACTCGATTTAATCACTAATCATGTAGGCTTATATTACTACATTTCTCACGTTACTAGAATTACAGCTGTTTGTGTTGTTAACGGCAGGTAGGTCAAGTTTTGCCTTGCGACAGTAGGTCATGACTGATGATTTCAGCAGTTCTTGGCACACATAGCAATTAACCAGAAAGGCAGTTTGTTTCTAGAATTTTGTGATTATATGAACACTGACTTTGGTCGGACTTCCACGTGTACAAATTAGCACATCTAAAGGGCATTATGTAGTGGGTCCCTGTCACCACGGCATGGCGCGTCCTCAGGTTGCGGATAGAGGAACGGCCTCCGATAAGGAGGGCAGCTGCGAATAAATTGAATAAGCAGTCGCGGACAGCCGACGAG
>Ga0123357_10015414_pt1 | contig 10020 bp, 10 predicted proteins | sample TergutEmb28metaG_FD_89873 | JGI IMG/M metagenome (GOLD analysis project Ga0123357, IMG submission 89873) | Embiratermes neotenicus P4 segment gut microbial communities from Petit-Saut dam, French Guiana - Emb289 P4 | ecosystem: Host-associated > Arthropoda: Insects > Digestive system > Gut ... | reverse complement strand
AAAAATCAAAGATCATTAAAAGGCACTTATGAATGAAAACAGTGCATTATTCTATTCTGCACCGTTCTCCACTAATAATCCACATAACTGTACATTACATTAAATAAATATTCATTATTTATTCATGATAAAAATCATGTGTTAACGCACAAATGTTGGAAGTCCAAATCTGGCTTATTACACATGTAGCTTTAAATTTTGAACCTGTATAAGCTTTGATATTTAAAATGAGAGTTGCCAAGACCAGAGATACACCCTCAGCCATTGTAATGCACTGTGGACTAGGGTGTCCCTTTCCTTATATTCAAGGAGCACAAATTCAGTGTGTGTGTGTGTGAATACTAAGACATGAAATTTCAAGTTATTTAAAGGCTTTGGATGTACAGTAAAGAAACAGTGCAAAAAAAAATTTGGAACTAGTAAACATACAGCTTGTTAGATTCAATGAAAAGTAACATTACAGATTTGCAGGTGGATTGACTTCCCTTGTGTGTGTGTTGTATGTGTGTGTGTGTGTGTGTGCGTGTTTGTGTGTGTGTGCGCGCGCGCGCGGGGGCCTGGGGGCCTGGGGGCGCGTGGGTGTGGGTGTGTGTGATTGTGTGTGTGTGGGTGTGGGTGTGTGTGTGTGCGCGCGCGCGCGTGTGTGTGCGCGAGCGCGCGTGTGTGTATTTGTGTGTGTGTGAGTGCGTACGTGCGTGTTTGTGTGCGCGTGTGTGTGTGTATTTGTATGTGTGTGTGAGTGAGTGCGTACGTGCGTGTTTGTGTGCGTGTGTGTGTGCGGGCGCGTACGCGGGTGCGTGCGCGAGCGTGTGTGCATTCGCGTGTGTGTTTGTGTGTGTGTGCGCGTGCATGCGTGTGCGCGCGTGTGTTCGCGTGTGTGCGTGTGTGTGCGGGAGCGAGTGTGTGCGCGCGTGTGTGTGCTCGTGTATGGGTGTGTTTGTGCGCGCACGTGCGCACGTGCGTGCGTGTGTTTGTGTGTGAGTGCGCGCTTGTGCGCCCGCGTGTGCGTGTGCGCGTGCGCTTGCGTGTTTGTGTTTGTGGGTGTGAAGGAAACTATTACATAAAATTAAACATAAGTAAGATGTAACAAAATTAATTTAAGCATGATGATAGTTAAAGCAATCCCAATACAGACCTGGACATGCCCTGGGGGTTCCAGAGGGTTGAGGATCCCAGATTTGAAGGCAGTCGGCACATGAAAGTGGTAAGGTAGTCAGCACCGGCTGCCTTTACCCCCCAGGAAATATTCGTGGTATTCATTTCAGTTAGAGGCTGAGTCAACCCCAGGGCCATGGTGCAGCTGGAAGGATTATGTCAATGAAAAATTCCAATGATACCATCAGGAATCGGACCGGTAACCTTCCAGCTTGTAGCGCAGTGGCTCAACGAACTGCCCAACTGTGTGCCCCTATGATGACAGTACTTGTCAAAAATCAGATCTTCATTCTAAATTTTGTAGAACTGATATTTTCAATAAAAGTGTAAGTAACATTGGGATAAAATTATAAAATAAATTACCATGTCATAGAATTTAAAGAATACACAACTCTTAAGAAGGAAACTAAAACCTTTTATTGCAACAGACCCTCTCAGTAAAGAAATATTTTTCGCATGAAGTTTTAACATGTTATATATAATTGTATGTAAAAGGAAGCCTTATTTCAATATGAAATTGAGAGAGGCAGTGGACTTCTTCATGTTCTAAGTGTAGTACAAAAATTCATGGATACTCCATCTAAATGAAGTGAAATGTGATATAGTGACATTCAGTAACACAGTAAGTGGAATTTGTTACTATGTTATATACTTGTTACATATTATTGTGGTGACAAGTACGTTGCCTCCTATGAATATATGTATGTGTAGATTGTAAGAATGTGTCCTATACAAATTTTGTCAAGATAAATGAAAAAAAAATTACAATTACAAATAGATTGCCATCTTTTCTGTCCAGCTACCACTATTCTGACCTTGCCTATGCACCCTGCTACATAACCCTTAATTGGAATCATCATGAACCATACCCTTGAAAATGAAGGAAACACATTACTTCAAAACAGTCATGTGGGATGAAATATCTTGTTACGTAGGTTGCCAACACAACAATATCCATTGAGCAGAGTCCTTCTTCAGAAAGTAATAGTTCTTCAGCTAGTCAAGAAATTCTCTGCATTTTATAGAACCTGGAGGTTTATTTCCGCATTCACAACAGTCACCACCTGTCTGTATTCTGAGCCAAATCAATCCAATCCATCCCCTCATCCCCCGTCTTGAAGATCCATGTGCCAAATTTCATGTACTTTTTCATTTCCTTATGTCATACCAAAGAATGAGCTCAAGTCTGAGGCTCTGGAGAGTGTTCTGAACATGGGAATTTGTACGGTGAGAAACTGTTAGCAACTCGCGGACCCACAAGCTGGGCGGCGAACCCTTGTTAACTGTCCGTGACCGTTTTCAATAAATTCGAAGCTACCCTCGATACTGGAGGCCGTTCCAATCGTCCGCAACCTGAAGATGCGACACTGCCGTACCCACTTATGAAGCATAGGTTGTCAATTTCGTGGGGTAACCACCTATCTCAATTGTGTCTACATTTGCGGTTACACCTTTAGCAAGACAGGTTCCTGCAGATACCACCATAACCTGCATATGAACCACATATCATTTAGTATGACCTTAAACTCAGTTTACAATCGATATATTCGATCATTTTCATTACATCGTGTCGATTGTTCGCACCATGGATCGGATATGCACGCAACACGTTCCGAACCGCTTCTCAATCATCCGTGCTTCGAACAGCAGAAAAATTCTGTGCCGCGGCGTGTTTGATGATATCCGTACTACTAATGGATTTAATGGAAGATCCCAACCAAATGAATTTACATGTTATGGTTTCTGTCATTGCTAATATTTTTTATTAGCAAACCCCTATAAGCATTTAGACGCAGAATTTTGCACGAAAAATAAGACATGGAACATTCGAGAATTTCGTAACAAGGCGGAAGGTGCTGAGCCGGCACGATGCGAGCGCGATCTAGGAAGTGTCTGTTCGAGACGTTTCTTGAATTTCGGAAGGGTCGAAGCAGAAAGTTTGAAGCCGTTAGTATTTTAGTTGCGCGATGGAAAAGGTGAGTAAAAATGTAAGTTGGCTATGTCGTGAGTTCACCTGTATTTCACAGCTGATTTTGGTATGACTTTAACATACCTTTCAAATGTACTAGGGTTATGCTAAAAGCATGGGCTGCTCTAATGCTTTCGTAAAGCATTGTCCCTCCCATGCAATTTACAGTTCATTCGTTAAGGCAGAAGCACCAAATCTTTGTCACTTCATTCATTATTACAGGTGACGGCGTTGAAAGACAAGGGCAATGCTGCTCTTCAGGCCGGTAAATTTGACGATGCTGTAAAATTTTACACAGAAGCCATAGCATTGGACGAAAACAATCATGTGTTGTACAGTAATCGGTCTGCCGCTTATGCAAAAGCTGGAAAATATCGTCCAGCGCTTGAAGATGCAGAAAGGACTGTTCAGCTAAAACCTGACTGGGGCAAGGTAGGTGTATTCAGTATGTTTATTATCAAAGATATTATACGAAAAGTAAATGAAATATCTGTTGAAGTTATTTCTTTCAGGGCTACTCTAGGAAAGGTAGTGCTCTGGCTTACCTTGGTAGAACTGATGAATCAATAAAGGCATATGAAGAAGGTCTTGTCCATGAGCCAGACAATGCACAACTGAAGGAAGGATTAGAGGGTGTCAGAGCTCAGAAAACTGGAAATAAGGGAATGGCCAATCCATTCCTAACGCCTGATCTATTTGACAAACTTAGGTCTGATCCTCATACTCGAGCATATTTGGATGATCCAGATTATGTTAAATTAGTGCAAGATCTTCAGAGCAACCCAAACAGTTTGGGGTAAGATTGTTTTTTACATTGTATCTATGGACAAATTTTTGATAAATCTCAGCTGCCTACATTTTTCATTTACTAATATGTAGAACTACTCATCAACCAAGGCAATATTTGTAATTAAACATGCATGTGTAATCTAATATATATCTTTATTTGTATGGTGCATTACGGCTACGGGATATGCAGTGTATGATGATATTATGTCATGGTGGTGGAAGTGTAAATAAGTGATAGTAAAAAACACCAAATTCACGGTTGCCAACGTACAATAACAGAACACGAAAATTAATCTGTAAAAGGTATATACATTGTAGCAAGAAAGTAATACAATTAAAACAGTACTGCACAGGGTCACATATTAAGTAATAATTTCTGGTAAAATAGTTCATGAAGGACCATACACTTATTATGATGTTAGAATAAAAATTGGAAACACTTTGAAAACTTGTCTTTAGTCATAGTACAGTATTTTGTTCTGCCATCACATTCTTTTGAATATTGGTGATATTGCTTCTATTACATATGCACATATCGTTTCAGGTGATCATGAGTTATCAGCTGCAAACTCTTCAGTATTACTATAAAAATGTCCTAATCCCTATTATTTGTTAGCTTCATGTTACTGAACCAAGTGTGGTATTAAGTGAAGATGAATGTGTTGTCATGAGAGTAAGTGTTTAATTGGATTGTTGTTATAAATTCCACAAGGAACTTAACTGCAGGTTTCATTTGTGTTGAGTAACCCAGAACACAAGATACATGAATTGAGTGAATCAGTGGCCGATCTCAAGTATATCTAAGGAATGTTTTTGGCTTTAAATATTTATGTATCTTTGATGTGATGTCAGGGAGATGAGCTATAAATTTAGACTTTGCACAGCAAATAATTGTGTTGTGATACATCATAAATTCCTAAAGAAGGAGCAGATATTCTTGCCGTGACCCTGAAAGTATTCGTAACTGACATGTCACTTGACAGCCTTTTTTTATGATATCACACATTAGTACTTTCATTTTAGGCAACGACTGAATGACACAAGGGTTCTCACTACACTAAGTGTGTTGCTTGGGATTAATTTGGAGTCACCAGGAGAAGAGGACATGGATACAGCACCACCACCAAGGAAAGACCCTAAGTCAAAATCAAAGACACAGGAAACCAAGACAAAAGAGGATAAAATGGAAGAAGATATCAGTTCTGAGAAAAAAGCGGTGAGTTACTTCACTTGTTCCTAATCTGTTTTGATTCTCAGGGCTGATAAAGCAGTAGCGGGGTCAAAGATAAGTACTGTATACAGTACAGAGAACAGTCTACATGCTGTCACTGGTTTGCTTTACTGAGTCCAAAAACGAAATCCAATGGATAAACTACCCCCAGATCTCCTTTCATCTGTTACACTTCCCCTGTAGTATGTTTACTGCCAACAAGCACTTTGGGCTGGCTGGTATGGGACAGGAGGAGGTTAGAAGGAGTACAGCTTTAGGCAGACAATGGTTACGTCAGGAACACCATTATCCCCATCAACCATTCCATTTTCTGTGGAGTCGGTGGATAAGACACGATGATAATAATACTGAAGAAATGTAATGATTAATCATACCAGAAATTACCATTCATGGTGCTTTCAGCTTGTGGTTGACATGAAGTACTGATACTTACAAAAAAAAAAATGTGTCACTGACTGAAAGAAGACACGTTTGTGCCCAAGTGAAGAGAGTGCTGATTTGTTCTTCTGATCACAAGTGAAATGTTTACATTTGTGTTTCTTGTACAAGGTTGAACAGTAAACTAGCATTGTTCCTTGAAGCACATGCAAGGTTACATGTGGCCATTCATCAGAGAAGACTTGAACTTTGGCCTGCTGATAGGATCTTGCATAATGACAGTGCCTGTGGTCATAACAGGCTTGCTGTCTGGTAATTGTTGGCCACAATGCACAAAACATAATTAGACAGTTCACCATTTTTACCATGTTTACTGCGTGGGTCTTACAGCCTTTCCCAAAACAACCACTTGTAGGGGCGACAAATGTTCAGATGTGATTGACATTTTAGGATGTGTTTCAAACATCCTGAGAGCATTCAAGAAAACAAGTTCCAGCAGTGTTTTGAACAGCGGGAATGTGAACGTCCGAACTTGTTGTTGTGCAAGGATGCTAACTCTGAAGGTGACAGACACTGTTGATGTGTAATTAAATGCTGCTTTTATGTGGACTTGTGGTGAACTTAATTCACTTGTCTCATTATTTTGCTGTAGGCCTCATCATATGTTTTAATAGATGTGCAAGTAAAGGATTCTGATTTTCCAATTTTAGGCATTGAGAGAAAAAGAACTCGGAAACCAAGCGTATAGGAAGAGAAACTTTGAAGAAGCCCTGAAGCATTACAATAGGGCAATTGAACTGGACAGTGGTGACATAACATATTTAAATAACATAGCGGGTAAGTGCATTTATGTCCTGGAGAGTTAGACTTAAAATACAACATGTTAGTTTTCATTCTCAGCTTTGTATTATAGACATTTCGCTTCTGCAGTAACAGAAGCATGCAGATGACTGACTTTGAATTGAAGTTTAACTTGTTAACATAAATCGTGTATATTGCTTATGAACAGTGACATGTTGGATACTTATGCATATGTTGAGATCAAAATTTTTGTGACATGAAGCTGTGTGGTTGGTAGATACAGTGCTGCAGAATGTATCTACCAGACTACACAACACATTGTGCCAAAAATTAAACCCTAATATTCCCCATGTTGTACCTCTCACATCTCCCTTATGTGCACATATGGAGGTAGTCACCTAACATCTGACCTGTTGATTAAGAATAGCTTTTTCTCTCAGGTCTCTTTTCTCTCCCAACTTTTTATCAAGACCAGTATCCAAAAACATAATTTTTTTGAATAGGAGCTGGTGGTGTTTTGTTCAGACCTATCATTGTGGTGGTGGGGGGGCGGTGGCATGTAATGGAGCATTTGGTTGAGGTACTGCGCTACAAGCTGGACGGTCACAAGTTCCATTCCTAATGATGCCAGTGGAATTTTTATTACCATAATCCTTCTGGCCATACTGTGGCCCTGGGGTGACAGCCTCTAACAGAAATGAGTAAACCGGAATATTTCTTGGGGCTAAAGGCGCCCGATGCTTAGGGCTGACAACCTTACCACTTTCATGTGCTGACTTTCTTAAAATGTGGAACCCTCACAACCGGTCCATGCATGTATAGGGATTGCTTTACCTTTACCTATCATAGTATGTGGCTTGTTACACTTTCACCAGATCCTCTTCCCAAAGTGTTGTTTTCATATAAGCTGATAAGCAAAGTTCATTATTATTATTATTATTATCAGTAGTAGTAGTAGTACAGTAACAGTGTTTTATTGTGGCCATATTTCGCTACATGTTCGGAGCCTGTCCTGTAGTCAGCTTCCTGAATGATAAGATGTTTATGATTAATTTTTACTACACTGCCATCTCTGACATTCACTTGCCAGGTTGCACATGTACATACAGGCATGCCTTTTGTCTGTAATAAGCTGCTCGATGTTCTCAATGTCCATGTGATTGACTGGTGTGTTTGGCCTTGGGAATGACTTCTTATTGTTCCATGGCTGTCCTTGAATGCAGTGTACCACCCATATGGCTGTGTTTGAACAGTGCTTCATCCTTGAACTGTTTGCAGAATGTTGGCTTGTTTTGAGCCTCCTTCCACAAAATGTTTGATTAAATGTCATAATTCTCTTTTTGCTAATCCAGCAGTGTGACAAAGCATATGCACACAAATAGGAGTCATGTGTGGAGGGTGACATATGAAGTAACTTTGCAAGAATGACAGTGATATGCATTATTTGTTACAAGCAGTAATAGAAGTACAAAGTCATATTTGAACCACCTGCATATAACATTAATTAATGTTTGTTCTGAATTGTTTTACTTTCAGCTGTATACTTTGAGCAGAAGGATTATCAGAAATGTATTGAACAATGTGAAAAAGCAATTGAAGTTGGTAGAGAAAATAGAGCTGATTTTAAGTTGATTGCAAAAGCATTTTCAAGAATTGGAAATGCCCACAGGAATCTCGGGGTAAGAATGTTTGAATGTAAGGGTATAATCGTAATTATTAATTCAAACACTTAGAACAGAAATATAGCAGGATTATTGTACCTAGATATGCTTTATTTTAAGGGAGTCAAGTAGTGTATTCAGTATAGCAACTCAGCTATGGGCTGGACATTCTGGGGTTTGATTTGTGGTAGGGGTAAGAGAATTTTCTGTTTCCCAAAATGTCCATGTACATATGTTTCTTGATGAGATTTTGACGTTTTATACTTAACTGTAGAGTTCATTAAATAATTTGGTATTAATAGTTTGAATATGTTGATGAATCCTGGGTGCCAGATTTTTGAAGTGCCAAGACATTTTTATGATGGCACTTGATTTTTTCAAGTGTAATTATTTTTAGTGTATGTCTGTTTCTGATATTTCAAAAGTCATGGCTGAGCATTGGTTAGGCCACAGAAATGCCCATGTCTAATGTGGACAGTCTGAATAATAAAATCTTCATTTAGCTGTCATGTGCAGTTGTTTATATCAGGGCAGTTGTTTGGTGGGCATTAACTTGCATTTCTATTAGGTGGCTTGAAATCTATCTCATATTGTGTTAGAAGATGCATATCAATGAATACACATCACATGCATCCCTTGATGGCAAAAAAATTGTCTGGCTCTGGAAATTTTGGCTGCTAGTACAGAGCAGAATTTATCATATCCTGACATAAAATTGGCCTTTATTCATTTTCAGGACTTGCACAGTGCAAAGATAGCATATGAAAAGTCAATGTCAGAATTCCGCACCCCAGAAATAAAGGCATTACTCTCTGAAGTTGAGAAGAAAATAAAGGAAGAGGAAAGGAAAGCATATATTGATCCAGTAAAAGCTGAGGAGGAGAAGGAGAAAGGAAACGAACTGTTCAAAAATGGTTTGTAATGACTGTACATACTTGTGTTGAATTAAATGTGTTACAGCCTGAGTCGTGGGTTCAGTTTGGAACTGAGGTAATATGCTAATCGAAAAGGGTACATAATTATCTTAGCAAAAAACCTCAGTGAAGGGCTTTATTGAGTATAGTATTATTTTTTGATAAACAACCTGCCTGATGCTTACTTTGACCTCCACAACCACCAGAGGATACTGACTGCTTCTGGACAAGAATTCTACTTGGAACTGAAGTGCCTTATCCCACAAATTGAACATATTTGTACTGAAATGAATTCCAATATTCATTTTCAGGGCTGCACTAAAGCGCAACTTGATATCTGTACCATGACTGTGAAGCAGGTGGCTATGAATTTAAATGTAGTTTGTGTAGGAATGGTTACTGTGCTAAGTGAAGAACTGGAGGGCACACTGAATTTTAACTGTTCACTGTGCAAGTGTCACGGGTACCTACTGTCCCAGGACTGTCTGATACTCATTAAGAATTAAAATCATTACCTGATGGTACACAGATATTTACCCTGCCCCCTTCTCCTTCCCTTCATTTTTCACTCCTTCAGTTCAGATATTTTGAAGAATATGTACTTTTTTTTTTCAGGAGACTATGCATCTGCTATGAAGCATTATACTGAAGCCATTAAGCGCAATCCAGATGATCCAAAATATTACAGCAACAGGGCTGCCTGCTATACAAAATTAGCTGCCTTTGATCTTGGACTCAAAGACTGTGAGAAGTGTGTTGAACTTGACCCAAAATTTAGTAAGAAACAATTTTTACTATTTGTTATGCAAATTTCATCACAGTCTTGCATGCTACTCAAGATAAACTGCTTGAAACTGTACCTTGTTCACCTTTTAAATGGTAACATTTACATTGTGTTGCTTGATTGTATACAGCTGTCCAGACATGTGCATTTGGGGGCCTCACCCTGTGATTCATTGCAGAACACCAAGACACATGATAAAATATTTACTGCTTCTTGGGGGGGGGGGGGGGGGGGGGGGGGGGGGGGGGGGGGGAAAAAAAGTTGTTTTTTTTTTTAAACTATTTAAAAATTTTATATAAATATTTTTTGCTTTTTTTTTCTCTTCCTTTTTTTTTTTT
>Ga0123357_10015413_pt1 | contig 10020 bp, 4 predicted proteins | sample TergutEmb28metaG_FD_89873 | JGI IMG/M metagenome (GOLD analysis project Ga0123357, IMG submission 89873) | Embiratermes neotenicus P4 segment gut microbial communities from Petit-Saut dam, French Guiana - Emb289 P4 | ecosystem: Host-associated > Arthropoda: Insects > Digestive system > Gut ... | reverse complement strand
CCTTTGACGCCTAACGACCACTATAGTGGTCGTACCGCACCGCTAACCTCTAAACATTGCATTTTATATATTTATTCAACAAATACAGGTACTGAATATTTTAAACATGCTATATACTCTCCGTTTTTTCCTCTTCAAAATGCAGTTTGTTTCAAAATTGTAACATATTTGGTTCCTGTTTTATTCACATTTTATATACAGTGTGTGCTAAAATTTAAAAAAATAATTCCGGCGCCAAAAGGTTAAACTATACACTCTTATTCCCCATACATTTCAAGCAGTTTTCTTTGAAATGTTGGTACCACTCTCACGAACTATAATGTGTCACATCTTAGAAGACAATAAGCTTAATGCACATCCATATTCAGGATGCAGGTCTTCAGGCATGTGATGCTCTGTCGTTTTGTGAGCGTTTCCTGGTGTTTCAAAGGATAATAGTGCCTTCATCTTTAAGGATACATACCTCAAGAAGATTCATTTTGAAGTGCCTAACCAAACTTAACCTAACCTAATGCTGAAGATGAAGGCATTATGATTCTTTTTTATGTCCTGTTGACCGTGCATCTCTATATAATCTTGTAAATGTAATAGTGCACAGTTTATTCTTAAGTGTATTTCATCAATTTTATTTATGAAGTCTACATGTTTCTGACTTCTCCAGGTCCATCAACAGGAGGAACAACTGTATTTATGCGACACTTGGTACTTGTTATTCTGTACAGCTGACTGTCTGGTAAGCAGGATGGAATGAAAGTGTCACATAAATACAGTTGTTCCTCCTGTTGATGGACCTGGAGAAATTCAAAACATATAGAAGTTATAAATAAAATTGATGAAATATACTAAGAATAAACTGTGTATCAAGTTTGTTTCATTTACAAGATTGCAGCATTATGATTCCTTGAAATATGGAGAGCAATTCACAAAACAACACAACATCACATCCCTGAAGAAGACCTGAAACCTCAGCAACATGGCTGTGAGAACTTGAAGCCTCCCATGTGTATATAGGTTCGTTGGGTTCTGTGCACTGCAGCTTTAACTCGGTGTATTGCCTGTGGCATTGACTGTGTCTTATAGTTGCTGTTCTGAATCTCCTGCTGTGTTCTAAGCAATATGTGCCTGAGGGAGAGTGATGATTATTGACACAATACAGCGAGCGTGTGTATTCCTTTAGACAGTTTAATATCCACACCTGTTCACACACTGTAAGTCACAGAGCCATTTAAAGAAAATTTTCCCAGAAAAACTGAAAGAATGTCAAGCAAAAATAGTAATACTGCAAGTACTGAAAATATTAATCTGGTCTGGACAGTCTGTCAGTATTTGGTATACAGCAGATAGTTCAGTGCATGTAGTGACTATGCTACAGGCTGGACAACAGGGGAATTGAGGGCTGATTGCCAGCAGGAGCAAGAGAATTTACTCTTCTCCAGTGTCCAGCCTGGCCTGGGTTTCCTCTGGGGTTCCTACAGGAGGCGATGGGGCCAGGGCATGAAGTTGACCACTGACCTTTGTCTAGTGCCAAGGTTAAGAATAAGTGGAGATATTACCTCTATGCCCCATACATCTTCATGCAGTGCACAGGTACAAAATTACTTTTACCTCTCAGATCATCAACATTGCCATTTTTGAGTACTAAACACAAAACGTGATATGGCAGCAGAATGCGTTGTCATCACACAAACATCTCTTCACACTGACACAGTCACGCTACACCTGTCATTATGAATATGCACCATTCACACATGCACGCACACGCACACGCACATATCTGTAAAAACTGTTCATCTACTTTAAAATTATTGTCAACTTATGGCAGCCTCATTTAATAATTAATTCTTGTTGTGCCTCTGGGCATATTTAAGAAACTTCCAGTATTTCCCTTTAATTGTATATTATGTCCTAATATCATAGACTTTTTAATGTTATTAACAGATTCATGGGTACCAACTGCATGTCAAGTTGTGCCACTCCACAACACATACTGATAACTTGTGACATGGAACATATTTAAGGAAAGCAGTACTGTCTGTGTAACCATGACCAATACCCTGCTCCTTGTCCCACCTCCTCATCCTGCAATTCTCAAGTTCCTCCCCCCACCAGTAGCTTCACTTAGCAGGGTGTGGATACGAGGTTATTGTTTACAGACTCACTGTTCCATGTACATACAGTTTGAAATTATAATAGTCAGTATTACATTTTGGTACAAATGGTTTAAAGTCCAACAACTAAGAAATAAAAATTTGTTTCTGTGAGATGTGAGACAGTATAAAAATTACAGTCTGACACAGATTGTGTACTTTGGTAGGTAGTTACCTACCTACCAAACTACACAGCATCACATCACAGCAGCCCATAACCTTAAAACTTCCCTCCTCAGTGCACTGACCAGTGTCAATCACATGACAACTACACACTTGCATATGTATGTCTGTCTGTCTGTCTGTACAACCATTAATGTAGTAGTTTGGTGAAAGGAATAAAATTTAAAGAAACAGTTTGAGAGTGTGTAGTGGATTCATCTGGCTTAGAATGGTGTCAAACAGCAGGCTGTTTTGCACAAAATAATGAACTTCAGTATTTCCATTAAAGACAGAGAATTCCTTAACCAGCCAAATCACTATAAGCGTCTCCATAAAATTACTTCACCTGTTACCGCTGTTTGATTTGCAGCCTGTTCTTATTTGGTGTGATTCCACATGCTGCAAGGCAGCAAACAGTTACGTCCCAAACCACCGGATAGTTTTAGGACCTAAGAATAATTCTCTGTCTCAGCGAGCAATGAAGTTTGTACTGAAGTTGGCTGTGACACTGTGACATTTAGCGACTATTGGACAGTGTTGTGAAGGAAAATAGTACCGTCACTTTCAGGGTCAAACAGCCAACAGAGACCAGTGCACTACAGTCCTTCAAAACGTGGATCCACGCACCCACCGACACAGCATCACCTCCCAGAAGACCTGAACTGTTAGCAACACCACTGTGAGAAATGCAAACCTCACATCAGTATCTTCTGGTCATAACTGAGCATTACCATGTTGCATAGCTGCATAGATCCATAGATTGACATGGAAGCTATAAATGACTACTGAAAAGGATACATTTCAAAAAAGTCTGTGACTTGAACAATCATCAGTCACCTTCTGCAGCAAAAAGGTTATAGAGCAATGTCAGTAGCAGCTATAGAGCAATGTCAGTAGCAGTTATAGAGTAATGTCAGTAGAAGTTATATAGCAATGTCAGTAGCAGTTATAGAGCAATGTCAGTAGCAGTTATAGAGCAATGTCAATAGCAGTTAGAGAGCAATGTCAATAAGCAGTTTCAGTATGTACTGCCTGCTGAATGACAGTGTCCATTTTGGGCTCTAATTCTGATCAGCACTGGCACATTAATCTGCTAATTTTTATAGTCTGATCACATCCTCACAGCACCTGTGTGTGCAGGCAACTTGCTTGCAGCCTGGCATAAAGAAACGTGAACATCATTATTGGCAGCACAGAATAGAACCCTCTCTGTAACTGCTTGTAACCCATAATGTGATACCTTTCTATTACCACCACAAATCAGTTCTTCACACAGTGCCATGATTCAAATCAAACTCTACACTTTGGAACCATCAAAGCCATCAGAGTACCTCATATCTTTTACCTGAAGACAGAAGCAGAACCAACTTCTGAAACATTAGCCAATAGAAAATGTGCATGGTACCGCACCTTCATCAGAAAATTTCAGAAGTTACATCTTTGGTACCCGCATTACATTTTTTGTAACAAATCTAAACGCTCAGTCATCTGACAAATTTGCACCTAACAAGAATGCTTAAAACAAGCAAATACAACTTACAAACAATTATGCACAGACTCCACACAGCCACGTAACATACTTGCCCAAACATAACACAACCCTCAAGACAAGATGGCCCTCTTCCCTCTTCACAGTCTCCAATTTTCAGTACAATACCTACACAGAATTCTTTTTTTTTTAACTTTGTGCGCAATGATAAGGCAACCTCCCAGTTTTTAAGTTTACAAAATAAAAAAAATTGTCTCTTGTTACGGAGTGAGTATGGTATTTGTGCACAATCAGAAGTGTACTGTGATGCCCCTGAAGTATTTACACAGCAATTAGTAACTCCAAAACTCACATCAGTACATAAATATGGATTACATAATGGAGTTTTGTGTCTTAGTGAGATGGCAACCAGGGCAGACCCAAGACATGTGGGCACCCCTTAGAACCCATATTCTTTACACGTTTTCATCCTAGGACAGGGATGGTGGACGTTTCTAAGGGTGTGTGCCCCAACTGTGGATAGTTTCAAACAAAATTCTTTCATGTGTGGAAACTGACTTTACTAGCACCATACTTCCGATTTTTCCAGCGATGTCTTGGCACCTGTTAGAAGTTGATACCCCGGGTAGCTGCCCAGTTGGCCCACCTTTATTCTGGCCCTGGTGGCAATGTTGCTTAATGCAGTACCAGCAGCTATTTTGTACTTACATTTACATAGTTAGAGACTTGTAACAGTCTACTTTTGCAGTCACATAAATCTGAAAAATCTGATACCCATAAATCTGTTCAGAGTTTTAAAAGAGTAGCAGTTGTATGTAGGAAAGGGAGCTGTCTGATTGGTTATAGTGAAGCAAACAATAAATTAGCTAGTTACAGATATTCACACAATATATAGTAGAGTACTGTCAATCAACGTGGATGGAAAATTGTAACATTCCTAGAGGAAAATTAGTGATTTCTATGAAAACATGGCTAATTGGAGTACAGTTCCTTGACCACACAAAGATATGCAGTGTCCTATGAATTGACTGATTAAATCTGCACCCCTAAATTTGTGTCATGTTGGTCCATGCATTATACTGAGCTATTAACTGGCTTGGCCTTGTAAAGCAGACACAATGTTTTTCTTTCCTGTGCAGTAGGAAATAAATTCTTTTGAGCTTTCAAGCTTCCAGCTTCTGTAGACTCATTGCTCTGATATGATAAATCAGCTACAAATGGCACATTCAGTTATACAAGGCTGTATGATATTTGTGTTCAGAACAGTTCACTGTAATGCAGTTGCCAGATGTTGCACATTTTAGTCCAATGTTCAGAACAGTTCACTGTATTGCAGTTGCCAGATGTTGCACATTTCAGTCCAATGTTCAGAACAGTTCACTGTATTCCAGTTGCCAGATGTTGCACATTTCAGTCCAATGTTCAGAACAGTTCACTGTATTGCAGTTGCCAGATGTTGCACATTTCAGTCCAGTGTTCAGAACAGTTCACTGTATTGCAGTTGCCAGATGTTGCACATTTCAGTCCAATGTTCCATTCACCATTTATAGGTCTCTTCCTCCACCACAGTGATTGGGTGCTTTTAATTCTTTTCCAAGAATCAGAACTAGAATTGTGTTCCCATTTCCCTCCTGCATCTCCTGCTACTACACACACTGTCTTCATCCCACATCTTCAAGTTAACAAATACATTTTGAAGATCCAAGTCTCCTGGGATGAGACCCTGCCACTGGGTTAGCATTTCTGAACATTTTAAAGGGTCATAGTGTCTTTACCTTCAGGGGTCCAAGAAGAATAGTCTGTTTGGACTCCCAACCCCTGAATTTGAAGGCACTGCGTTCCTTTAAAATGTCAGAAAACAGCACCTCAGTGACCCAGGGTCACATCCTACGATACTGGAATGCTTGAGAAAAACCAGTGTGGGAATTTGAAAAGTTGAATAATATTTTACTTCATTCTGCTGTCTCCTTCAGTGTCTTGATTTTGTGACCTACATCCTGCGACACAAAATTCACACACCTGTATGTGCCATTTCACTGTCTCCTGCAGCCTGTACCTGACTACAGACATCTATTGTATGTACACAGTAATGTCTCTTTCTGATTTCGTTTTTGACAAAATATTTTATGCATTAAATACGTAGCTAGCAGATCATGGGCAAGAATGTGTGAGCCGCCCTCCACAAAATATTCGATACAGTGCATTCTCCGTACACAAAACTTAGTACAATTATGCACACATGTAAAATTCTCATGACAGAGATTACAGACTTAAAATTATTTTTGATATGTACCAAAATTCCCCTTAAAAGTCTAAACCTCTGTCACCTATTAGGAATAAAATTAAATACTGTACAGCACAAATACAGCAAGAATGTGGACATGAGGCCAACTGTTAGCATCTAGCGAAAAGGCAGAACTGTCACGTTGCAGTACTGGTGATCATACAGCAATAACGATCAAAAGTTCTCTGCCTTCTGCTATGGTATCATCCTGCATGGCCCCTTGAATCATACAGTTCTGCCACCACTGACTAATCTAAATCATGTTTAAGTGTTTGGTTGGTTTACACTCGAAGAGGTATTTAAAATTGTTTATTTATAGTTTCGTTATCCAGTTGATATGTGTGGATGTATATGTTTTACGTCTATAATTTAATAATGCTTATATAGCATCATTTTTTATCTCACCAATAGTATTTGTCACTTCCTGTTGTTATTGTGACATGTATATGAGTGGGCGGTGAGTGGCTTTGCGGTATACAGTAAGCAAGCCAACAGGAAGTGATCACATTGGTAAGATAAAACAATGTCCCTGTAACAAACTGCTCTGTCTGTGGCTACATGAAGCGTATTTAGCTCCCTCTACCATACATAAAGTTGCTACCCTACATTGCACAATGCCTGTACACAACCGTTCACAAGTAACCAAGATTTCATGACATTTTGCACCTGGATTGATATGTTGGACCAAAGTGACTTATTCTGACATTTTTCCATGTATTTGCTTCCTGTAACATGCATATTCAGTTTCAAGAAAATTAGTAAGTTACTTTAAAATAAAATTCCTTTTAAATATATTTACAAATATAACTAACATCATTATAATACAACGACAGTCATCCTTTCGTGTGTTATTGTCAATTGATAACCTGGTTCAAAGTTATTGTCATCATTTGAAGTGCGTTTTCTCTGTTTGTCCTTCACAGCAACAGTTCCATAGTGACCATACATCACAAAACTGCAAATATATTTATAAAAATGACTCATTGCTGAGTTACAGCAACCACAGTGAACAAAATGTAACATCTTTCATCTGTTTTCATCAGAAGAGAATTGTATAGTTCAATTTTCATTGCCAGTACCAAGCTGATGGTTGGTTCAAGAGTCTACTCTATCAACATGTGCTGCGCAAAGGCCAATCCTTACCGTGAAAGTGGCACATGATGGTCGCTATGACAGCAGTGCCTGCAATCAGTGTGTACCTTAGGCCAGTGAATATCAACATTGCTACATGATATGACATCAACTAAGCCAGTGTTTCCCAGCTGTTGTCAGGAACTTCAAACACATCTGAGTGTCATCATAAATCCATCGTGGTGGCAGCAGTTGGTGCAAACTGACATATTGAACGGGATGGCACAAAGACAGACAGGAAGTTTGTCTAGTTCAGACTGCAAGCCAGCACAAGATATTGGCTGGTGGCCTTTTTATAGCCTGCAGTAGTAGTAATGATGTCACATGCCACTTGGTTAATGTGACTCCATCGTAACAACAGCATAGCTTGCAGATGTCAAATCAAGCACTAGCCACCACATACTGACGATGTCCAGAACAGCTGACTGGACTGGGGCCGACACTTGTTAATATGACATACTGTGTACCCTAGAAACAACAACTTCCCTGGTTTAAACTGCAGACACTCCCATTTTTCCCACAACAAATGTTGTCACAACACACAGTTCAATGACAACTGAAGAACACAGCAGTTCATCACACATGCATGCTTCATGTCATGACACCGATACACAAGGGCCACGCTGCTAATCACGATTTTTGAAACCCCATGTGGGGGCACAGCTTGCATGTCCTTGACACTGGCCCTGGGCTAGAATTTGCTGTTCCCTGTGATAGAACCCTACTAGTGCGTGTGATATGTGCTGGCTTCTGTATATGATAAAGAAGTAACTAATGACAACAGGGACCTGAAAATGGAAGCACAGTGTAACTTACAATTCAAAATGTTCACACTAGAGTGAGGTCCATAGGGACAAGTGCCATGGATTGAGCACCCACACGACTTTCTTCAGCTATTACACTTCCTCACATTTGCCTACCATTGTTTAGACAGTTTTTTTTTTACTGAAATGTTGATATGGTAACAGTCACTGATTGCAGCTGTTCTGAAGTGGAGGCAGATAAAAGGCTGGCAGAAACAGAGAGGCTAACCAGGGCATTAGTCTTACACCCTGCAAGACACATGTGTAATGATATGATTATGTTGATGTGTTTGTTCAGTTCTGTCATATGTTAAAAAATATATGAAAACTTTCCAGCCTATCACTTGGTTTTTGTACTTATTTCATTTGATATGTCCTCAAGAACAAGATAGGATGTTTGTGGAACAGGTAGTAATAAAATAAACACATGTGAAAATAAAAATTAATATTACATAAAATGTAACAAAATCATACAAAAAGCATAATGAAGCATCTGATACAAAACAAAATGCAAAACATGCAATATTACACCACCCAGTAAAAGTACTGTCTAATAATATTATTATGACGTGGCATCACACAGTCTCATGTCAAAAATTATGTCCTTACAACTGGTTAAAAGCAAAATAATGCATACAAAATGCTTTTGTTTGAAAAATATGACTTTTATGTCACTGAGTTCAACATCGGCAAGAATGGAGGGAAACACCTTTCGTCCAGGTGTTCAAACATGATGCCTTTCAGATACAATGAGCTTTTCATTAGCAGATGCAAATGATTAACCACAAATGGGGTTGGATGACACATGGAGAATGTGGCATAGAAGAATTCCTGGCCAAAAAGTTACTTTATTTGCATCTTCAACTGTTTTCACCTCTATTCTGCTGTCCAATTTTACTTCCAAATTGCAAGCATTTCATGCAACAGTTTTTATTTGAGAAAATTTATGCATAATTGTAACCTGTGGCAACCATTTTGTTTAGAGAGTACAATACAGTCAATTTTGTGTTCTGATGCCTTAACACAACACTTGCTTGTTTGTGTTAAAAACTGTGTCAAAGAGTGTTCTTTTTATATGTGACTTTGTTTGTTTGTTTGTTTCTTTCTTTCTTTTGTGAATATTTACAGAAAAAAACTTCCATTAAATAATATTGACACAATTTATAATAAAGTTATGTTAAAAGCAACATTAATAAAAATAAAATAATAATAATAAAATATGAAGCATTAACACAAAATATAAGAAGTTCAGGCAAAAAAGAATAAAATTAGTTGAAAAAAGAAACAAGCCTTCCACAAGCTGCTCACATGATATGTTATATTTCTGTATGTCTCATGTACGTTGCTGTGTCTGTCTGTACCATTCTGTTAATCACCTGGCCACACACCTTCAGTAAGTATGACTGTGCACAAATCATGCACACTGTCTTCAAGCCATTTCGATGCAATATGCAGTGCAGCTTATGGGCCACTACATGCCTCAGTTTTCTTTTAACAATTCTGAGAGTGGATGCTGACTTCACATAACATTGCTGTCAGACGAATGAGTTTGGAGGACTGGTGGAGATACTGGCAGGGGGACCTGTCTCATTGCCAATTCTCTACCACAAATGCCCAAATGGAATGTCCTGGGATCAAGCCCGGACATCTGTGGTGAGAGGCCAGAGACTAAATGCCTGAAAAATGGCATGGCCCACATGGGCTGGAGCAGTTTCAGTACGGAAGGTAATGTGACGTCCACACAACTGATGCAAGATCCTTTACTAACAACAACAGCATGCAAGTGTGTCACTGGGAAGTCACACAAAGTTTTGGGCTGAAAACATGAGTTGAGCAGGCCAACTGAAAGACCTGTGTGTGTGTGTGTGTGTGTGTGGTGTGTGTGGTGGTCAGGAGAGAGCCAGTGGCAGGCTGTGTGTGTGTGTGTGTGGTGTGTGTGTGTGTGTGTGCGTGTGTGTGTGTGTGGTGGTCAGGAGAGAGCCAGTGGCAGGCTGTGTGTGTGTG
>Ga0123357_10015411_pt1 | contig 10021 bp, 7 predicted proteins | sample TergutEmb28metaG_FD_89873 | JGI IMG/M metagenome (GOLD analysis project Ga0123357, IMG submission 89873) | Embiratermes neotenicus P4 segment gut microbial communities from Petit-Saut dam, French Guiana - Emb289 P4 | ecosystem: Host-associated > Arthropoda: Insects > Digestive system > Gut ... | reverse complement strand
CATGATGTGTTTTTGTAGAAAATGTAGAAGTTATTTTGGCGAAAAAAGTGTACCTTTGCTGATAATACTGATACTTCTATAAAATTTAAAATGAATGATTATGGCACAAAAAAAATTACACAACTTTTTACGTAAGAATTGGTGGATAAGCATATTGCTGATTTTATCTTTAGGAGGGATTATTTTGAGTTGTTGGGGACTCACCACGCAGAAACATAATTTTTCCGATAGTCTTTATGAAACATTTCGATTGTTCCATCTCCACCACCCATTTGATGAATATATGTCGCAGTGGCAATTGGAATATGCAAGATGGCTGATTCTTGCAGCATTTTTGTGGGCAACTTTTCGATTGTTTTTTGAAATTATTGCGCCTAAATTCTTAGCAGAACAATTAATTAAGCTTTTATATCACAACCATATTATTATCTGCGGTCTTAACGAAATCACAATCAGTTTGATAAAAAAGTTTGACGACCTGAAAATTATTGTCCTTGCTAAAGAAACAAATAAATATGCCGAAAATCTTAAAACAAAAGGCAAGAAATCGCCAATAGGCTTGCTCATAGGTGATTTTACGGATGAAAATTTTTTGAAGAAAGCCAAAATCTGTAAAGCAAGTCAAATATATATCGTAACCGATAACGACCAACAAAATGTAGAAATCGCTCAAACATTTTTTTCTGTATTGGAAAAGAAAAAATTAACGAAAGCCATAAAATGCTTTACTTTAATCAAAGACCGTGAATTGAAAAATATTTTGGAAGAGACAGTCCTGTTTAAACACAAAACAAATAATTTTGACGGTACGCTTTTCAATATGAATGAAATAGGCATAAAATATGGGACTGCAATGAATATTGATAAAATTTTACCTGAAAAGATAGACGTTCCGCCTGAGATTCTACTCGTAGGGCTGACGGAAAAAACTGAAATTGCTTTACTCAATTTAGCGCATTGCCTTACGATGAAACACGAAAAATTTAAATTCACAATCGTCGAAGAAAATATAAAAACAAGGGATTTGTTCCAAAAGAAATACGATTATTTGTGGAAATTTGCCGACATGGAATTTGCCGATGAAATTGAGACAACTTGTGCAAAAAAAATATTCAATTCAATTCTAATTTGCTCCGAAAACTCAATAGAAACCATTAAACGAGCTATTTCAATCCGCTATGATATGGCGAAAAACGAGCCTAATATTATTGCTTTTTGCGACAATTCGGATATATTCAGCAACGTGTTGGAAAAAGAAGGAATAGATATTTTTACGTTGTCAGACAGGTATATATATTTGGTAGATTTATTTGATTGGACAGCTCAATATTGTTTTAACTTGGGCGAGCATATTGAAGACGAGGCAAAAGAAACGCACAAAAAATGGGAAGAAACATTGAAAAAACAAGGTAAAGACCAAAGTAACAGTTATGATAATTTCTCAATCCATTTCAGACAATCAAATATAAATCAAGTATTGGATACGTTTTTGAAAATGGCAGTAGCATTAAAAAGCGATTTTGATGAAAAGAAATCCAAAGATAAAGAAACGCTGGCTATTATGGAACACAACCGTTGGATGATAGAAAAGTATGCAAACGGATGGAAATATGGCGTTGAACGTAAAAACATTTTTAAGATACATAACTGTTTGCTAATGTGGAACGAGTTGCCGGATGAAGAAAAAGAGAAAGATATAAATGCCGTAAAATTGATGTTGGAAAAATTAAACAAAAAAGAAACGAAGTAATGAAAGCGCAATACACTCCACAACCCTTAGACACAAACCACGTAGAACTTTCCGCCAACTTATTGGAATTAACCGAACTGTTGGCAAAAAACACGCACGAAGTTTGGGCGCAACACCGCATTGCCGAAGGATGGAAATACGGCGCAAAACGAAATGATACCGAAAAACTGCATCCTTGTCTTGTGGCTTACGAAGATTTGCCCGAAAGTGAAAAAGATTATGACAGGAATACGGCGATGGAAACGTTGAAGGTGATTGAGAAATTAGGATTTAGGATTGAAAAATAACACACTATATGGAATCAAATTTTGAATACTACGCATTTATCAGCTACAAGCGTGAAGACGAGAAATGGGCGAAGTGGCTGCAAAATAAATTGGAAGGCTATAAACTGCCTGCCGTTATTCGTAAGGAAGTTCCCCGTTTACCCAAGCGGATACGCCCGATATTCAGGGATAAAACCGATTTGGGAGCAGGAATGCTTACCGAAAGTTTGAGAAAAGAGCTGGAAAAATCACGATATTTAATTGTGATTTGTTCGCCACAGTCTGCAAAATCGGAGTGGGTCGGCAAAGAAATTACGACATTTGTCGAAATAGGACGTGCCGACAGCATTATACCATTTATTGTGGCGGGCGAGCCTAACTGCAATAACGAACAGGAATGTTTTCATCCTGTGATTAAAGAAAAAATTCCCGATGTACTTGGTATCAATGTAAATGAAATCGGGAAACAGCAGGCATTTGTAAAAGTTGCCGCCCGATTACTTGATTTGCGTTTTGATGCCTTATGGAATCGCTTTTTAAGAGAACAGCGCAAACAAAGGTTCATTGCGGCAGTTATCGGATTGGCGCTTTTGTTCGGTATTGGTTATGTGTTGGACTATAACTATCATGTTAAAACTTACTATTATAAAGATTATGTAGAGCAGTGGGGTCAACCTGTGGGAATTGGAAAGTTAAGTGAATCGGAATTTAAACACAGAACAGCAAGCTATCGTTTTAAAAAATTAAAAGGAAAAATTATAAGAGTCTCGCATGTAAATAATAAAGGTAACATTGTTGAACATTGGGATTCGGAATATACAGAACGATATGATGATATGCTTTTATCTTATAATGAGAATGGCAATATAAATCAGGTAAAGCGCTTGGACAGAAATGGGAAAGTATTATATATAATGCATTATGATGAAACATTGACAACCGCCAATTTCACATACGCCGATGCCAAAACAGAAATAACGTTATCGTCAAGTACAACACAATTATTTACAAGCGCATTTTATGAGTCGAATGAGAAGAGTTACATTTCAAAATATCTGCTAACTTATGATAATAATGGTTATTTAATACAATTGAAGTATGCAGGATATAGACAATCGCAAGTTTGCGATAATGAAGGAATTTACGGAAAAGAATTCGCAGTGGACGAAAAAGGTCGTATGATTGAAGAGCATTATTTGGGAAAAGATTATACCTCAAAAGCAAACAAAGCAGGATTGGCTATCAAAAAATTGGAATATGACAAAAATGGCGATCTTGTGAAAGTAAGTCATTTTGCAGCTAATGGTGAACCAAGTTTTGATGGAAACGGTTGCCATATTTATGCTATCGAATATGATATATACGGAAACAAAAAGAAGGAAACCTATTACGATAAGGAAGGAAACGTAACTTTGAGAACAGATGGTAAAATTGCTGGTTATAATTATGTTGTTGAAAATGGTTTTTTGATTCAACTAACTACCTTTGGCATTAATAAAGAGATATGTTATGTAGCAAAAGATGAACTCAACGAAAATAATGATATGTTTGGTTATGCTTCATCAAAATATGAATATGATGCCAATGGTTATACGAATAAAATTGCATTTTTCGATACTGAAGATAAACCCGTTATTATTTCAACAGGTATTTCTATAACAAAATTTAAGAACGACTCAAAAGGAAATCCTTTGATATATGAGTACTTTGATACAGAGGATAGATCGATTGAAAATATCTATGGATATTCAAAAGTTATTGCCGAATATGATTCAGTTGGCAATATTACATCTGCTTTTTATTGGAATACCCAAGGATCTCTTTCTTTGGATACAAAAGGAGGTATTGCTGGTTTCAGGCGCGAATTTGATAAATACGGCAAACTAACCAAACAGACGTTTTTCGGTACGGATAATAATCCTTGCGAAAGCATTGATGGCGTTATCACCGTAATTCAGGATTACGATAAAGACGAAAATCTAAAACAAGTATCTTTTCTATCTTCCGATGGGAAAACCTTAAAATTGAGTAATGAAGGCATTGCAGGGTGGAAATCGGAATACAAAGATGGTTATGAAATAGAAAGAACATTTTTTGATGCCGAAGGAAGTCTTACTGCAGGGAATATTGGTTATGCCCGAAGAACAACAAAATACGATGAAAATGGTTTCCCAATTGAAGGAGCCTATTTTGACAAAAATGGCAACCCAATAGCAATCTATGATCCAAATAAAGATCTGAATATAGTTTTTATATATTCAAAAATCGAATATATTTATGACAATGAGCAGAGAAATAAAATCGAAGAGATATTATATAATGGTAATATACGTTCACAAATTATTCGCTACAAATATGATAACAAATATGACTATCCTATAGAAATATCCTTTTTTGATGGTAATGGATCAGCAATCATAAATGATAATGGTTGGCATAAGATGACTTTAGCATATAACAATCAACAGCAAATAACTGAACAAAGACTTTATAATTCCAATGGACAACCTACGCTTGTGCATGACCAACTTGGAGGATTTGCCATTCTTAAAAACGAATACGATCAAATGGGTCGTATTTCACGTCAAACTTATTTTGGTGAAAACGAACAACCAACGCCCCTACACATGCCGGAAAGTTTAACAGGCTACGACAAACAGGGAAATATTAATTATATTGCCTCAGCAGACGGAAAAGGGAATATAATTTATAATCCTAAAGTAGATTTTGCTTATATGGAAATGAAACACGATGCTAAAGGCAATATTACCGAAGAATGTTTTTATAACGCAGATAAAAAATTACGACAAAATAATTTTGCCATAGCTCGATATAAATATAATAAAATAGGTCGAATAATAGACTGTAGTATGTATAACTATTTGGATAAAGCAGCCGACTTTTTTAGGGAATGGTATATATATGGTCACGAAGCACATGATGTAAGCGAAACGTATCTCCGATATGTGCGATGGCATAGAAGTACAATAGACTATGATGAACAAGGAAATCTTTTGTTTCAAAAATTTTATTTGTCCAATAATATTTTGGTTGCAACATATAAATATAACAAACAAACATATAAATGGGATTTTATCACCGATTGGCGGCAATATTGGAAAAAATTAATTCCAAACTGCCCATACCCCATTAATTATGGAGTAGAAGGATTATCCATATCATTAACAGGCAATGGTTGTGATATTGTTATACGGTTTACGGGCATATCGAAACATTCAATGGACGATTCCGAAATAACAACTTGTGAAAACTTTGGAAAACAATTTGCTCAATATTCAAAGAAAGAATCTCAAATGCCTTCCGATGCACAACTTACAGTAATAGGGATAGATAAAGACAAAAAAGAAATATTTCGTGTAACTTATTAAAACTTAAAAATATGAAAAGAGTAATTATATTATGTGCTATGATTTGTGTTTCAATTTTCATACAGGCACAAGAACTTGAACAAGTTCGTTCACAAGCTAATATGGGAAATGCAGAAGCTCAGTTTATGTTGGGATCTTATTATTTAAACAACGGAAATACTGAGAACGGCTTGAAATGGATACGAAAAAGTGCAGACGAAAAAGGGTTTGCTCCTGCACAATGGTTTTTAGGCGGTCTTTATTATGATGGAAAATTCGTAACCCAAAGTAGTTCTGAAGCAAAAAAATGGTTTCGCAAAAGCGCTGACCAAGATTTTTGTCTATCACAAATTTCGTTAGGCGCTTTATATTATGATGATAAAGATTGGAATAATGCTCTTTATTGGTGCGAAAAAGCGCAGATAAATTATAATAAAGCGTCGAAGCAAGAACAAAACGGTTATGCCCAAATGGGATTTAATATCAATCAATTGGTAGAAACAATAAATGAGTTGAAAACTAAAGTAAACAGTAACAAAATTAACAGCACTACCCCATCCGCGCCAAACACATCAACAACTAAGACCCCGAACGGTAAAATAGAAAAAGTTTGGGTAGAGCATAACATAATCAGTCCCAATGGCAATAAATGTATGAAAATTCATATTAGTTTTTCTGTCAATAATGTAAAAGGTGTTAATGGGTCGTTAATGGCGGCGATTTATCTCCCTTCTGGAAATGATTATCAACCTGTTGAAGCAATGAACTTTACTCCTACCTATGACAATTCTAAATATGAGGATTTTGTTATGTATGGAGATGAAAGTAATTTTGATTATTTTCTATCCAAAATCTATGGAAGATATATTGGTGCTAAATTAAAAGTATCTTTAACCATTTCAAATATTCGTCTTGAATCCGATTATATACCTTTTACGTATGATAAAACAACTCACACAACTTATTGATTTTCTACATTGAGATGCCATTGTATTGCAGTACAACAGAGATACTTTTTGCGTAACATGTTAAAAATAAAAAGATAATATTAAAAATAAAGCAAGCATATGACCTACAACATCTTCATCAGCTACCGTCGCGACGGCGGCTTTGAAACCGCAAGCCTGATTGCCGAAAAACTGCGCAATGCAGGTTACAACGTATTTTTCGACTTGGAATCCTTGCGAGCCGGAAAATTTAACGAACAACTGTTTCGCGTTATCGAGCAATGCAAGGATTTTATCCTTGTTCTTCCTCAAGACGGTTTAGACCGTTGCATGAATGAATCCGACTGGGTGCGGCAGGAAGTAATTTTTGCCATGCAGCACAACAAAAACATTATTCCTGTCATGCTGTCAGGGTTTCAATGGGCTGAAACTATGCCTGCCGGTTTGGAAGGATTGGAGCATTATCAGAGTATTGCCGCCGGAAGTCATGAATATTTTGATGCGGCAGTAGATAGATTAAAATCTTATCTGAAATCGAAAAAAGGTTTTACATGGAAAAAGTACAAAACTTATATTATTGGCGCAATTCTGTTGCTGTCGCTTGCAACAGGAGTCTTTTTATGGCATAATTACGAAGAAAATCAGTATTTTACAAATGTCTGTATCAACCAGACAAAACTGATGAGCAGCGGAATTGCGCAGATAAATTTAAATTTGAATATTGCAAACGGCGCGTACAGGGAATGGGGAAATTTTCGTAAAAGACAAGACAATGCCAAACCGCAAGATAAAGAAAAAATTGCACAAGAATTTATAGACTGGATCGAAAATTCCAAGAAATCTATTGTTTTTCCTAATAATGAACAATATAAGTTATCTGATGCCGATAATATTATATTGGAAAAACATAAAATACAGTCAGAAGAAATCAAAGGTTTCTACTTTCAGGTTTTGCCTCAAGACCCCGAAGATGTTTTATTCTATCTTAGTTCTTTGCAGGAAAATGCAAAAGAACCTTTTATGACGGGCGCCAAAGATAAGCTTGCAGAAGCGAGGTGCAAATCTCTTGAATATTTTGCTACCGCATTTTATTACTCACTACTGGGACAACTTTCTACAATGCCTGCCGAAGTATATAAAGAATTTGAAAAATGGTTGCCTAAACTCAATAATTTTGCAGGCATTCCATATCGAATCACTTTTCCGGAGAGTGAAACGCAAGGAAATGCCTTTATAGAAAAAGGAAATGACGTATTAAAAGATGTTGGGAAAGATATAAATTATTTAGATGACAGTATGGAGAAATTGCAAAATCAAATAGATGATATAAAAGGAAAAAATAAATAATCTCCTGCAATTCAGTTTGCCGAAAAATTTGCACAACCCCCACACATCACCAATTATAAACCCCAAACACCGCTTCCGTCCCCATATTAAACAGCAAATCAATAATGCTGAGATTCGCTTGAAAACCTTGCTTTGCTTCAAACACCTGATAATACGGACGAAAATTCTGCACCACCGGCGCTTTTTTCGGATGAATTGCTTCCCGTAAATCCAAAACATCCGCCGGAGGAGCGAAAACATATTCGGATGAATAGGAAACTGCCGGCGAAATATCCAGCAAAGAACAAACCAATTCCCTTAATTCTTCGTTGAAGTCGAATAAAAATCCGGCAGGCTTTTCATAAAACAGACGAAAATCGTCTGCATAATATTCAAAAAAAGGAGTGGAATTGTATGCCGACACAATGGCGTTCCAATGCAAATGCCGCCAATTGCCATGTTCGGCAATGCGAATGTCTTTGGTCGGACATTTCAACGAATCGGGTTTGACAATAGGAATGCTCAACGTTTGACATCCATTGGCGGAAGCAATGACACAACGATTACGATAGGTCTGTTTGACGTAGTTGCAATGCGCCTCAATAAACGTTTGCGGATAGCGGCACATCTGAACGTAATATTCCACCGGGGCCAGATAAGCCGTTGACAAAAGGACGGTTCTTATCATTTCGCCCGCATTTTATACCTTACTCGGCAATCTAAAAATCCGGTTCCAGCGGATTCCGCCATCGAATAAGCTGCGGTCTTTGTCGGTTGACAGCCAAATCAATATCGGCTTTCCTACGATATGGTCTTCCGGAACAAATCCCCACGAACGCGAATCCTGCGAATTGTGCCGGTTGTCGCCCATCATAAAGTAATAATCGTACTTAAAAGTATAAGTAGTTGCCTGACTTCCGTTGATCAGTATTTGGTTATCCTTTTTCTCCAATGTATTTCCTTCATACGCTACAATACAACGGGAATAAAGCGCCAGATTTATTTCATTCAATTCAACGGTTGCGCCCTTTCGAGGGATCCAGATAGGACCGTAATTATCGCGCGACCATTTTAATGAATCGACATACGGATAAATATCGCTATCTCCGATATTGTCGGGTTCGATATGAATTGAACGCGCCCATCCGTTTTTTTCTAATTTTTGTAAAGCGCTTTTTGTTAATGGAATTCGATATACCGGATTAAAAGAACCTTCGTCATTTTTTTCTATTCCAACCTCTTCAAAGACGTAATCTATATTTTGGAATCGATTATTTAATAAATATTGATCATCCACGCTCACGTCCAATGTTCTGAATTGTCGCTCATTCAAAAAATTGCCTTGAGTTTCCACGAAGTAATTAAATTCGGCATTTTTAGGTAACGGCAAATCTGTTCCATTAATATAAACTTCATTATTAATAATTTGAAGAGAATCACCCGGCATACCGATGCATCGTTTGACATAATTTTCCCGCCTGTCAACCGGACGATAAACAATGTCGCCAAACTTATCTTTATCCGACCAGACCCGTTCGCGTCCGTATCTTCGCACCGTGTAGTAATAATCTTCGTTCGACGGACTTTTTAATGCAACCGTATCTCCTGCCGGATAATTAAATACGACAATGTCGTTGCGTTTTACCTGTCCTAATCCTTTCAGTCGTTTATAGCCCCAATGCGGCCATTCAATATATGATTTTGTATTGATTATCGGGAGCGTATTCTGAACCAGCGGAAACGACAATGGCGTGTTGGGAACGCGCGGACCATAGCTTAACTTGTTTACCATCAGATAATCTCCCACTAAAAGCGATTTCTCCAAAGATGGAGTGGGGATTTTATACATCTGAAAAATAAACAAATTGATAATATAAACAGCTACCAATGCAAAAACAATGGCATCGACCCACTCGGCAATTTTCTTCAAGAATTTGTTCTTGGGATTTTTCCATGCGCCCCATGGGATAAATTTAGAAATATAGATATCAAATATGACGGGCAACCCAAGTAAGAGCCAATAATTTCCGTCCCAAATAACAAAAGCGAGATAGAGGACAGTGACAATGGAAAAGAATATCCATTGATTTTTTGTTACTTTCTTCATTATTATATTCATTAAAAATCCAACATATCATTCATATTTAAAAATCCTTTTTTACCCTTCACAAATTCAGCAGCCAAAACAGCGCCCAAAGCCAATCCTTTCCGGTTTTTAGCATTGTGTTGAATCCGTATCGTATCGGCATCCGATTCGTAGATAACTTCGTGAATGCCGGGGACTTCACCTTCTCTTTTCGAATAAATCAATAAATCGTCATTCGCTCCTGCCGGATTTTCTCTCCATCGCTTTTTCCGGCTGAT
>Ga0123357_10015410_pt1 | contig 10021 bp, 8 predicted proteins | sample TergutEmb28metaG_FD_89873 | JGI IMG/M metagenome (GOLD analysis project Ga0123357, IMG submission 89873) | Embiratermes neotenicus P4 segment gut microbial communities from Petit-Saut dam, French Guiana - Emb289 P4 | ecosystem: Host-associated > Arthropoda: Insects > Digestive system > Gut ... | reverse complement strand
TTAAAGAAAACTGCTCCCAGGGGCGGGATCGTGATGTCTAGGCTGTACGACCTGCCGTGCGCTCCCCAGTCAATGGTATCTTTAAATCCCATGTTGCCCATGCCGCTGCCGAAATAATCTTTGGCGTCGCTGTTTATAATCTCTTCCCATCTTCCTCTTAAATCAACCCCGACTTTATAATTGTGCCTGGGAACAGGCGTAAAGTTGAACACGCACAAAATCGTCTCTTTTGTGCGGGAAGACTTTCTTAAAAAAGTTATTATGCTGTTGTCCGAATCATTGGCGTCTATCCATTCAAAGCCGTCCCAGCCGTTGTCGCTTTCAAAAAAAGGAGCGTTGTTTTTGTACGCCTGATTCAAATCTTTTACCCATTTCTGCATTCCGGAGTGCTGAGTAAACCTGAGCACATGCCACTCCAGGCTTTCCTCGTGTATCCACTCCCTGACCTGACCGAACTCGCAGCCCATAAACAAAAGTTTTTTGCCCGGGTGCGCGTACATATACCCTATAATAAGCCTCAGATTTGCAAATCTCTGCCACTCGTCTCCGGGCATTTTACCTATGAGCGAGCCTTTCCCCTGCGTAACTTCGTCGTGGGAAAACGGAAGAACGAAGTTCTCGCTGAAAGCGTACAAAAAGCTGAACGTTAGTTTGTTGTGATGATACTTTCTGAAAACCGGATCGACTTTCATATAGCTTAAAACGTCGTTCATCCAACCCATGTTCCATTTATAGCCGAAGCCCAGTCCGCCGAGATATGTCGGTTTTGAAACCATCGGCCACGAAGTTGACTCTTCGGCGTAAGTCTGAACCCCGTCGTAATTCTCGTATACAACATGGTTAAAGCGTTTTAAAAACTGTATCGCGTCTATGTTCTCTTTTCCGCCGTATTTGTTCGGCAGCCATTCTCCCGATTTTCTCGAATAATCCAGATACAGCATCGAAGCGACGGCGTCAACCCTTATGCCGTCGGCGTGATACTTGTCCAGCCAGAAAAGCGCGCTTGAGATGAGAAAGTTTTTGACTTCGTTCCTTCCGTAATTGAATATGGCGCTTTTCCAGTCCGGATGAAAACCCAGCCTTTTATCGGCGTGCTCGTATAAATAAGTTCCGTCAAAAAAGGAAAGCCCGTGCAGATCCGTAGGAAAATGCGAAGGCACCCAGTCCAAAATCACGGCTATGCCGGCCTGGTGCAGCGTGTCCACCAGATACATAAAGTCCTGCGGCGTGCCGAAACGGCTTGTCGGAGCAAAATATCCAAGGGTCTGGTATCCCCAGGACGGGGCAAAGGGATGCTCCATGACAGGAAGGAATTCCACATGGGTAAATCCCATCTCGGCGCAGTATTTCGCAAGTTCCGGAGCAATCTCCCTGTAAGAAAGCCACCTGTTATTATCCTCGGGCTTTCTGCGCCACGAGCCCAGATGAACTTCGTAAATCGATACAGGAGCGTTAACCGAGCTTTTGGCTTTTCTCATCTGCATCCAGGACGAGTCGTTCCATTTGTAATCCAGTCCCCATACTTTTGAGCCGGTTTTCGCCGGAGTTTCGGCGTGGTAAGCGTAGGGATCGGCCTTTTCCACGCAGTAATTATTGTAGCCTGAGACTATGAAATATTTGTAGGTGTCGCCCTGTTTAATGCCGGGAATAAAGCCTTCCCATATGCCCGAGCCGTCGCCCCTGACAAACAGCTGATGGGCATTTTTATCCCAGAAATTGAAATCCCCGATTACGGAAACGCTTTTGGCGTTCGGCGCCCACACGCAGAAGTACGCTCCGTTTACGCCGTCTTTGGAAATGATTTTCGAGCCCATTTTTTCGTAAAGCCTGAAATGACTGCCTTCCCGGAACAGATGGATGTCTTCCTTTGTAAGGAGAGAAAAGCCCTGCACTCTGTTGTCCATAAATCACCTCAAAAAGAGTTTTTGTATTTTTTTACGAGCATGAAAAAGATTGTTTTTATAATGGCCATGACCGGAACGGCAAAGAGTACCCCCAAAAACCCGAAAACCTGTCCGCCGGCAAGCATGGCGAAGATCATAGTTACGGGCCTGAGGTTGACGTTGTGCCCCACTACGAGAGGATTCACGACGTTGCTGTCCACAAAAAGTATTACCGCAAACGCGGGAACTATTTTAAAAGCTATCGCTATCGTCTGAAACTGTATAAGGCCTACCACCACGGCCACGGCAACCCCGACAACCGGCCCGAGATACGGTATGAGATGCGCGATTCCTGCGATTATTCCTATCAGTATCGCGTAGTTCACGCCGATGACGCTCAGCGCGATCATGCTCATCACGCCGACAAACGAGGCTTCTATAAGCTGGCCTCTTATGAACTTCCCGAGCACGGAATCTATCTCGTATGTAATCGAAAGAAACGTTTCAACCGTGTTCGACGGGATAAGCTCCACAATCGATTTTATCCCCCTTCCGCCGCCCAAAAGCATGAAAAACACAAGCATCGGTATGAGGACAATCACGGAAAACAACGAAAACACATTCATGATGTAAGAAGGTACTTTATGCGCTTCCGACGTGGCTATGGAGCTTATCCTGTCGAGCGCCATATCGTAAATGCGGTAGTCTCTTATTATGGGAAACGCGGTTTCCAGTTTGGCTTTCCAGACGGCCGTATAGTTGGAAATATACTTGTAGTACGCCGGTATGTTCACCCTGAGCTTATCTATTTCGTCAAGCACAAGCGGCACGATGAGCAACAGAATTACGCCTAAGATCGCTATAAAAGCGGTGGCTATCAGGACAACGGCCACCCATCTTCTGTAGCCGTAAGATTGTATCTTGAAGACCAAAGGAGAGAGGAGGTACGTTATAAAGGCGGAAATAAGAAAAGGCGCCAGAATACCCCTTGCGAAATACAAGAACAGGCACACGGCGAGAAAGATTACTATGCCGACGATGAATACTCTGGTTTTTGACGATTCCGTTATCATTTCCTATATCTCGGAACATTTGAGTCTGGTGGCAAATATCGTGGAAAGGTTTTTCATTATGCGCAGCCCCGCCTTGACGTCGGAATCAACCATATCGTCGAACTTTACCCTGTATATAAGGTAGAGCTCGCTGTCCCTGAGCGCGACTGCGGAGGAGTCGTGCTTTCTGTTTTCTATAAGGGAAACTTCCCCGAAAAAGTCGTCTGCCTCGATAACTTTTTCGGAATTTTCGTTGTTTATCTTTACCTGTCCTTCTCTTATTATATAGACGACGTTTGCCTCCTGCTTGTCCTTATAGATCTGTTCGCCGGCGGCATACGTCTTTTTAAATATTATCAAAGCTATCTTGGCGAGCGTTTTGTCCGAAAGCCCCTGAAAAAGCGCCACGCGCCTTAAAAAAGCCACGTCGGCTTTAAGGGCATCGTCTATCATTAAAAATCTGAGCAGTTTCTTTATCATTACTGCTGCTCCGCGATAGAGTCTGCGGCCTTATCTTCGTCGTCATCGGATTTCACCGCGTCCTGCATGAACTGCTTTATATTTCCGTTTTCGTCAAACTCAAACATGCCCCATATTTTTATCGTGTCGTCGTCGCTGGCCGACGCGAGCATTCTGCCGGACTTCGAAAACATTATGTCGTTTACCCTGTCGTTGTGCCCGACCAGAGAAAACATATATCTCCCGTTTTTGACGCTCCATATCCTTATGTCTGTGTCGTCGCTTGCCGTGGCGACTATCCTGCTGTCTTTTGAAAAAGCCACCGCGTTGACTTTTTTTGTATGCCCGGTAAGTTCGTACAGCTTTGTAATCCTGCCTTTTTCAAACTTCCAAAGCACGGCTCTGCCGGAATCGTCTGCCGAGGCCAGATACCTGCCGTTAGGGCTGAAAATAACGCCGTTTACTATCGCGTCGTGTTCCGTCGCCGTCTGTATGAGCTTTCCGGTTTTTGAGGCCCATATGCGCACGGTTTTATCCTCGCCGCACGAAGCTATGTAATTTCCGTCGGGGCTGAATACCGCGTCTCTGACTATGTCGGTGTGCCCTCTGAGAACACGGATGATTGAGTAAGGCGGATTGGAGTTCCAGATTATGCAGGTCTTGTCCGAGCTTGCCGATACCATTCTTTTTCCGTCGGACGCAAAGTTGACGCTGTTTACGTAATGGCTGTGCCCTTTGAGCGTTTTTATGAGAGAGTTGGCTTTTACCGACCAAAGCTTGATTGTGGAATCGTTCGAAGCCGAAGCTACCGTCTTGCCGTCTACGCTCACCCTGACGCAGTTTATTATGTTGGTGTGCCCGGTAAGATATATCAGATTTTCCGAGTTGTCCATTCTCCACTTGACTATCCTGTAATCATAACCGGCCGAATACACATAATTTTCGTCGTTTGTAAAGTCTACGGAACGCGCGCTGTCAGTGTGAGTCATAAGAGTATGAAGCAGATAGTCATCAGCATAAACTGCGGCAGCTATGAACAAAAATGTAAAAGCCGTTGAAATTTTAAACAATTTTGATAACATCGCATACCCCTTTTGTATTTATTTGTAAAATCGTATTCAATTATATATTAATTTTAGCGTTTTTCAAAACGCCTAAACGACAAAGTTAAAAGTGCAAAGTTCAAAGTGAAAATGTGGTGTTTCGGCTCCGCCGAAATCTGTTATAAGTTTTCGCTTTGAGAAAACACATTTTTTGAACTTTGCACTTTTAACTTTTCACTTTGCCGTTAAGCCGCTTCAGCGGCGCAAATCGGCAAGTATTTGTACTATTTCCGGATTTGCGCTTTTCTTAACATAATCCATTGCGGTCAGACCGGAAGAGTCTCTTACATTCGGCTTTGCGCCGTTTATAAGAAGAAATTTTACGGCTTCGGCATCATTTCTGTTTAAAGCGATTATAAGCGGCACTGTCCCGTTTATATCTTTTGCGTTTATTCTTGCGCCTTTGTCCACAAGAAGTTTCGCTATTTCAAGGTTACCGGTTCCTATAGCCACGTTAAGAGCCCTTCTTGACGTCTTGGAATTTATAAAGGCTCCGGACATTATAAGCCTTTCCGCGGCTTTGTTATCGCCTTTGCTTATGGCCATCACAAGAGGCGTAGTGGCGTTATTGTCAACGCTGTTGGCGGACTGCGGATTATACTTCAGCAGTTCGTCGATAACGAAGTCGTTTGAGGCGAATACGATATACATCATCGGCGTAATGCCGTTCATATCTTTTGCCAGTACGTCCGCCTTATTGTCAAGCGCAAGCGCTATCAGAGCTCCGTTATTTGACATCGCGGCCGAAAGAACCGGAGTAAGCCCGTAGTTATCCGCGACATTTATGTCGGCGCCTTTGGAAAGAAGGAATGAAGCCATCGCATAATTTTCGTTTTTGTAAGCTATAAGAAGCGGGGACCTGCCGTCTTTATCTCTTATATTAACGTCCGCGCCGCGCTTTATGAGATCTTCAGCCGCGTTTATGTCGGAAAAAAGCGCGGCTTCAAGAAGATCGGACGGCTTTGCGCCGCTTGAATGAAGTTTTTTTGCTATGGAAGGATAACCGTTTTTTATGGCTATGGTGAGCGCCGTGAGCCCCTCGGTTGTTCTGGCGTTTATATCAATCTGCTTGGCGGCAATTATATCGGACACTACGCTCTCAAGTCCTCTTTCGCCGGCCATCATCAAAGCGTTTGTTCCGTTGTCAAGCCTGACTGTGACGTCCGCTCCGTGTTTTATCAAAAGGCTTGCCGTCTCGCTCATCTGTTTGTTTACCGCAAGCATCAAAACGCTCATGCCTCTGGTGTAGCAGTCGCTTGCGCTTGCGCCGTTTTTCATAAGCATTCCGGCTATATTTTCATTGCCGTTTCCCACTGCTATCAAAAGAGCGGAGTTGCCTATGGAATCTCTCGCGCTCGGGTTTGCCCCGGCCACAAGCGCGGTTTTGACCGCGCGTTCGTTGTTCTCCTTGACGGCGCTGATGAGATCTTTGTCAAAATCTCCGCCGTAGGAACAGACCGCAAAAAATAAAATCAGTAAAAACGCAGACTTCTTCAATGTTTTTGCCTCTCTCCGGCAATATCAAATTGCATTGTGTATCCGTCGCTGATTGTCACGGCATACTGCCGTATTGCCAGGCCGTTTCTGAACGTATACATCACTTCCGCGCCCGGGATTTTTGTAAAATCCTTCTCCATTCTGTTGTCGATTCTGGCATAAGCCGTTTTGGCGCTTGACAGATCGTCGGGAAGCGGCCAATACGCAAACTGATTTGGTCTTTCGCTGTCGACTATCACTGCTTTTATACCGCCGCACCTCGTGTAATACGCTATTGCTCCGCCCCACTGGTGGGAATGCGTCACAACATACTTTGCCCCGAACTCCGAAAGCTTCTTGCCGAACTCTCTCCAGCCGGTAAACCAGTTTGTGGCGTCGGCCACGGCAGACTGCTCGGAAAACCTGTATACCGGCACTATAGAGTACTTTGCGTGAAGGCCTGCCGCCACGGAAACAAAAACGTTAAAAACTATACCTGTAATAAGAACGTATTTTTTCAATTTTGTTACATCCGAAAGCAGATACTGCGCCGCCATTATGCAGAAAGCAAAATAAGCAAATGCGGGCCAGTTGGCTCCGGGCAGCCTTTTTAAAGCCGTGAATATGAAAAATAATATAACTGGAATTGAAAACGACGCAAGGAAAATCTTTTTATGGTCTTTTGAAACATAAGCTTTAAAAGCCGCAAAAAGACCGGATATAAAAATAAAAGGTCCCGCGACAAGGCACTGCGCGCCGAGATATTCGAATATATAGCCGAAGTTCAGCTTTTGATTATAAAGCCCGTGGTTGAGCTGGTATGTAAAAGATATCCAGCCGTTTTGCGAATTCCATATCACCACCGGCAGAAAAACTATGAACGACGTCAAAAACATCATGTAAAAATGAACGCTTTTGAACCAGCAGAGCTTTTTCGCGGCTATCATATAAATCAAAAGGCAGGGCAGGAATAAGACGGCGGTATACTTTGAAAGCATGGACAACCCGAAAAACAGGCCGGTTATGTACCAGTATTTTATTTCGCCGGTTTCAGACAGCCTGTACAAAAAGTACACGCTCAGCGAATAAAAAAGAAAAACCGGAGTGTCGGGAGTGATTATCACGGAAGCGACCATCATCAAAGGCAGCGTATTTACGCTTATGACCGAAGCCGAAGCGACAGTTTCGCCGAAAAGTCTTTTTGCAAATTTCCAGACAAATACGCTTAAAACAACCGTGACGATTAGCGAAGAAAATCTGACAAAAAATTCGCCGTCGGAGAAAAGAGTGGTGAGTTTTATGAAGTACGCCACCATCGGGGAATGGTCGTAGTAGCCCAAGGCAAGATGCCGCGCCCACAGCCAGTAATACGCTTCGTCGGGATGAAGCTCCAGTGCCGCGGAAAGAAAAACTTTAAAAAGGAGTACGGCGCACACCGCAAAAAAGGCGGTCTTTTTATTGAATATCCTTTCCATTGACTCTCCAGATGCCGATCCACAGGATGAAAAAACCGGCCATAACGGGAATAACCGTGACCGGAATTATTTGGTTGAGTTCCTGAACGGGTATATAAATAAGGTAAAAGTACACGACAAGCGCGCCGAAAAGCGCCGACATAACGAGCGGAAAATACTTCTTTATGTATTTTCCCGGTTTTCCCGCAAACAATATGAACAGCACGGAAAACCACGCCATAAAAGAAATTATTTCCGTAAGGCCGGCATTTTTGACGTAATAGTAAAAAGCCGAGAAAGGCTCGAACACGAATCTTAAAACCGAACCCGACTGCTTTTCCCTGTAAAGTATGACTTTAGTCACCGGTTTTTTCGCAAGCAGCAGCGAAAGCTCATCTCCCGGCTTTCCCTCTAAAACGGTCCAGACGTCGCTCATATAACCCCAGCCGTGCCAGTCTGTCGAACCGGCCATTAAAAGATTATTATCCCTGGCAAAATCTATCATCTGTCTTTGTTCGGTTTCGTCAAAATATCTGTAGCCGCAATTGTATATTTCAAAGCCGTCTATGCCCATGTCCGCAAGCTCTTCAAAAGTAAATTTGTGCCACTTCCACCAATGCGGCATTAAAACGATTATTCCGTTCGTGTGGGCTTTGTATATAAGGTCTTTCAGCCGCATATCCGCATACTGCGAACCGTCAAAAGGTTTGGGAGAAAGAAGAAGAACCGATACCGAATCAAGCGTGCGCATCTCCATGCCGGGAAATACCGTCTTCAACTTTACGTCGGACGGAAATCTGCTGAATCCTCTCGTATGATTGTGTTCCGTGTTAAAAAAAGCGTCAAATCCCTGTAATTCGTGAAACCTGATGCAGGATTCCGGCGATGAGACGGCATCATGGGAGTTTATGGTGTGCGAGTGCAGGTCTGCGGCCATATATCCCTGCGGCTTAATCAGTTTCGGTCCCGGAAGCGGCAGCAAAACCACGGCGACGAAAACCGTAGCAAGAGTAAGAAGGCTGTAAGCGGCGTTGATAAGCAGGCGTTTCACGCCCGTGCGCTTGAGAAGGCTGTAAAGAACGGAGGCAAAAAGAATCCAGCATGCCCACGAAACTACGGCGGGAGCATAAAAATTCCTGTTTAAAGTTATAGCGTAAAAAGAAAAGGCGTAAAGCGGTTCCGTAATTATTCTTACAGCAGGCCACTGGATTGAAAATCCGTGCGCCGGCGAGCCGGAAATGAGATTATAAAGCTGCATGGGAGCGTAAAAAAGCAGACTTGAAGCGGCTATAACGCACAGGCACGCCAAAAGTCTGTTTATATCTTTCATCTTTACCCTTCTGTTTTCCTGTTTTAGTTTGAGGCGGATCCGCCTGCGGGCAAAGGTTTTACATAATCCACCGCAAGCGCAAATTTCGTGGCTCCGGCTCTTTTGGCAATATCGACAAATCTTATAACGTAATCGTACTTGACGTCTTTGTCGCCCTTTATGACTATAGGCTTATTCGGCGACGAAGACAAAAGATTTTGCATTGTGCTTTCCACCAGCGTGTCGTTGATCTGTTTTCCGTTTATGGAGACGAAACCGTCTTTTGAAATCATAACTTCTATGTTCGCCGTATCTTCATGCTCCGCGGTCTGGGACTTAGGAAGATTTATTTTAATGCCGGGCTGCAAAAGCATAGGCGTCGTTATCATGAAAATAATAAGAAGCACAAGTATGACGTCCGTAAAAGGCGTTATATTTATGTCCGACATCACTTTGTTTCTTTTGGTGTGTTTCGTGTGTCTGGAGCTAGTCATTTAAATTTTTCCCCGACAGATAATCCTGAACCGCAGAAGCGCAGTACTCCATGTTTATCACAAATTTATCTATAAGTTTTGTAAAAAAGTTGTAGGCTATAACCGCCGGAATCGCGACAAAGAGGCCTGCCGCCGTCGCGATAAGAGCCTCGGAAACTCCGCGGATGACCACGGAAATTCCGCCGGAACCCATAGCCGATATATCGTGGAACGCCCTTATTATTCCGATAACGGTGCCGAACAAGCCTATGTAAACCGCTATGCTTCCTATCGTGCCGAGAATCGTGACAAATCTTTCGAGCTTTACGGTTTCAATCATTATTTCTCTGTCCATCGCTTCGCCTACGTCAAAGTTCTGGTCCCTGTACGCGAGAAGCCCTGCTTTTGCGACGGGAGCCATCGGAGTATTTGTGCTCTCGCAGAACTCTATGGCGTCGTCAAGCCTGTGTTTTTGCAGCTTTACGGTAAGCCTTTCGATAAATCTTGACCTGGTTGTCTTGGACTTAGCCCAGAACTCTATGAGTTTAAAAAGAATTACGGTTATGGATAAAACAGAAGCGCCCAGAAGGACGATGAGCGCCCATCCGCCCATCTCTATTATCTCGAATAAGTTTTTGCCTTCAAACATTTTTTTCCCCTTTAAACAACAATTAATAATTAACAATTTACAAATAACAATTATTGAACGCGCTTCGCGCGTATATTATAAAATTGCGTCTTTGCCGCTAAATTCTTAATTCTCCTGTGTCGTTAATTGTTATTTGTTAATTGTAAATTGTTAATTGCTTTTT
>Ga0123357_10015409_pt1 | contig 10022 bp, 5 predicted proteins | sample TergutEmb28metaG_FD_89873 | JGI IMG/M metagenome (GOLD analysis project Ga0123357, IMG submission 89873) | Embiratermes neotenicus P4 segment gut microbial communities from Petit-Saut dam, French Guiana - Emb289 P4 | ecosystem: Host-associated > Arthropoda: Insects > Digestive system > Gut ... | reverse complement strand
GGGGGGGGGGGGGGGGGGGGGGGGTAAAGACGGTCGGTGCGTATGGCTGAAAACCTTATCACCTTCGTGTGCCGATTGTCTTGAAATCTCGGAGCCTCAACCTCGTGGAGCCCTCAGGGCCGGTCCAGGGATTGCTTGACCCTTTACTTCAGACTAGTACAGAAGTATTAATGAAGATACTTGTTAGTTGAACAGTAGGATGAGAGCAGCGTAGTGACTGTATGAAGCAGAGTTCTGCTGTGATCATAATGACTGCTGATTCGCTGTTCTAAAATCCTCGTCTTTTATGACAGTATAAATTCACATCGTCATTATTAATTGTTTGAACTATGCAACAAACGAAGTCTTAAATTTTATGTATTATGACGTAATGTAGATTGGTTTATGGGTGCCCACGTTTCGGAATAGTTGACTGCCTCCATCTTTACGGTAGTGGAAGACTACTTGTATCAGCACTTTCATGAGAATATCATATCTCGCATTTCAGGTAATGTTATTCATGTTTACGTCTGATGAATTACGCTGCCGGCTGTAAGCTTCGATATTATCCGTAAGGTCTTCGATTTAATTGGAAGGTAGTCTCTGGGAATCTCCGTCGAACTGCCAGGCATCGTGCGACGTTCATGTGTGTGTCTATCCAAGTGCATGCCGACATAGTTGCTCATGACTTTGTGTGTTTATCGACCCTGATCATCTTACCATTCATGTTAAGTGACCAGTGCGCCGTGAACACAGCTAAGTACTCCCAACTATCAAGATACTGTTTTTAAAGCTAGATAAGTGTTTCCCAAGCAGGTTTCCGCAGAACATCTTAACGGCTTCCGAGAGAAATCATGTAATAAATTAAAAGCAAAGAAACACATTTTATGCTGTCTGTCGAGGGAGAACTGCGAGTGTGTTGGTCGGTATTGCAGCCAAGAGTTCAACTTTTGTGCAAAAAAGAAAGAAAGCCAAGTGTCACATTGAATTTAAATTTTCTATGAAAGTGAATGTGGACTGAATTTTGATGTCTAAGTACGAGTATGCTTTGTTTTGTTTTGCTGTTTTTTATTTAATAAGTCTTAGAATAAAGGGCAACTGACTGGAAGAATTTGCTGCATTTGTTTTCTGCGATGTAAGCGGATATATCATTTTAATTATTTATTTATTTGTATCAGTATTCGAATTGCGATCCGCGCTATTTACTTTTTCCGACCTGTAATCATATTCATATTAAGGGGTTCCTGAAGATATGAAAAATTGTTTTGATAAATTGTAATATTCAGCACCCAGTTCTGTCCACTGTACGTTCTGCGCCGAAGAATTTCCAGCATTTCCACAAGGAAGAGTCCAATGCATTAAACAGTCGCTTTATACTATTTATTGTGCTCTCTAATGTTGGACCAGTGAGGCCCGAAACGTGCAGAAATTAGTGGTTTTATAATATTATTGTTTTCTGCAATGAAGCTGTGTGCAGTTGTTGGCTAAAATTGTTGTAATTGAATTGTAATCCACGGAATGGAGAATGCGGGGAAAAAATGTGAAAGAGAGAGGTTGGTTAACTCCGTTCTGGATTAAGTAATCCACGGAGAAGAATTTTTTCTCCAGAATCGGACAGTCACTTAGCTAATCAAACTTCCCCGTCCTTTTATTGAACTCAAAATTTTGTTACCGTGTTTTTTAGGGCCCACTGCTGGTTGATATCGATTGATGGTTTGTTACAACACGTAATTCGATTCAATAACGTTACTTTTGACGGGTTGTGTATCACGTGGCTTCTTTTTTAACATTGTCGTAATTGTAATTCTGATTTTTTAAATTAAGATTTTTAATTATTGTCTTACAGCTACTCGTTGTTACTTGAGACTGAAAACCCCCTCAAATATTATGTTGTGTTTGGTGCAGTTTGGTCCAGTATTCAGCTCCTCTAATTTGAAAACCTCATCGAATCCCTCGAAGATGGTTCGTAAAATGGTATCGTGTTGTCGCCATTGCTGACCGTCCGTACAGTGTCCTGTTGTCTGGCCCTGATCACGGCAATTGCTGCTGGCTGTTGTACAGTTTCTGTGCGATAAACCTGCCTTTCCCGAGGACACGATAGAAGGGACGCTCTAATTCCCATCCGACTACCTCGAGTTCCTTCACTCTCAACCGATCACTTGCAGCACGCAGGAATTGTTGAACCGCATCCAAAGCAGTTCAGATCAACGTCATTAGCAAGTTATACTAATAACAATCCATGTGCTCTTATTGTCTTATGCCTAGTCGATATACTGATCAGGTTACAGGCTGCACGGTTCGGGATTCGTATCGACGCAGGGCCACGAGATTTTTCTGTTTTCGAAAACCATCCGGATCTGCTATGGGGTCCATCCAGTCTCCTACTCAATGCGTAGCGTGGTTCTTCCCTGGGGGTAAAGCGGCCGGGGCTTGAAGCTGACTACTCACCTCCGTCTAGTGCGGAGGTTAAAAATGAGTGGCGCTATACCTTCATGGCAAAGACAGGCATAACTTTGCTTTTTACATTTTTGTTGTCTTATGCCTGCTGTGGGGATATTGACAGGGAACAGTTAATCTTGCGCGGAGGAGAGTCGCAGGTGCAGGCCTGCTAATTGGAACGGAGATCTGGTTGAGAAGTTAACAGGTGATCACATAGTTGAGAAGTTCCCTGAAGTGTGTAGAACCCAAATGTTTATTAGTGTTCATAAAACTCCGTTTATGGTCCCTAGTTGAGCCATCTGTATCCAGTCCACTCCTTATTATCCTTTCCCGTAACATCCATAATAATTTTATCCTTCCATCTATGCTTGAGTCCTACAAGTGGTCTTTGTGTTGAAGGTTTTCTAGTAAGAAACATATGCGGTTCTGTCCCGTGCGTTCCACAAGCATTACCAATCTATTTTTCTTGAATTTTATCACCCTAACAATCCTGGTGAAGAGTACAGAACATGAAGCACCTCTTCATGCAGTTTTTCCTAGCCTTCTCAAATAACTCCATTTGTATGAGAGACCGAGTTTCACACCCATTCAAAACAAGAAAAAAAACTTGAGTTCTGTGTATTTGAATCGTTACGTTTACAGACAGCAGATGGGAAAGCAACGGCTTCTGAACTGAAATTGCCGATCATTCCCCGAAGCTGCTGTTAATTTATTCGTAAATTCAGTTATGGTTTTTTACTGTTGCCACATGTGTGTGGTATTTGTTAGCCATCTTTGTATTGCGATTTTGTCTTGCATTATGGTGACGAAATATGTCACGTGATACGGAGGCTCCTTCTTCTGGCGGCCAAAGTGATTTCCCGGCCTCTAAATGTTCGAAAATTAGCCATTCTCTGGATTTTCGCGGGGTTCGCGGAAAGACGCAGTTGCTCTAAAGTTAGCATGCTCCACATGGATACGGTCCGTGCTGTACTTGCGAGCCAAACAACAAACCAGCGCTGCTGCGATTTTAATGAGGAGTCGTTATAGGAGGCAGGCAGGACCGACCCCACATACACATCCATTAAAACAAATTGACACCTGGTGAGGGAATAGGGCTCGCTGTTTACTTCACATCTTGCAGTAAACGAGATGTTCCTCGGGCAGCCCCAGATAACGAGCCACCGGGCCAGCCGGACAGTTACACTTGTTAACATAACCAACTTGTCCGGGCTTTAAGCTGATTTCTTTTTGGGCCTTTTGCTTTTTGCCATCCCAGATTCTTGCAACTTTGGCTCTGTTGTCCCAACTGGTTAACGCACACTGGCAGCGCACACTCTAAATTTGCTTCCGAGGTCATGTGCGTGGACACTGGAGTAAGCCGCGTGTCTCAAATGGTGGTCTGTGTACCGCTGCCGATCCTCAGATTATATTTAATTTTTAATAACACAAGAACAAAACAGTGCTATTTTGCACACTGCATAGAGTTTCATGACAATTAGTGATTAGTAATTTTATTTTTAACGTTAGTTGCCTTAAGCGACGTTTCGGGAATTCGGTCTGCTCCCGTCTTCAGGTGATTGTTGTCATATTACAGATGGTTATTGTTATTACTACTATTATTATTGCCTTGAGCTCACACCAGTTTAGCTGGTTTTCAAAGAGTAGGGTCTTACTAACAAAGCACGTCTTATCCATTACGGCATTGCTACGTCTATTAAATGTTGTTCTTTCATGGTTTTGTGAAACCCAACTTCAACTGGTCTGTTGTCACGGCAGTTCCATCAGCTATCGTGGCCTGTCGTTATGCAGTTCGTAATACTGAGTTCTCTAACACGGACTGCGGCCCATATTTATAATACAGCGTTGGTGGTCCCTTTGACAGCCCACATTCTATAGCCAAATCTAGATGGACTATGGTGGCCACTTGATGTTGACGGTGGGTGTAATCGCCTTGAGCTAGTGCACGACATGCACTGGCTGTATGTGCAGTGTTTCCGGCTCCCCTCTCTTCTGCAGTTGTCGCTAGTAACATTTGTGTCCTTCAAAATGTATTTATTATCATTGGTACTGAGGGCCTGGTCCTGGTTGGCTATTATTTGCGACGTTCGGGTTTTGTACGACGGCCTGGTGACTGCGGTGTTCAAGAGACTTCGTTCCGACCCAACCCGTCTCCGCTACAATAAAAAGTCAAATCTATTAGTATAATGAAAACTGAACGCCTGTAGATAGAAATAGAGCGAACTCCTAAACATCTTGTATATCACATATGCGTCGAACAATGGGCATTACGTGTAGACAAGGTACGAACAGCCTGCTGCTTACCAACGAGCGAATTTTGCGTTTTCCATTTCCTGATAATAACTAATTAACTTGTGTTGTTTAAGGTTTATACGTCTATGAAGTTTCATATGGACACCTTCTAGGTTGACTCCGTGTAGTTTGGTAGGTGGTACCAACATTTCACAGGAACACACTGCATGCGTCTTTCCATTTTTATCTCTTCATGTTTTCGTTATTACTTTTCTTTTTGTCTTTCGTTTCGTAATTTTCTGCGGGTTTCCTTAATGTGCTCTGAAGCAACTATCCTCCTGAAACGCCGTCACCCTCCCTACCAGACCACACGACGTCAACCCAAAATATATACTGGTGTTGCCTAATTTAATTTAAACAATAATACGTGTCCCCTTCTCCACTTTCATCTCGTTGCCAATACAAGTATCAGAAGCAAGACATGATCTTAGCAATAGGGTGGCGGTTGGTGTGTTAGGCAGTGCAGGTCACTGACACACCGATTTGTCTGCAGCTGCAGCTGTTCCGTAATTACGCCTTTAACGTATCTTGCATTGCGCATGTGCATGCGTTTGGTGTTACAAACTTTAGTTCCGGATATCTTTGGTGGCTCTACTGAGCTGCTGCAGGTAAATCGCGGCATACTGTCTCAAATTACGCTAATACTTTTTGTTGTATATTACCTTTGTTCACTAATTATCCACCATTCGACGCTGTATAATCAGAGATATCGAAAGCGTCGTTATATATAACCAGAAATAAATACGACACTTTTTCATTTGTAGCGCCACGTCAGACGTTAGCCTGTATGAACTTTGTTAGCGATATAGTGTTAGGAATTATTGGAATAAATCCTACCTGTTATCCTGTTTGTTGTTTATGTTTCGACGTCCTAGTAGGCAATAAATTTGATTACACAGTAGGATTTGCACTGTACAGTGTGAGACAAATCGGGTAGGGGTCCTCTGACGTCACAGCTCTTATAGTGGTCTGGGGAACCTGCGCAGTAGAGCAACGTAAGACGTTTTATCTTCAGACGGAGTCTAGCTCGCCTGCTATTCAGATCTCGAGGAATAATTTGTTTTATGCTTGGTTATAAATAAGCAGCAAACATTTCCATTGACACTTCGCGTATTTCCTGGCATTTTGAATGTGATTTTTGAAAATTATAAGCTTTAGTGTTTTAATATTTAGAAAAATAAGTTAGAATATATTCAGGACAGCAGAAAAAGTGTTATGATTAGAAATGAATGTATTGTCGTTTATTAAATTTGAGGAAGAAACTAATGAAATGCTACATTTGAAGAATAGCTTTGTCTGGTGCAGAAACTTGGGCAAATCCGAAGATAGATCCTAGTTGCTTCGAAAATGATGAAATGTGGTGCTGGAGAAAGATGGAGAGGGTCAGTTGGCCCGATCGTGTGAGAAATGAAGAAGTATTAAAGAGTCATGGAACACAGGAACATCATACATACTGTAAAACGTAATAGGGCTACCTGAGTTGCTCACACTTTGCGTAAGAACTGTCCTTACAACATTCTTACTGAAAACGTATATAGGGGACGTAAAGACGAGGAAGAAGACTTAAACAACTACTGGAAAACCTTAAGGAAAATAGAAGATACTGGAAATTGGAAGAGGAAGCACGAGATTGCTGCACTCTGTAGAGAACTCGCTTTTGAAGGGGCTGTGGACCTGTCAAAAGACAAACTACCTGATGAATGAATGAATGAGTGAATGAATATCTGTGTATTACCAATTTACACATATGTACATATGTACATACACCCATAAACGTTCTGGTTCTCCTGTTGCCTACAGCGGACCTAATAAGAGAGCACCCAAACGTATTATGAAATTTGCTCCATACTTTGTCCTTGACGCAGTTGGTTGCGGCACTGCGCTACAAACCAGAAAGTCGCGGGTTCGATGCCTCAGTGTGTTATTGGGGTTTCTCACGGACTTAATCCTTCTGACCGCACTATGGTTCGACTCAGTATCTAACAGAATTCAGTAGCACGGATGTCTCCTAGGGGTAAAGGAGGCCGGTGGGTAGAGCTGACATGTTTACCACCTTCATGTGCTGATTGTCTAGAAATGCTGGGAGCCTCATCCTTCTGCAGCCCTAAAGCCCAGCCCAGGCCTGTATAGGGATAGCTGTACCGTTATATTTACCTTTACCTTTCTCAGTATATATACACCTTAGTACGGTTCTTAAGGCTGTATATTTAGTATTGCTCTGGAGTTATGAGGAAGATGCGGTTCCTCATTCCCAGCATTTCTCTTATTTAATTACATGAGCAGAATTTAATTTTTAGTGTGAGATTAGAGAGGTTTCCGCAGCGGGGTTGATGACGATTCAGGTATTTTGGGATTTTACAGCGTGTAGACGGATAAACCGTTAAGGACGTTTCGGAGAGTCGTAGTGCCTCCGAACCACCGATAAGTATTGACTAATCGACATTGCGTAACATCCCGGAAGACTTGAAACTCTTTTTATCTTAATTTGAATGTTAGTTCATGTGCGGTCAGTACTGTGACGGTGCAGGACAGACACTTAAGCGCGTCTTAAGTCACATCTCAGTCAACATGTTTCTGATTCGGATAAGAGTATTAACAAACGTTAACATGCAGCCGGTACGTACACCGTGAGACACGTTGTAACACAGTTTAACACAGAAATAAAAAGGAGGCAAATGCAAACTTACAATGCAATTAGAGTTCCAAACTTGATATTAGTCAGCCAGACAGAAACTTTGAAAAACTGCATACAGAGAAAATATAGAGGCCAAAGTTAAAGTGATCGGACGTATTTTCTGCACAGCAGAATGGTACGCTGTAGAAGTACGCCAGATAGCAGGCAACAGTACTGTACCATTTACAAAGAAATACAACAAAGCAACACAGGAATTAAAGATCAGCGTACACGCTAATCCGTAGTCACTATTTGAGCTGAATATACAGTGCCATTATTTTATCTGATACATTTCCTTTATAACTTCCTACAGCAATTTCGTGGATATGAAGTTCCGTGGTTATTTTTCAAAACCTTAAAAGTGGCCCGCGAGCAAAAAGTTTGCGAAACGCTGGTCTAAACCCTTAGTTTTCTCGCACATCTGCCTTGAAGCAGTGTTTGAGCTTCACCAGAAACACAACAAAACGCACCACCTACAGGAAACACACTGCAAGGGGCAGTACACGCACTAAGCTACGTGCATGTGAATCGTTTTTGAAGGCTGCAGGGGAACAGCAGAATAATCAGTGCTAATGACACAAATACTGGACTCGAAAATTGTATTTGTAAGGTGCAATAAAACTATTCCTAAAGAAGGCATGGCTGTATAAAGTGGAACTCGGTTATGACGTCATGAAAGGGACTGGATATTTTGTGTCGTTGTAACCGAGTAGTATCATGTTATGGCTAACAGTGAGTAATCAATTGGCATCACAGTATATCTGTCGTTATAGGCGAAGTGTCGCATAAACCCATGTCCTTATAACCGGGTTATACTCGCTTTAGGAAAGGGGAGGTAGGAAATTTAGGTATAAAGTAATTTCAGGAGATCCTACGTTTACTTTGAGGCGGCAGTGTTTGGTGCAGAAGAGAATGTAGAGTAGTTCGATGTGTGCAGTTCTTAGAACTGACGGGTTTAATTTGTAGCATGCGCATTGGGCCGGCAGTGGAGCTGCTGCAAGTGCAAATGTTGAAGACGCAACACTTCCATTTCACTTATATGACATTGTTAAGAACCGACAGCTGTCGCAGTTTCAATTTTCAAGTGACACCTAAATTGTGTTGTTTCTTTCAATACTCTGATGGTCATCTCAGGTCAACTTCCATATTCTGGGCAGGAATAAAAACAGGAAACCCCATCATATTATATTGAAAGAGGTGGAAGAACACTTCCCACCTACTCCACCCAGGTTTCCCTTTCTTCTTTCCCGGTAGCTTTTTACTCAAATACACGAGAGAGTTTTCTTCAACCAGCAGCAAAGTGTGAATCCTCTACATGCTTCTATCTCTCTCCCCTACTACATATAGCGCGGCAGAGGGGGAACTGTTGAAGAGATGATGGCATACTGGAGTAGGACTAAAGTGAAGTGTAAGTGTGTTTTAAAAGCCTTCTCTGACATCTTGACCGAATCGGACACTTCCAGTCTCAAACACGAAATGGCTTTCATTCCTCCATTTTCTTTCCCTCCCCCTTTAGTCCTGCCCTAACACCTTCTTTATTTCTGTCTCTCTCTGTATATCCTCATCTCTCTATCTAGAACACTACAGCCCAATTTTACACCCATACAGAGGATGAAGGAAAGTTGACTCGAATGCCGATAATTATTCCTTGTATATAAAGAGATCTGAGGTTTTTGTTTCTTCTAAGATGTGGCCTGCGTCACCGTAGTGGCCAGTCTCATCTTTTGTGTTGAATGATGTGGACATTTCGACTCTTGAAGATAAAGTCACTTTGTTGTGTCGAAACGTCGGACACCAATAACTGTGATGCGGCTTCACATCTCAGAAGATCGGAGACCGTAATTTTACATCTGCGAAATTCTAAAAACTCGCAGGTTTGGGGTTCTTGCGGCAGTTAGCATAAGAATGCGAGTGATGCTGTGTGGCGTGATAGATGGGTCGTAAGCACCGGAGTTTCGGAGGCACCTGCTGCGCCTGTTTCGAAGAAGAAGAAGAAGATATACATAATAGATTCCTCTGAAACGTTAATACCGTCTGCCAAAATGTACGTCGTCATGCACCATAAGCCTGTAATCTTGATTTAAATAGTTTAACCTTCTAAAGCCTACTGGTTACGTGATGCACCAACAGTTTAACATTCAACAACTGTACGCTCTGCCTGCACTGTATTTATGTGTTTTGTATTTATCTGAGAACAAACAGCAACTTGTGCCACTTGCAGCATAAACTGATTGGTTTTTATAACCGAGATGAAAATTGTTTACAGCGCGGTACGGACTGGGGCTTTAAATAGATCATTCTGCGTTTCGTCTGTACAGGGTTACAGTAAATCGCTTTTAATTGCACTTAACTAAGTATATCTTTTTCATAAAGTCCCACCAACATTGCCAACATAGAAATTAGTTGCTGAATCAGTTGAATTGTTGCTGTTGATTGGATGGTAATTCTGGTTCAAATTAAGGAGCGCACTGCTTCAGTGTTCGGATCAAGAGCCGTGTGTCTTGCATGATGTTTCTCCGTTGTTTCATTTCCTGTACTCCCTTAATATAGACTACCATTCAAATTTCATCCTCCAGTTATCACCCAAAATCACCCTGTAAAAGTATATTGCTTATACTTGGAAGGGGGGGGGGGGGGG
>Ga0123357_10015408_pt1 | contig 10022 bp, 6 predicted proteins | sample TergutEmb28metaG_FD_89873 | JGI IMG/M metagenome (GOLD analysis project Ga0123357, IMG submission 89873) | Embiratermes neotenicus P4 segment gut microbial communities from Petit-Saut dam, French Guiana - Emb289 P4 | ecosystem: Host-associated > Arthropoda: Insects > Digestive system > Gut ... | reverse complement strand
GCAGGAGCTGTATGGATAGAAGTGGAGAAGAGAGAAACCTCTTGTCCCACAGGATTTCGAACCCCGAGCTGTCCAGTTCACAGGGCATCTCTATACTGACTACGCTGTGCCGGTCCCATATACAATAAATAAGGTTTTATTTCAAAATGAACATTAAATAAACTATAATATAGTTAAGAAGAAGGGAGGGGGTTTGACAAAGTAAATGGAGCTGTCAGGACCTGTTCTACGGCCCAGTACTGCAGACACGATTTACCCATTAGTTAATGGCTGAAGTGTTTTAATGTAACTCACTGGTGCGTTTGGGTGTGGCAGAAAATCACTGTCCAGCACGTGGCGATTTGACGGTTACTCCTTGGTGCTGGATATTGCTACCGTGAACTTGACATTCAGACTCAAAACATCATTCTGTATGACAAAACTTGATTCGGGGCATGAGTGGGAATGTTAGGTCAGACCGAAAACTTCAAGGCTCTGACGTGAATTGTGCAATGTAACTAGTTTTTGTTTGTACTGCGTCCTTCATCTTAACATAAAGGACATTGTCCTTATAAAAGAGAGTAAACAATCAAATGTGTTCAGGACTGGTTTCGTACATAAACCTGCCATCACTTGTTGTGTGTCACTTCTGAAACGAGGCAGTAGTAATGGTTTCTTACACGAAGGCACATTTCACCTCAAAAAACAGGAATGTCAACATTATGTAAGTACTTTTTATGTTCAATGGTCCATGCATTGCGTAATATGTGTCAATAATTTTCCAACAAGATGCAACAAATATACAGTTTATTTGTATCTGTAAACTGCTCTACATGTTTCGGGTGATATCTCCACCCATCATCAGCATCTCATATCACTGTATCTACAGTATCTGGCATTAATGAGACCGTTACTGCTACCTGTCGTGAACGTGCCAGGTAGCAGTAACGGTCTCATTAATGCCAGATACTGTAGATACAGTGTTACTAGCTGCTGATGATGGGTGGAGATACCACCCGAAACATGTAGAACAGTTTGCAGATATAAATAAACTGTATATTTGCTGCATCTTGTCGGACAATTATTGACACATATATAAGCACAACACACAAAATGTTGAACACGCGGGCTGAATGCGGGACATATTTTCTACCCACTGCAGTTCTTCGTATCATCTCTGACATTATATAGCGTATTCAAATGCAATACAGAATCATGTATCAAGAAATTATCACTTTTCACAGGCAAAATATAAAGATAAATAAGTAGCAGGTGGAGTTGTTAAGAATATTTAGACTATACGATGAATCATTTAGAGTAAAGCAAGAAAGACTGATATAAACTTGACAAGGAAACAATCAAAGTGGTTAGAAATCTAAACAGTACGATAAGGAAGTCAATGATTACGTGAAAACGACTGGCATTGAAACTATCTGGACTCTAAGACTGGAAGGGATATATTAATGTTGGCTAATATGGTTGGTATTTCAGAAATTTGTTATGAAATTGTACTGTTTGTGAAGTTAAATACAAAGGTTGCTTAACACAAAAACCTGGCGTTAGAGGAAACTATATTCTGTACAATTTGTCTCAATCACAAAAAATATATAGATTTAATCTAGCTTAAATTAGGTACTTTAGCTATAATAAATTTATGCGGACCAATACAGGCCTACAGCTTGCTTCCTGACAGATGATGTATTGCCTCAACTCGGCCCTGTAATTGAAACACTCGTTAATAGCTGCGCTGTGAGTAGTTTCTGAATTGGAATAATCGGGTGGATGGACAGACCTACCCATCGAGATTTCATTTCATCAGTTAGTTTTATGTATTTATTTTTATTTAGGGTATTTACGATTTAGAATGATAGGACGATTAGCGTGTAATTGGTGTAAGAAGAAGGGAAACAGAAACACGATGTACGTAATGTGTAAAGCAAGAAATGAGATAAGAAAAGAATGGACATGATAAAAATGAAAGAAATAATTAGTGGAAGTAAGAAAAGTCTACAGATTACAAGAAATGGAAAGGAAGTAAATAAATAAGGAATTAAAAAAAAACAGGAAGGCGCAAATAATGAAAAATGACTATAAAGCAAGAAATGAGGCACTAAAAAAAGAGAGAGTTACGAAAGAAAACCAAACGCAAGAAATAAGGAAATAAGAGGACAGTAAGTTCAGCAAGGCATGTTTTCAGTGTCCCAGTGAAATTATGGATATACTTTCTGCGTGCAGGAACAGTTTCGATCAAAGCCATTGATGTGTGCGCGCAACCGAAGGCTGACCAACTCTGACAAAAGAAATCGCTGCCACTGGGACAGTACAATCGTAGAGCCAGCAGCCCTAAACAGTGATCTACGAATTTAACAAAATTTTGTTCTTGTAGTTGTAGGTAACATCCTGGCGACCAAGTTTCGTCATTGCTTGTCCCATATATTATCTCAATATTCGAGAAAGAAATGTGAATATTTTGCACAGTTTGTGTTGTTTCTCTTCAGGACCTAGATTGTTTCAGGAACTCGACGAATCTGAGAGGAATGGAAAGAAACTCAGATACATAGACACAGTTTAGTACGTCATTAGACCTTTCACGAACCAGACATTTACAGCCAAATGTTTTCGGGCATGATACAGGTATCAGCAAAGAAGCTGGCATGACTCCGTGCGCCTGTCGTCTCACCAACATATACACTTGTTTACACCATATTTGGTACTCCACTAGACAGTCCTACCCACATACGGAGGTGCTGTTACCATATGGGTGTTGACGTGACTGTTAAGAAGTTAAACGTGATAAATGACAAGTGTCCTTTGTGAGGTACTATAATCATGGGAAGTGTCAAAGCAGTCGCTTTGAAACACAAAGAGGTGAGGTGCTTTTAAGGCCACAGTTTGATAATTGCATTCTGCGTCCTGTAAGATTGGTCTTCTTCTACATAAGGTTACAGCACAGATAAACGCTTGATTACATATAATAAAGTAAAATCCTTATCTGTTTAGCGCTCACTGCCATTTACCTTCTCACCGAGCATTCTGATGCAGTGGTAGCGCTATATACATTTTCGGAAAGTGGACCGAAACACCCAATGATCTGAGGTTTCTTATGGTTGTCCTAAATCCCACCAGGAAAATGCTGGTTTAATACCTCTACCTATTTGTCACTAAATATTATACCACCGAAGATACTTGTTCTGAAGTGTCGATAGGGCCGTGACATATAAAACAGGAGAAAACGCTCCCGTTTCGCCTGCAAGACATATAAATTTTACAGTTGACACTTCGTCGATAAATAATGTAAAGCCGGATACAGAAGTGAGCACTGATGAATGACCATGCCCTAATCACAGTTGTGCTTCTTCGTGTCTGGAAGCCGATATCCATCGGTTCACCTACGTCATTTGACAGGACAACAGGTATAATTGTGGACGGTTCGTCGAACTGAACACAGTTGAGCGTGCGAGATTATTCGTCAATGCTGATACGCATGCGTGCTCATGTCTGTACGCAGCTAGCAAATTACCCTGGTGCAATAGAGACTATTGTCCTTTGGAGAGGCGGCTACGGGGGTTCCAGAGCCGGTCTGGACATAGCGGTGTGAACTTCTGGCCGAGCCAGGAATCAAACCCAACTAGTAGACAGCGTCGTTTGTGACTGAGGCACCCAGGTCTCCTATAGGGACATTTAGTTTTGCCTTGCCCAGCCATAATGATGGATGATACATACCGGATATTGTCCTCACATACAGTGGTGTAGAAGTAGGAGTGTCAGGGTACCTCACATGCGACAACGCAGATGCCCTTACCTGCAACATAGAAAGGAGAGGTGACATTAACAACTGAGCTGTTCCGTGTCGTGACAAGTAAGAGACAGATTCCAGCTGCGGGAACACTGGAACACCGAGTCCTTTTTATGCTTCTTTTTTTTTTTTTTTTTTTTTTCCAACAACCTACATAAAATGAAAGCGAGATGGAAATTCCGCAAGCAGAAAATTTCCGTCTCTGAAAACTTTGAAAAGATTCGGATGAAATATGGTACTAGTAGTCTGTGCTATACCTAAAACCCTCAACAGACAACCATAAATGTGACTAGCAGTATTTATGATATTTACAATGTGAGGGACATGTTTCGGCTTTACTTAAACTGAAAAGTCTTAAAGTCGTTTTATGTATTAAATTTAAAAGACTATACTGAAATACTCCTTTATTAAAGTGAACAAATTGTATTAATTTATTCACTGGAAAGTTTTTATCATTTCTTCTCTATAAAATATATTTCTTAGATTTGTATTTAGTCCGAGTTTTGTATACATTTTATGTTCATTACTACACAATTGTTAAGATTTATGAAAATGAAGTCTCTTAAAATTAATTCTAATCTCCATTAGCGAATATGGGGTACAAACAAAACAACATTGTGCATATTATATATCCAGTGCGTTTGCTACAACATGTTTCGGCCTTCTTGTACGGCGATCACCAGGTAGTCTTACGAACGTACAAAAAGTGAACATGTTTTTCAGGAAGTGGTCTCCCATTTACAGATAATGAATACAGAATTTCAATTTATTCGTTATTATGGGTATTCCAAAATTGTGGACTAATAATACTTACAAAATATGGATTACAAATAACAAATTCAGCATGTGATGCTGCGATACTTTTTTATGCTTGTAAATGTCATTTGTTGTTCGAAACGCCCTGTGTTGTTGACGGAGGAGGCTCTGCTTTTAAATATGTAGATGCGCAGTGGAAATGATTTACGTAACCAATATTTATGGATATAACCTTACGTATATTGTGTGTTATAGTAAGTTATTAAGAATCCTTGTTATGTGTAACGTTGTCACCTCCTTGTTAAATTTATCAAAATATTTTGCGTATAAATTATCGTAAGCTGTTCTGGACTCCTTGTATTGTCAATGGAAGGATTCTGAATTTTTTGAAACATGTTCCTGCTTATTGGGAACCGGTTTTCCGAACTCAGTATTGTGTAGGATAAAGAGTGAGAGCGGAGTGTTAGCGTACAGCAGAAGGGTTGCTGTGAGTTTTGTATCTTGTCTCTCCCTCCAACACACTTCCTTTTTTATGCGTTTGTTTGACAGCATGTTGATGGCCATATAACGCGGCCGAAACATGTGTAGCGAGCCATAATGAACATATATTACCCACTGCGTTGTGTTATTTGGAACTTATAATAGATATTGACTTCGTTCACAGAACGGGATGATGGTACCTAAATTATATTTTTCATTATGTAATGCATACAGCATAATCACAGAAAAGTGGCAGTATTATTTTTCCCCCATAACATCCAAACCTGCTGTTTTCTAGGGCAGTGTTTCTCAACCTTTGTGAGACCGCGGCCCAGTAAATTCCTTTTTCATAAGACGAAGGCCCGGTCCCAACAAATTTACTCGTAAATAACTTTCCATTTGTTTAAGTTCATACATTAAACTAACATAAGTATTAATAATTAATTATGGCATAATTATAAAGAGTGTTAGTACATTTATGTACACGGTGTGGCATGTTGACAAATATAAAATTACATTTAAATTAGTGATCAATCACTGGACTAATGAAATCTTGTAGCATATTGTAGTTTCCTCAAGCCAACATCTGGGTCTGTTTTTTTTGACACATTCAGGAATATTTTTCTCAGAATATTTCCACTATAAAACATTTATTCATGAAAATTTCTTAGAAAACTAAGCTGACAAATTCAAACAGAATCTCTCGCGGCACGGTATAATTGATGCCGCGGCCCGGTACCGGGCCGCGTCGGTTCAGAAACACTGTTCTATGGTGTAAAGTGGCCAGGTACTGAAGCGGACCTGTCTTTTCCATCTACTGTCGAAGTTAAAAGTCGAGGATATATACCTCCACTTCCCACACACCTTTATGACGTGCACATAGATAACTGTATTTTTGCTTCTATATGTACTGAATATTTCGGTGGATACTGGTGAATTTCAAACTTTTTTAACATGAAGGAAGAAATACGGAGTCAGTGTTAGACACAACGCTACAATATTTTAGTTCTTGCGACTCTTTTTGTCGGTTGCGTCACAATAGAAATTGAAGCAGAGTGAAACCAGGTAACCAGATAATAACATGACATCATTTCTGTGCACTATTGTACCGTAGCGAAGCGTGGCAGCATTCGATGGTTTAGGCTTGCCAGGAAGTGCAGTCCGGCGAAAAAACAGCTGCCTTCTGAACAGAACTTGTGGGAAAAGAAAGAATTGTGACACAGCTCCATTAAGCTAAGGTACGATAATTAGAGTGAACTAAAGTACAACAGTAAGCCATGTCACTTTTGCGTAATTTCCTATATTTAAGTTTGCTTTGCGTGCTCTTAGAAAAAAAGGGAAATCGCCTATAAAAGGTAATAGTTTTACGGTCGGGTCGACGAGTGGCATTCGCGGCGTCTATGATTAAATCTGTGATAAATTTATGTGTTGGTTGAGGAAATTATTAGGAAAGCTTAGTTCCAAAACTTGAATTTCCTCTCGATTGAAAGTTATATAAGTTAAATTCTGCACACGTTTATAAAACGCAGCTTTCAGTGTATATATATATATATATATAGTTGATTTAAAGCTCATTATGTACAGAGTCGTAAGTATATATATATATACACACACATAGAGCCGATATGTACCTCTATATTTTATAAACATGTCCAGAATTTAAATGACGTACATTTCAAGGGAATCGCTTCTTATCGTCAAGGTTCTCTTAAAATGGACAGAACTGCATTAACAGCGTTGCCCACTTATTATGAACAATTCTGCAGAGCATTACTCAGTTAGGTGAGCTGCCCAAAATGTTGTCCCTGCAGTTCTGTCGAATAGTGTTTCTTGACGTACGACTGTGCACATAACGAGCTTGTGCTTCAAGTGGTTACCACGCGAAGTTATAAAGAAGTTACACGTATCTTCTCCGTCACACTATATACATAAACGCGTGTATATTAATTGTAAATCTATCAACGATGGCGTATATGACATTGAGAGTAGGGGTGTTTTTTATTAATCCAATAATAATAATAATAATTTAATGGGAGGGGAAGGAAGAAAGACAAAAGCAGAATATTCCGCTGCGTTAGTTAAAATTACAAGAAGAAATGTCATAAAATTAATAATCTTCCAGGTATAGAAACTTGGCCTACTGCACATGCTTTCCCTTCTTAATTATCAGTGTACCGCCTGTATGATTTTTTTGACACTTTCAAAGTTTAATCTCGTCAAAATTACGTGTATATAGATTTTTTTCCCACTTCACAGACAAAAATTCCCATCTCCGTAATAAGAACAATAATTAGTGCTGCCTAGCCACATAATGACTGTCTGTTGTGAGAACCACACGAAACATCCAAATACACAGTGCAAACTTCTTACATGCTAGAGTAGGTGGTACTTAAGCTACCACTGAGAATGAATCGGTTAAAGACCTAGGTGACGAATGAAACCTCTGCTCCCAAGCAATATATCATAAAGACATAAGGAGGACCTGTAACCCTTTGGCTGTGTTTAATCTCAGATCTAGATAAAAGTGAATGGTCCACTTCATGCCCTGGCCAATTAAACCTCCCTCCCCGCAGGGAAAGTGTCTGTGATGATGGTGTTTTATAACTCAGTTATCTGGATAGATGGACCATGAATTGAAATGTTTGAAAACAATGAAACAAATTTAAATATTTTGTGGTAATTAAAGCAAACGTTCAACACACTTTAAAGTTTGTATGTCTATCTGCTCACTTCAGTGTTAAAAAGCAAACTGCAGTTACATGATGAAAGTAATGATAGGGTCACACGCAAGAACGTATGCATACGTGACTCCAAGTTGACTTTTATCTTGTATGAGAGAAGAATGGGTTGCGTGAAATTAGATATGTAATAAATGTAGACGTCTGCCGATGTTGAATGAGATATTCCTGGCATTCCTAACTCTTAACCGGTTAGCAGCATGTGGGTGTACATTCATATCTTGTCCAGTTGCCTAAGAGAGATTGCCTCCATTTCACGTCGCTCAGTAGGTGGCCGTAATTTATTTTTCAAATATCACACTCAAAAATAGTTGTGTTAACTGGGGTAGTTTAGCAGCAGCAATATTGAGGGACAGCGGGTTTGGTGACCAGAATTAAATTCTGGACAGATGCATATGCCCTTTTTTTTTTGACCTGTTATGCTATTCTGGAGCACATAAAACTTGATACCCGAGAGCGAGAGCGAGAAGCCAGGCTCCCTTTCTATTTTCCATCCTAAATTGAACAATGAATTTTAAAGAAATTTGGTATGAACAACGTCACCACGAGCCACCGGACTTTTGTAGGACTACCGTATGTGTTTTGACTAAACTGTGGGATGGAATGGCGATCGTCTGTCGTCTCCCAGTAGCTGTAAGAAGCTTTTATCTTCTACAAAATATCCAGATTGATTCTGAGGCCCGCCCAGCCATCTGTTCAATGGATAAAAGGGGCTCTATCCTCGAAGGGGCTCTATCCTCGAAGGGGCTCTATCCTCGAAGGGGCTCTATCCTCGAAGGGACTCTATCCTCGAAGGGGCTCTATCCTCGAAGGGGTTCTATCCTCGAAGGGGCTCTATCCTCGAAGGGCCTCTATCCTTGAAGGGGCTCTATCTTTGAAGGGCCTCTATCCTCGAAGGGGCTCTATCCTCGAAGGGGCTCTATCCTCGAAAGGGTTCTATCCTCTAAGGGGCCCTATCTTCGAAGGGCCTCTATTCTCGAAGGGGCTCTATCCTCGAACGGGCTCTATCCTCGAAGGGGCTCTATCCTCGAGACTAAACCACAGAGACGTGAGGCTGACCACTCACTACCATTCAGTATTAAGGTTAAGAATGAGAGGAGCTTTGCCTTCACTTTCACATCTTCTTTTATGGGGTGAATAGGGGCAAATTTCTATTCACCTAACCTTACTTCTTAATTTATTATCACATGCCTAAACGTAGTTGCTGTACTAATTTACGGACTCAAGTGACAGCAGCACCATTACAAACACACTATAATAGAATAGAGAACTGCGTTCTTCTGAGTTATTATGCAGACAGCAGTGGTAATTTCTTGCCGACGGTTCGGGACAACCTATCGGTCCCATTTTCAAGGGTCCAGAAGCCAAGGAGTTGTGACCGATAATTTGTCCCGAAACGTCTGGAAAAAAATTACCACTACTCGCTGCGCAATTGCCCAAAAGAACGCGGTTCTAATCCACTTCGCGGCGGAAGTCTGAAAGCGCGCATTATAGGATTCTTGATGTTTCTGTGGCGAAAGGTCTGAGACAGATTGTAGCTTCTGTCAAGGCGTGTCTTTTCGCAAAATGTAAAACAGGATGTCGAAAGCGTGAAAAAAGGTTGAATAGGGTTTTTGTTTTAATGGGATTAAATATCGAAACCCTGTGTAGGTAGACCGTAAACATATACAATTAATTTTACGAATATTGCATTGTACGTTAAGCATTAAAACATTTTTATGGAAGGAAATACTGAGGTTAATCGCAAGCGAGATGTTTGTTAAATTTAAAGTGTAATAATTTGTAACGTTTGAATTTACACGAATAATCCAATAAACAAGTCATATAATGACTAACTGAAAATTTTGGCCTACCAGACTGTATAGACTGAGCTGTCGGAGATTCATAACTATTTTCTAGACTGTCAGAAAAGTAAAAATTTCCATTTTTTCACGCAGTTCGATAAAAATTTGTGAGTTACATCCCTGAAAAGATATTTTTATCTAGTAATAAATTTCTAAATATTAAATAAATCGGGATTTTAGATTTTGATAAAGATAAATATTAATCTTATGTCTACTGGACCGTGCATCATTGTGATAGTTGAAGAATAAAAGACCAAATTGACGTCACTTGCTATTTTATTTCACTTCCTAAGCGCTCGACATCACTTCGGACATTAATATATCCATCATCAGGAGCTTGCGACTATTCTGTTGAATTACCACATTGGTCGTATTGTTCTCGGTTCGATGTGTGTTGGAGTTTCGGTGTGGTTGGGTTGGAGTGGTATC
>Ga0123357_10015406_pt1 | contig 10022 bp, 7 predicted proteins | sample TergutEmb28metaG_FD_89873 | JGI IMG/M metagenome (GOLD analysis project Ga0123357, IMG submission 89873) | Embiratermes neotenicus P4 segment gut microbial communities from Petit-Saut dam, French Guiana - Emb289 P4 | ecosystem: Host-associated > Arthropoda: Insects > Digestive system > Gut ... | reverse complement strand
CGAAACATGTTGAGTAATGAATGAATATTAAATAATAAAATAAGTGGCATCAAGTTGGTTTTTTCTCTTTACGCAACTATAAAGATGATGCACGGTCCAATAAACATAAGATTTAAAAAAAAGTCAGTTAATATTATTGTGTTTATACCTGATTTAATTATTATAAAATACTTCGGGAATAACACTATTGAGATCAAAAGAATAGTCTTTGCATACCCGAATCTACTGCTATCCGTTGTCCGAACTGTAATCTTCTTTATGTAGTTTTTTATGGGTTAAGTCACTTTTCATGTGGAGCATGTATAGCTGAAAAGAAACTATCATACTTGAAGTAATTTTTAGCCTAGCATTCATCTAGTATTTCACCTACAGTAACATTATCCATTCGGCATCTACTTGGCAGATCAACAGTAATCGTAAGGTCGAACTGAATTTGAAGTTTCATATACAATCACTTTATATCGAAAGTAGTCGCATTTGTTTCAGCTTAATTAAAATGAAAATGGAGTAATAGTACTGAACTGCATCGTACACAAAATTATGAAATGGCGAGTACAGTGCTGCCACACTGAAAGTTTAAAATGCATTTTGATTCTTCCGGATGAAGACATGCAACCAGACGAAACACATCCTCATCATCATCATCATCTTCTTCTTCCTCCATGGATTAGGTCGTTTGAGCTGTTCCGGCAACGACGCGTTGCCGTCTTTTCCTGGGGCGTCCGCGATCCCTTCTTCCTTGGGGTTTGTAGGTGAGGGGGTGACGGCGTGTTTCGGGAGTCTGGTGTTGTCCATTCTATCGAGGTGGTTGATCCAGTTTTGTTTGTATTTGAGTCTCAAGTCTTGTATTTCAGAGATCTCTAGTTCTTGTCTTATGTCTTCGCATCTCATTTTGTCCAGTCTTGTGTATCCTGTAACACTTCTTAGAGCAGCATTACTGGCTATAACTTGCCCATTATCCTGCAGATGTTCAGTAAGCACTTCTTAGAGACTGTTCCTTTAAAGCAGCACATGTTTCACGTCCGAACTTTCAAAGGGGTCAACTGTGACAAAACGTGCTATACGGTGGTTGCAAAATTAGGGAGAGATTGTCAGTAAGGAAACGAACAACGCCGAAATTTGACTAGACACATCTGATTTCAAAAATTTAAATGATGTAGAATTAAAGAAAGAAAATATTACCTTAAATCTCGAACATTTATATATCAAAGACGTGTATAAAATGGACAGTATCGAGAGAAATTTTTCTGTGACCTAACAGACCGACTCGTGGCTAGGCGGCCTAAATTTTGATGTTTTTAAACAACACAAAATTAGGCATAAATGCGGCTGGGCTCCTCTGAACGAGTAACCATCTCGTCACAGAGGCCGCTACCTGCACGACTCACAACCAGCACAAGAGACGAACAAAAATTCTCTCAGCGGGATTCGAACCCGCGATCCCAGCAATACAGCGGCCTCAGAATTACGCCTCAGACTGCACGGAAATTGAGATCGGCTCGAATGCATCATTAGTTGGCATCTTTTCAGCTCACCATTGTGGAAAATATACAGAATTAAGACAATTCGTGACAATTGCCATTTATGTAACGCGATTACATCTTTACTGCATGTGCTGCCTGTACCCGAGACACAGAGGAACTACACAGCACCGTGTTTGCTAATCGCCCGTCATCTTAACACATAATTTACTTTGACCTAGCGAGACCTGTCTAACAATTAGTTCGGTTTATATCTCACGCAGCTTAACAGTTAGATGCACCCCAGTCCTTGATTTACGCCCGTTAGTATTACATATTTTTTTCTTAACGCCATTTACCGATTTACACAATTTCTTAATTTGCGCTGTCCACCTTTCGGTTTAACGCCCTTTGGCCGGCTGCATTCTGCCATGCTAACCCATTATTTCGGAAGGTAATATCGTTTTTAAATATAGCTTTTTTATTTACGCCCTCTTTTTAAGGAAAGCAACTAGGGCGTAAAACAGTGGTTGGGTAAAATATAAAATCAACTGAATATATTTTTATCATGTGGAATTCCTAATGTAGGATTCGCTGAGAGTAACACTACTGCTAGTAACTGAGACTGACTTAGACGAGTGTAATACCGCTGTCAGACAAAAAACCTTGTTGGAAATGGAATATAAACAATGTCCGTGGAACGTAATAATGAGGTACGATTGTCCAATCATTGTTGCAGCGGAAAAGCAAAAAGTATTGTATGTTAGGAGAGTGTGTTTGTAGCCTTAGGTATCCAGCACGCAATATGAATGCGCCACATTATCCCATAAACGACAGGGTTTTCGAAAAAAAAAAAGTTCCGGAACACAAAACGAGTGTTTTAATTTTCTCTACACATTTTTTTTTCCGAAACATTTCTCACTTTGACAAGAACTGAAGGAGATATGATCAGAAATGTATATCGGTCTCCATGTGTAGACAAATTTTGATTAAACGCTACCTTTCATCAAGGATTTTCGAAAAACTCTAATCAAATTTCATGAAAATCCGTCCTGTGGTAGCAGAGTCGTTTCATGAGGACGGACAGACATGACGATGATAATAGTCGCTTTTCACAATTTTACCAACGCGCCTAAAATACTTCATTACTCTTAAAGAGCATATACATTATGAAACCTATTGTTTTTTATATAAAATACTTATATATTTTTTCTATATCCTATATTTAAATTATGGTCCTTATTATTCATCTTGGGGTAATCACATTTTACAAAATAAAGACTCTTCATTTTTTATATAAAATATTTATATATTTTTTCTATATCCTATATTTAAATTATGGCCCTTATTATTCATCTTGGGGTAATTACATTTTACAAAATAAAGATTCTTCATTTTTTATATAAAATATTTATATATTTTTTCTATATCCTATATTTAAATTATGGCCCTTATTATTCATCTTGGGGTAATCACATTTTACAAAATAAAGACTCTTCATTTTTTAAATAATTAACAAATATTTATACAAATATCTGCCTCGACTTGCATTTTAATTCTTTCTCTTTCGACATGAAAGAATGATCGGATTTAAGATTATTGCCCGATGTTGTTTGAAAATGTGTTCGTTTTTAGAGCTGTCACAAAATGCCAAAGAGCTAAATACACTCATACTTACAAATCTAAGATAAAACTGACGTTACGTGCTGATATATAAGCAATATATGTGTAAGAAACAGTAACGTTTAATTACTGACTCTTGGCTTTTTTAACGCAGAAATGCCGGCCATTCGATGTCGTTAAGGATAAAACCAAACGATGGATTATCAACTTATGCCTCGACCTACGCCAAAACGTTACACAATCTACATACTACACAAAACGTTACACAGTCTACATACTACACAAAACCGTCATTTCTAAGTGTCGCTGTAGGATTACAATGCACAACAGTGGATCAATAGCAGGGTTATCTGTGCAAACTGTAGCTAAAGGTGAGACCTGTCAGGTTTACAGTTCCATTATCCAATGGACTGGTGTTTAATAACGCCAATGGCACTAGAAACAATGCCAAATGTACACTTGACCAGAGGTGGCATGTCGCTACCAGCTCATGCATGGAATCGTGTGAATTGGTGTAGTTCATTAAGCACTGTAAGTTTGACAGTAACAGAGTTGGTCATGTTGTGGCTCGCACACAAAATTTGCCGGCTTCTGGATGACAAAGTACGTATTACGTAGTGTTTCTCGCGACAGGTCCATATCTCTACCGAAAGCGTTTCCTCCAGAGAATGCGATCTACTGCTTCCTCTTTCAACTTACAGTATATTCGCTTTTCCTTAAAATCATACAGTAGCTGCTTACGTCTTCTTCTTGGCCTTCTTCGGTACCTTTAATCTTTTCTTCCATCTTTTCTACTTTCGTTCCTTCAATATCGTGTTTTAGAATGCAGTTCTACGCAATATGCTATCTTTCCTGTGTTTTACTGTACGTAGGACGTTTCTTGAGTCCTTTACTTCTCTATAATAATTCTTCATGTTTTACACCATCAGTACAACTGACCATCTCCATCCTTCTCCATCACCACATTTCAAAATGTTTGAGATATTTATGACATACTTTCTCAAGTGTCCAAATTTCAGCTCAATATAAAGACATGTAACAATTCACTAATTTCTTTCACAAATTTAAGTCCAATTTGCTGGTGAATAGAGTCATGGGCTTTTTGGATGCTGCTTTGGCCATAAGAACCACGAATTTAACTTCAAGCCTACATCCTGCATCATTATAAGGAAGTATAATGTACACACATATATGTAAATATACCAATACAATAATCACAGATAAATATAGCCTTAACAAAATGCAAAAAGGGGATCGAGGTTTCCAACGCAACCAAGTCTTCTGGATTTCTGCAGCGTTTGGTTGGGTAACTTCTTCCCGACGTTTCGAACAAATGTATCTCATTCATCCTAAGGGTTATGAATTCATTCACGGGCACACAAACCCGAAGGTAAAGACTGTACACACCTTCGAATGTCGGGAAGAAACTCCCCAACCGCACGAAGAAAGAAGCCACAGAAAATGATTCCTCAATAAGAAAATAGGTGTGCAACCAATAAAATCTTAAGCTCTGGCTCATTTTTGGTGGGTAAAGAGGCAACCTTGTCGCTATACTGGCCGTACTTATCTGTCGCTGCATCGTGCTTTCTTTCTTTCTTTCTTTCTCGCTTGTTACACAATGCGACAAACAAACTAGGTCCTATTATAATCGTTTCACTAATATTGAAATGGACGTTGTGTAAAACACACTGCTTTCTCTCTCTCTCTCTCTCTCTCTCTCTCTCTCACACACACACACACACACACACACACACACACATTTACACACACAAACGCGCGCGCGATTCAAGCTGCACTGTTAGCAGCAAATTTTCCGCTGTCCTACGCTTTTAACATATGAACTGTACAAATTTTATATTAAACAAGTTAATAATTTTCGAAAACAATAGAAAATATCTGTCTATTTTTTAATACAGAAATAATTCATTTCAGCCCTTTCAGTTCTAATGCGGCCTTAAAGTAAAAATAACGGAAAATTTCCCTATGAACAAAATGTTCAAAATAGCCGTTGTCCCGGCTGAGATTCGATATTCCCACCTCTCGATTACAAGCCTACACCATTAGTGCTACACAAATTGGTCCGTGGTAAACTGCTAAATGATATATGCCTGCATTATGACAGGCAAAAAAGTAAAAAAACAGAATTTTTTGCCAACCTGTCAGATATAATTATACCGCTAATTTGTTCATAACTGATATTCACACCGCAAGACACTTCTAAATGAAAACGATGAGCCAGTTTTCATCTACGCGAATCCCCTTCGTTGCCTGCCATCAGGAAACATCACGAAGCAAATAAAATATTTGTAGTTACCGGGATGCTGATAAGTCCTTAGCCCGACCAGGAAGGAAACAAGCTCGTAAGCATGTCAGGGACGCAGGCGATTTCAGCAAAATCGAGACGCGAGCTGTCATCAAGATTTTTTCTGCAAGGCAAGGCGCCGAAGGAAATTCACGCCATTCTGACAGAAACATTAGCTTGTTTCTTTACTGGTTGGGCTAAGGACTTACCAGCACCCCTGTAGTAAGGAAGTAAGTATATATATTATTTAACTTTGATTCCTGTATTTACGCAATTGAAATTTGGTCTGTCAAGTAAAATCATCAGTGTAATCGTTAACCAATAAGCATCATGTGCACTTGACAAAATCTTCATTACACTGTACAGCACTAAATATTATAGTACTTGTAATTACATTCATTAACATGTATTATTTTTTCAGTGACATATGATGGCACATTAGTTATTTGTCCTATCTATCTTTGTTATGGGAAAATATTTGTTCAGAAATTATGAGAATTGTACCTCTGTCATAAACTACACACTCAACTAAGATGTGTGAATAAGAAGAATAACTAGAATAAAACTTGCAGTTACGCGTTCTTTGACGTTCATAGGGCCGTGCCTCGCAATATTATTCCTATAGTAAAACCAACTAGATGCACCAGTTTATGAAATTTATTTATTTTGGAATGGCACTTCACATTTCAAAGAGATACTGTTATCTGCTTGCTAGAAAGCAGACAGCAATATCTGTTTGACAAATGCCTGTTGCTGTACGTACAGTCTTGAACTCCTGATGATGGACGGGAAGACCGTCCGAAACATGTAGAGTGCCATTCTAAAATAAATAAATTTTATACACTGGTGCATCTTGTTGGTTTTAATATAGGAATATTACGCGTTCTTGTTTTTTTTCGCAACAGCCCAAATAGTGCCAAGGCCGCCTGTTTTGCGGTTTAGCGATCACACACAATTGGACACAGCCGGTAGGGCGCTTCTGAACGAGTGATTAGCTTCTAGCAGAGGCCGCAATCTACACAACACACAACAAACACGCGAGAAGAACATCAGTGCCCTCAGCCGGAGTCGACCCCGCGATGTCACAAATTAAGCGGCTACAGATCTCCTCCTAAGGGCTCACGGCCACCGCGATTGGCAGTTTGGCTATACCGAGCTGAAGGGATCAGGCAGACTCCGAAAAGTTAATAACCTAAAAGAGCAACAGGATGAGAAGCACATAATATTTGCAAACAGTTTATTTCAGACAAATGGCTTTATCGCGAAAGAAAACCTCTATTCCCGCAAATGCTTTGTGTCTATGAATCATACATTGTGTCGGTCGTCACTCTTATTTCCTCCTCAGTCTCAGCCGTGTTCCTGTAATTCTGCCAGATTCGAACTAACTTTGTTCGCTTGACTCACTGAAGAATACCAGAACACGAAGCTCTACAACCTGTTGACACTGGCGGATCGCTTCGACTTTCCATCATCATAAAGCGGGTCGCTTGCGATGCCGGCGTAACGAAATGAGCAAAAGATTTCCCACAAAGAAATGCGAGATGATTAAGTAGCAGATACACACACACACACACACACACATATATATATATATATATAGTTGCACATTTAGTTCAAAGACGGGAAGTACTCAGTGGCGCAGTTGGTTGAGGCACTGCGCTACAAGCCGGAAGGTCGCAGGTTCGATTCCCCATGGAGTCATTGGGAGTGCTCATTGACTTAATCGTTCTGGTCGCAATAAGACCCTCGGTTCGACTCAGCCTATAACAGGAATAAGTACCAGGGTTGCCTTCTGGCAGTAAAGGCGGTCGGTACGTAGGGATGAAAAACTTGCCACATTCCTGTACAGATTTTCTGGAATGTTTTGAAATCCTAACCTCCTGGTGCCCTAAGGACCATCCAGACCTATAATGGGATAGCTTTACCTTTACCTCAAGTTACAGACGTAGCAAATTACACTTATTTCAAATATTATACATTAATAATAGTGGAATTTTTGCCTGATTTCTCTGTAAGAGAATACTATATCAGATGCTGTATTAATACAATTTGACCTCCTGATGATGAGCATAGAGTTGCTCGAAACATGTAAAGGATTATAATAATAAACGCATTACATAACGTAATTATGTATCAAGATGGTCATTTACCTAGAGTTGTACCAGGATGCACCGTCAGCGAAACTTGTAACATTTCGTCGAATTTAGTTCACTGCTTAAATTAGGGTGCATAACTTCTTTCATCTCCACAAACAACGTAGGTTACTAGCAGATTCGTCTTACTAGGCCGGTTTTAGGAGCAATTTATACTTCTACCACCACCGGTTGTCACACTTGTCAATCTTTCCCCAATCAATTCCGGATCAAAAACGGTTTCCTTTGCTTTGCCTGTCGGAGCGCCGTTCAAGCCGCATAAACTAGCAAGAACTTGATGAAACAGAAAGGCAATCTCGTCACGAATAAATATGAATTGCGCAATTTATATGATGTCATTCCTTTTATATTTTGCGAGTGCGTAAAAATCAAATGGTTTTTACCTGCAATTGAATCTGCCCGAATAAATTTGTTCCCAGTTCTGGAACATGTACAAGCTCGGACAGAGAGGCCGACGGCTTGAAACATTGATTTCTTGCCTGGCCAAACGTTTCGGCTGCAGGTACAAAACGAAGATTACTGCGGTTATTTCCGCCACCATGTAATTGGCTCAAAAACAGCCCATTAAAAATGCTTAACTTCTTTAAGGCGTTCTGTCGATTGTCCAAAAAACTTTCAGCTGGCTGTTTATTTTTCCTAAGTCAAACAGTCTGATGTCTTGAAATATTCCATTCTTCTACGTGAACACATCTTCAGCTACAGTCAACAAACATCACTTCATAAGTTCAGAATATGTAAAGGACCTTTCTTCTTTCCCATTTATTCCTGCCACCATGTAACTGGCCCAGACAGTCGATGCATTATAACTGCTTTGTTTCTTTAAGACCTTATGTTGATTGACCTAAAAGCTCTCAACTGGATACTATTTTTCCTTAGTTCGCCAGCTAATTCATCACATTTTCCTTCGTGCTCTTGTTCATAATGACGTGTGCTGCATATGCTTCTGTGAGATATAAGCCAAATGGCTTTATTGGCACCCCACCGATTTTCCGTTTCTTCCACGCCGTCTTTCACTGTATTCAACACTAATACAACATACTACTTTCAAGTCCTATTCACGTTACCATAACATGTACTGCTACCGTGTTTCTGGTTCGAAGAACACCAGGAATTTGCCAATCAAGAACACGTTATTTCCATTCTTTGAAACTAAACTTCAGGGAATGATAGTGTGCTCATTAAGACAACTGTAACATATATATTTCTGTATTCTTATAATAAAACAAACGAGATGCACTAATATCTCAAATTTATTTTCGGATTAGGACTCTACATGTTTCGGACAGTTTCCCTGTCCATCATCAGGGGTCTAGCACTGTACGCACAGCAATAGATATATGTCATGCAGGTAATGATGACTGCTTGTTAGCGGGGTCAGGATGTTCCTTTCTGATCCCGCTAGCAAGCAGTCAGCATTACCTCTATGACATACTTATTGCTGTGTGTACAGTACTAGACTCCTGATGATGGACAGACAGACTGTCTGAAACATGTAGAGTCCTGATCCAAAAATAAGTTTGAGATAGTAGTGCATCTCGTTTGTTTTATTAAAAGAATATATCACGATGCACGGTCCCCTGAGTGTCAAATATTTCTGTATTGTTTATTTTTTTCTTTTTAGATTCATAAATTAATCATTTTTCGGTTGATGTAGGTCGACCGCGCACAGCATGAAACTGTAGCGAATTTGACACCTGTGAGTTGCAGAGTCGCGTCGTGCCATAGTCAGTTGAGTCCACTCCATATCTGACCGTCAGACGATTCTTCCACTTTTCTCTCCGTATACACTTGCCTCTTCTCTTCCCTTAGCTCTCCACCTATTTCCCTGATAGTGTAAGCTGTAAGCCTGCTAACATTCCTCCTCTTTCGTTGCAGTTCACAAATTAGTCAGTAAGTGAATTTGAATATATGCATATCACCTATATATGCATGAATATGTGTACATGTATTTAATGTAATTAATAAACTGATAAATGATTTATGAAGTGAATAAACTTTCTTTAAATTCTCAGAAAGTGTTTAAACATTTGATAGGAGAACTTTATGTGGTCTTAATTAAACAAGCAATAATATTGCATGTCGAATCCATACATTCGCACCTGAATATATAATAACCCGATTTTACGCCGTATAGATAAGAGCGTTACTCGAATACTTAATGTTGAATTCAAACTATATTTCCAGAAAATTAAGTGAAACTCATTCGAGTTTATATTTAGAAATACATGCAAGTAAACTGCCACGGATTTTCAGCTACAATTAAATTTTGTCAAAATAATACACAGCATAAGTCCTTACCCCGACCTATTTCCCGATGTCGTAAGACGGAATCGATATTGTCGTTGGAAAGACGGGTCCATGTGCCGAATTGCAAGCCCTTTCCTGTTTCAGAGGCTGAACGGAAGCATGTCAGGCGACGTGCACGATTTCAACTACATGGAGACGCGAAATGTCATCAAGTTTTTTTTTTTTTTTTTTTTTTTT
>Ga0123357_10015405_pt1 | contig 10022 bp, 6 predicted proteins | sample TergutEmb28metaG_FD_89873 | JGI IMG/M metagenome (GOLD analysis project Ga0123357, IMG submission 89873) | Embiratermes neotenicus P4 segment gut microbial communities from Petit-Saut dam, French Guiana - Emb289 P4 | ecosystem: Host-associated > Arthropoda: Insects > Digestive system > Gut ... | reverse complement strand
GTCAGCTCCTGAAGATGGACACAAGGTGGCCCGAAACATGTTGAGCAACTTATAAAGAGCAACTTATAAGGAGAAATAAATATAATACTAAGTGACATCTAGTTGGTTTCTTATTGCACAATACCTGATGCTGTGTGTATCAGTTATGTGCTCCTGATGATGGGCGGAGGAACCGCCTGAAACATGTAGAGCATTTTAGAGACAAATAAATCAAGATAGTTGCATCTTGTTGGTTGTGATTAAAATTAAAATTATACTAGCGATGCACGGACACAAGAATGCCAAATGTCTAGGGAAACTTTCCCATCTTAAATGAATAGAGATATTTTACCATTTTGTACCATTTGTTCTTGAAGTCTCCGCATAACTTAGAACTTAGAAGAATAGTTTGTTATGGAAATAGCATAATTATTTCCACATACCTTAAATTTGTTAATTATCAACTATAAAGTACACACACCCATACTTACGGGGTCTGCCTGAGCCCTGCGTGGAGCCCACCTCAAATTCTCAAGAAATGATTTTTACTTAATTAGCTAAGTACAAAGGAACCGGCAAGCTAGCAGGGCCTAACGGCTTAGGCGTCGCGTTCGTGTCATTGTCAAAGTATCCATAATTTTGGGTAGTAAAAGACTATAGTTCACCAGTCTTACTTTAAAAATTTTGTGCTGTCCGCATAAATAAGAAATTCTGATCATCTGACCAGTACTAAAAAAAAATTATCGCTTGTGCTATAGCAATTTCGAACTGTAAAATGTGAATTTCACATGGAACATTTTTCTGACACAAGGACGGTTAGTTAGTAACACAGAAATGGAATAAATTTAGAAGCCTTTATGTCTCAGGCCACACAAAAATCAATGGTCAGTTATTCTGTGTTAAGGAATAACAATACAGTTTATTATAAATAACATAAAAATTTCCGTCAACACAACTATAATTATGTAGGTTAAAATTACTACAACATGTTTCGACTCTTGGTGGTCATCTTCAGGTCGAGCTTAGGAACCTGAAGATGACCCCCATGGGTCGAAACATGTTGTAGTAATTGTAACCTACATAATTATAGTTGTGTTGACGGAAATTTCTATGTTATTTGTAATAAACTTCATGATTTTCACACAACGGGATGAATTCTATTAGAATGACAATAAAGTTTTGATCACAGTTTACTCGCATTTAAACCCACGAGCATTTAATCGCTTACAAAGTTGGTTTTGTTAATCGGAGCGAAAATAAAGGTTTTAATCCAAACCATGCTGAATATACACGAAGGATGCAACCTTGCATGCACGTACAATTATTTCCACACTAGATATAAATGATTACAATTCTGGAATCTTTTTTGACACAGTTAAAAATTTTACACATTCTATAACGGTATATTTTGATACCAAATGTATGCCCTGAGTCCATGGTTCGACTGATAAACAACCACTTTCAAGTCCAATAACCTGATATAGAATATGTCAATATAATTGCTGTGTAAAAAGATTTCAAAACTGTGAACTTTCATATCCATAAACAACATAGCGGATTGCATCGAGAAAGTGTACAGAGATTACTGCACTAATTCAGACTCACGATTATGCTAACGGTGTAGGGAAAGAGGGAGGGAGATAAACTTGTTCAAAGACAAACTCTTACTACCTGCCGTTAAAACTTCTTGTCAGGTATCTTCACAATTTTCTTCATTGTAAGAGTGATTTTCTTTTTTGTCTTTTACAGAAAATGTGATGAATTTTTTTTTTTTAAATTTAACCGCGTCTTCTTCTTGTAGACAATTTGAATCTGGAGGCTCTTGGCGGTTAAACCAGACGGTACAAAAAAAAGGAAAAATCTCATTCGTACACAGTGTCTCATTACATACACATACATGCCGGTTCAGTGGAAGCTGCAACATATTTGTTTCTGCAACGTATAGGCTTAATCTGAAACGAAAAAAGTTTCAGCTTGCCTGTTCCATACCTTACATGTTATTTAGTGAGAGGCATGTTCATTATTGGGTAGGAATCTGGAAAGGTACCAAACACATCACCCTGCCATTCCATAGCTTATATATTAATTAATCAATATCTATGCATCAAGCAAGTGAAAAATAAATAAATTTCAAATTTTTATTAAAAAGTTAAAATAATTAAACACACAAATTTACAGTGTGAATACGCAAATACTATTGCGCTAAGGAAAGGCCTGTTTACATGGTCAATAATTCGATTACGTAGTTCATTGTGTTAAGATTCTTTAAGGTACTTTTTCCACGTTTTAGATTGCAACGCATTTGTGAATGAAGCTTCTGGCGGTTTACTTATTAAGGACTGACTGGTTATTATGTCATGCTTTAGTAGGATTCGCGTCACTTCTAATTAAATTACTGCTTGACCATGTAAAATGGAAGAAGTGTTTGTTTAGAGGTATAATCTGACAACTTTGAAGTTTATGTTAAAAAAACTGAAAAATGAAAAAAACCATTCTCTGTCAATGCTGGAAGCTGCATACTGATAATTAAAAAAACACAACATCTGCATACAGTAACAAAACCATGTGTCAGTGCGTGTTCTGTGAAATCTTCAAGCCTTTGGCAGAGAATCGGTACCTCAACACTCCAGAGTTGTGGCCAAAAACATTTTATTGACTTCAAAAATGTCATGACCTAAGTACATGAAATTTTAAAACGACTTTTTATCTTTAATATTTATATATACACATAAATCCAGCAGATATAATTGGACAGTAATTCACACGTCTAGTAATTTTAAATATACAAGTAGAAATAGAATGTTCACAGTGAGTAATTATATTTTAACACTTTAATGTGTGGTGTGTTTTTGTGTGTGTTTAAGTATATGCACATAATATACTGCGTGTATATTATGGTATATATAAAACTCTCCAATTGTTTCTGTCGAAATCGTACCGCGTTTTAAAGGTGTTGCTTCTCGTACGTAGATAGCTCTAGTCGGTGTTCAAATTAGCGTACGAGTTAATGCTTTCAAGGCTTTTGATTTGATATGCTTAAGTTTTGAATTGTGAAAATGGCTGATTAAAAATGTAAAAAAAAAAATCACTAAGATTAGAAGCAAAAGCACGAAATAACAAAATGAATATCATTAATCAAGCTACTTCAAACCACTTTCAACTGTTTCAAAACAAAGCAGGATCCTCGATCGCTGTTGGAACGAGGGTCAGTTACACAGCACCTGAAGAACCCGTGTCCCACCCCAATCAACCCCCGTCATTCCTTCTTTATAATACTGGCGATATTTCCTGATGTTCCCCCCTCCCCACGATTGGTGTGGCACCCCACGGCTCCGCTCAGTACGTACCCGGCCTGTAGGGCGCCGGGTAGAGGTTGCGTGGTGTGTAACCGTAGATCTCACGGGATACGGGCAGATAGCGGTAACCTGGCACTGAGATGCGGTCCACTGCGTGGAGGGGCTCGTCGTACATGGACTTGCTGTATGGCCAGCCGGTGGAGAGTTCGGGGAAATCTGACAGAAGAGGTCGGAAGATGCTACGGGGTCGGGGTGTTATACGGTCAGGAGCCCGCATGTCGTCCGTGCCTGGAACACCAAACCGAACGATACAAGCTATAATGTCTCCAGAAACTAAGAATGGTCTATTTTGCATACATACATTCAAGTATGAGTTATGGGATAATTTTTGGGGAAAATCAACCATATAGTGATAAGATTTTCAAAATTCAAAAAAAGGGTGATTAGAATCATCACAAGTTCAAGAATGAGAGATTCATGTAGGGGACTGTTTAAAAAATTAGAAATACTACCCTTATATTCTCAATATCAATATTTGTTATAAAAAAACAAATATTTGTTTTATACAAATAATCAGATCCACAGTATTCACACAAGATTTAAAGCCAACTTACATCCACCCACAGCTAATCTAACAAAGTTCCAAAAGGGAGTGCACTACTCAGCAATTAACATTTTTAACTACCTTCCTCAAAATTTCAAAGATTTAGCTAATGAGATAGTGCCTTTTCGGAATGCTTTAAAGAAGTTTTTACTCATAAATTCCTTTTATAATAGTAAACAATATTTTAATTATCAGAGATATTCCATTGAAAATTGAATTGACAACTGATTTTAGGTGTTTTATTATTGTACTCTATTTATAACTAAGATTCTTCCAACACTATGTATATTATGTTAGTATGTAGGTGACAATGTCTATATCCACAGGACTGTATCCTAATTTGAATTTATAGAACGCAAATAAATTACATTACTTTACATTACATAAGGTGGCTCCCAAAGGTGTCACTTCCATGGGGTTATGCCAGGTGAATATTTTTTGTATTACGATCCCTGCACCATTACTCCCTTCGGAGCAGCCTGTGACAACACCAGTGTAACACTGGTGGGGCTGGACTCGGGGTACCAATGTGAACAATTTCTACGCCATGTATATTTCAAACGCCTTCCAGATAGGGGAAAAAAATTTTTTTAAGGCGTCAATGAACTGCAACGCATCTGTGACGATTCGTAAGACACTACTTGTGTATCATGTAAGAACTCCAAACAAGCAGTGCTGGAAATGGAAAGTTTTAACAACGGGGTTTGTAAGGAAATATCTTCAATAGAACTTTAATTCATTGCAATTGAATCTGTTTAATAAAAAAATCTGAGGTCATAATTACTTCTCAGCATTGTTTACAAGGGCTGAATGTTAATTACTAACCCTTGAGGGCCCTCACGTAGGACTGCCAGAACCTGGCCTTCCTCTGTATCGGCTCATTCCTGCCTATGATGTCCAAATGATTCTTGAGCATCATCTTGACGACTGGCCTTCGAGAAACTTACAAATGGAATCTCTGCAACAAAGAAAAGTGTTTTAATTTTTACTATACCTTGATGCAGTGATTAAGCCAGAAAAGCGATGAATGCAATTTATTGCCTTAAACAATGTAAAATTATTAAATAAAATGATTGCGAGGCCTCACGTGACTTCGTGCGGCATTAGGTCTTCGATCTTCTGCGATATTTTGAACGGTTAATGGTAATTTGTTATCGACGTTTCGAGACAACCTTTAAATCCCTTCCAAGGGGCAAGCAGTCAAAAAAAACTTTTTTTTTTTTATTTCTTGACGCTTGCCTGCTTGATTGCTTGAATACTTGCAGCCTTAGAAGACAATTTCTTGGACTGCTTGACTGTTGAAGATGGAGTAGAAGAGTTTTCCCAAGACGTCGGTAACTAATTACCAATACACGCTACGTAACATCCAAGAAGAGCGAAATATCATTTACACAGCGACTGAAGCCTGAAATTCCTTCCTGCGGTGTTTGTATTTAAAGTGTTCACAAATTCTACGATGAATTTTCTTACTTGTTGTATGAGTGTATAGATATTAAGTAAGACATTTTTTTCCCAAGAAGAAAATACAAATATCTTCTAACAGTTTTGCATCCATAAAACACAGGTGAAAGTCGTCCGTAACGTGCAACAGCACATCTCTCCTTCACTTATATTCAGTTTCGTGTTGTAACGTATAGAAATGTTAAATTTGACTTGCGACCCCGATGTTTAATTCATCTTACGGGTCAGCAGGTGAGTGATGAAGAAGACATTTACAAACATGGCCGATGGAATACGCACTTGGCCACATTCTCCGAGTTCCAACCCGGCCTAGTTACAAATAGACACACTACTACAGTCTCCTTCCTGCTGTGTGGCACCGCTGTTTATGGCTGTGTCCCACAAGTGCTCCATAAGAGAACGCTGTAATCTACAGAACACTGTACCGTGTCTGATCTGGATATCGTAACGGGTTTTGACGATATGGTACTGCTAATTGCCTTTCCATGAAAAGCACAATTTTTAGATGACATTCCAATTCAAGGCATTGATTGCAGAAAAGACAAAAGCAGAAGGCAGTTCTGTCACACCTTTTGCCTTTAAGTTGAAAAATAACGTAGCATATTTTCCGTATACTAAGAATGATTGGACGTAAAGAACTCAAAAAATATCGCGTCATCAGTCCAACACAACTATATATTCCGAGAAAAAGTCACGTGTTTCGGATTAAATAATCCACCATCAGGCTAAATACAGACTTAAATTGCAGGCAAAATGCAACTCATCACTGTATTAGTATTACAATTATATTACAATATGCAAAGTTGGCTATTTGACATAATACAATTTTATTTCAATATTAACACTGCGATGACGGATCCTACAAAGTAAGTAACCAAAAATTATAATGTAGCATTATGAGCGGTATTTTACCTGAAATTTAAGTATGTATTTAGCAGAAGTGACACTCTAAGAAAAAAAAATTACCGACTCCGGTCTCATATAATTATGTACTTTTCGGACAATGACAATTCATTGGAAAAAAGACATTTTACGCAAACTTTTAGAAGGTTTGTTATTCTTTGTTGTGGTTCTAAAATATTACCTAACACTGTAACTGAGGTAAATGAGTAAGCGAGGGAGGTAAATTAAGGTGAAAATTGGTTGGACGAGTTGAGGCGGGTGATTCGCACTGAATGAATTATCTTAATTATTTTATTTGCAAATTAGAAACTTGCGCCTAAACGTCACTACTGAATACGTACGACACATCTCTGTCCTCCGACTTCAATGACAATAGAAGGGAACAAACAGAAAGTGTTATACCTGACTTCACACACAGTGTCTGGATAGAGCTAAAGTATATAACATTAGTTTATTATCCTAAAGAGAATTCAAACTTCGTCAGACATCTATTAAGTCACTGATATTCTGTAGTGAATCGCAACGTAACCTGAAACGCTCAATCGAATTCCAATTGGGGGGGGGGGGGCATAGATTTAGAAGATGTACCCACATATCCTGTATCATGGTGTGCTATAGGAGGCAATGTAATCTTCCTTTCAAGGAAACCTCCAAAATTTCCAGGATTGTTAGAGAAGACTATTGAAAATGCGACTGAAATGAAGAAACGTAATTCCAGTTGATACTATCTCACTTGCGCATGTTTGGTACCGTATTGTGGTTTGAGGAATGAAATTCCGACACAGGCAACAGAGTTCTCTCCTCTTTAAATAGTCCAGACCGGTTCTGTGGGCCCAAATAGCCCCCTATTCAATGGGTACCGGTGTACTTTTCTGGGGTGCAGCGGACGGGACGTGACTTTGACCACTCACTTGCAACTTCCGCCCATGTTAAAAACGGGCGCAGGTACATTTCTTCTTCCCCTGTATGCCCTCATAGCGTGGGCTGGGACATTTTTTTTTTCCTTTGTACAGTACCTTGATTCCGTCAATTTATATACTTAAAAGACTGTAAAAACACAACAGGTATCTGTCAAATTTGAACTCTCTGAGCGGTTTTTATATACATGGGTCTGCGCATCGTGAATCGAATTTAACAATTGTCCAACAAGATGCGACTTATTCAGTTTATTACATTTCCGTAGGCAGCTCTACATGTTTCGGGTGTTGACACCCATCATCAGGAGCTGGTACAACTGTAATTACTGCTTCTGGTATTGATTAACCGTGTCTACTACCATCCGCTCTCGTTGTTGAGATGGAACTGATTCACACATGAATCAGTTCCAACTCAACAACGAGAGCGGATGGTAGTAGATCCGGTTAACCTTTTGAAGCCTAATGACGACTATAGTGGTCGTACCGCACCGCTAACCTCTAAATGTTGCATTTTATATATTTATTCAACAAATATTTGTACTGAATATTTTAAACATGGTATATACTCTCCGTTTTTTCCTCTTCAAAATGCAGTTTGTTTCATAATTCTAATGTATTTGGTTCCCGGATTATTCACATTTTATATACAGGTGTGCTAAAATTAAAAAAATAATTCCGGCGCCAAAAGGTTAATCAATACCAGAAGCTGTAATTGCAGTTGGACGAGCTACTGATGATGGGTGTCAACACCCGAAACATGTAGAGCTGCCTACAGAAATGTAATAAACTATGTCGCATCTTGTTGGACAGTTATTAAATTCTCTGAGGGGTGTTTTTGAAGACTGAAGTCTTGTGGGAGGTTATGCCCTGAATACTGGCAAATAGTTATGGACGTTCTGAATAGTCATCTTCAGGGTCAAGCAGTGCTAGAAGAGTCATCTAAGACTGCTAGATCCCGATGACGAATGTATCAAGATCCATTCGACAGGAAGTAACATCCCAGAAGATGGGAATCTTCAGAAACATCGCTGCAAGAACGCCACATCTCGCAACAGATAAAAAAAGTCTGGAATTTGTCATCCTAATAGAAGCATTCTAATTTTCGTTTACTAATATGCTACTCAATGAGACAGTGTGTGAAGTCTGTTCCTGGTCTAGTTCAGTGCATAACACAAAACTAGCATTTTGAAAACACCAGCCGTTACGGTAGTATAAAATTGTAACAATACAATGTATTTATTTTCCTGCATGCAACCACAGTTAAAGTAACTGATAGAACAATTTAAAAAAACACGTCTTTTCGTGAAGCGTTCCAGCCATCAGTAACACCAAGTATATTTATTTATTTCAGATCCTAAAATTAGCAGACACGACACCATATACAATGTCGGATTGCACAATATCTGGTTATTATTAAATTGCCAAGAATCTGGAATGAAGATCTTTCGTTCTAACTTAAGGTCGTATGCCGTAATTTGCCTAGAAGCCTTAAGGAAAAGCACGGGATACCTCGACAATCATAGCCCATCTGCCTGTCGATATTTTAAACCGAACCGTCCCTAACTACACCGCGGGTACTTTGAGAGACGTGATCTGCATTGGAAGAACCCCACTCAGCTCCCTTGCATAAGGCCTTGGGCTACACCTATATTTCAGCGGTTCTTCGTACAGTACAACCAACAAGATGCAACGTTTCACAATTTATTTATTTCTGTAAGACGCTCGACATGTTTCTGTCCATCACCAGGAGCTCAAAACTGCACATACAGCATCAGGTTTTGGTCTGACAAATATCTGACGCTGCATGTGCAGTTTTGAGCTCCTGATTATGGACGGAAAACCCCGTCTGAAAAATGAAGAGCGTCTTACAGAAATAAATAAATTGTGAAACTTTGCATCTTGTAGGTTGTACTCTGCGAATATATTAGCAATGCACGGACCTATGAATGTTACATTCTAGCGGTTGTTTTACGTATGTACTGACAAGACGTTAGCCCCGAAAATTGTATTCTTCATGAAACCCTTACACAGCAGTACAGGCACGGTTTACACGTTCAAGAAGAAAAATGATAATCATCTGCTAACATAATGGTTCAATTTGTACCTCACCGGCAACACAATGTGCATCATAAAGAAACATCAATCATGACTACTTTTGAACAAAATTGCTGTTTATTGTGAGAATAACAAGGGATATTTCGGTAAACTCTGCACGAAAGTAATTATTTATTGCTGCATCGGGCGGTACATAGAGCAGCCAATGGATTTTAAATAGAATTTCATATTTATGTATACGCATAATAACCACTGCCACCTGGCGACAGCCCATTGGCAGATAAATATATTACTATTATCATAATTATTATCATTATTAGAGTCTGCGCTTATGCCTCTTGCCCTACGCCTAGTGAATCGCATAGGTGTTCGAGAACAGGCTGTTGGAGTGAATCTTTAAACTGAATATCGGTGGACAAAACATGAAACTGGAGAGAAGTGCATCACGAGAAGATGCACACTTGCTGCTCTTCGACATACGGTGTATTGCAAGCGTGATCATATCGGAAAGCATGAACTAGCTGGGAAGTGAATCTGATGTTTATTGGACCGTGCATCATTGTGATAACTGAAGAATAAAAAAACCAACTAGACGCCACTTTTTTTTAAAATGTACTTCTTATAGGCTCAACATGTTTCGGGCACTACTATGCCCATCATCAGGAGCTCACGACTGTAATATTGATTACCACATTGGTCGCTTCATTCTTGGTTTGCTGTATGTTGGAGGTTAGGTGCGGTTAGGCTGGAGTAGTGTCTGGGCTGCAGGATCAAGCACGTGCTTGAGCCTGCAGCCCAGACACTACT
>Ga0123357_10015403_pt1 | contig 10023 bp, 5 predicted proteins | sample TergutEmb28metaG_FD_89873 | JGI IMG/M metagenome (GOLD analysis project Ga0123357, IMG submission 89873) | Embiratermes neotenicus P4 segment gut microbial communities from Petit-Saut dam, French Guiana - Emb289 P4 | ecosystem: Host-associated > Arthropoda: Insects > Digestive system > Gut ... | reverse complement strand
ATATTAGGATGGATCTCCAGGAAGTGGGATGTGTGTATAGGGACTGGATTGGGCTGGCCCAGGATAGAGACAGGTGGTGGACGCTTGTGAGTGCGGTAATGAACCTTCGGGTTCCGTGAAATGAGGGGAGTTTCTTGACTAGCTGCAGACCAGTTAGCTTCTCAAGAAGGACTCTGCACCATGGAGTAAGTTAAGTAAGTAAGTATTCAAACGCCTTATAGACATAAATTGGTGAAAATTATAACCAAAATTGTTGTTCTAAGTAAAGATCTGACTAACTTAAGTTATTTGCTAAACAGAAGCATGCGATAAATATAATTCTGACCAAAAACCTGAGGTCCTCACGCAAGACGGAACTTACAATTGTCGCTACATTTGCATGTTGGGCAGTAGCTTACTAGAACTATGGGAAATGTACTTGTACCAATGATGTAGTGAGGTTACACTTGAAGGTGTCTAAAGGGAATGTACTAAAGCCATCAAGGGACCCTTTAGGTATTCAATTGTAACTTTGTAAATAAACTAACGCGAATGATTGTTTAGAAGCCATGAAAAGCGGGTGGTGGCTAGAATGCAAATTCTCCTCGGGTCACAGGGAAAAATACTCCAGAAGAAATTGGATACCTACGATGAACTAAATGTCACAAAAATTAAAACGTGTGAAATTAGTGTAATTTCAAATAATTATGGCACCTTCGAGATGGAAGATTTTACTCATTCATCTGAACGTTGCTTTTGGTTATGAAACTTTCCAACATATTGAAAAAATACGAAACTATACCCTGGCAATAAAACTAGCGAGATCCCTAAAGTTCCCAAAATTTGTTACGAATGAACCTCGTGTTTGCAACGAATAGCTACCCGATATTTATTCCAGAAATCTGCAAGCGCGTACTGAAGAAACGAAATCCCCAAACCGAGGTAAATTTGGTTTTTGTGCACTTCATACTACAGTTTATGAGGCTTTCGAACCAAGTGAAATTTCAACAATATGTTTATATCTTCGATTCTGTTAAAAAACAAAAACTTTTATGTTCTCATGGAAAGCAAGTCTTTTGTATAATTATCCCTTACAAATTAAAACTTTCTGGTCAGTACAATCAATTTTATCAGAAATTTTAGTATTTCGGTTGAAGGTGAATTGCCTAGATCTACAGGATTAAATTCAGTGATGACAAGCTACCTTCCCGTTTCCCTCTTCCAATTATGCCCTTTTAACACCACGTATATATCAAAACGCCTTTGTTGATACGTTTCTGTGTACCACGAATCGAAAGGAAAGTTATGTTATTCTATGTTATGTTATGTTATGTCCCCAGCAAGCTACAAAGCCGACTTCAGTAGTGCGTGAGTTGTGGAATGTTAAAGCCCATGAAGACAGTGTTAAGTCGCTTATATTCTCGTGTTCTTAGGCAACATGATTTTGTCTTGAGCTAGAAGAGGCGGAAATCATGTAACATACCGCGGTGTTAACGACAGAGTACATGGGCAATCCACTTAGACATTACCTACGCCAAAGTCTTTAGAATATTAAGGATTAGTCTACTCCATTTTCAGAAGTAAGCAATTCAATGCTATCATTAAATTAGCCAACCACACAACACTCAATTATGCCCGCTTGAAATCTGCGGTTTTTAAAATTCCCGTGAAAAGGCGAAGTCTGAAAAGCAAGTTTCTCTGCTTGGCTAGGCTTTCCAAGGCAGTCTGGTTCGCAATTTTGTTTGTGGTTTTCAAAATTATTTACACTTATTTTTTATCACCAAATAACGAAATCAGCAAGCATGCAAAGAATATACAAAAATAATAAAGGAATTATTCGCAACGCTGCACAAAGCGAATCCAAAACAGACACTTCATTTGGCGGTGGTCACCTCCACGACCATTCAAAGCAACTGAGCTACCGTAAAGGCAAATGGGATGATATGTCACTTATTTGCGAACACAAACCAATCTGCATGAAACCATAGGTCTGTATTGCAAGCGGGTGCGAGCAAGGATTTTATTCAAAGGAGGAATGGAAAACACTGATTTCATTGTGAAGAAGGATGCATTATCTCTAATGTTCTGCAGCAATCTTCATGTTTGAACCGTGCATCAATGATAATTAAAACACTTTATTATCCATTTATGTACAATATACAATTTGTAGATACAATTAAAATTATAAAATAATTAAAAGTGCTCCAACATGTTTCGGATCACAGAGGATTCATCATCAGGGAGACTTGTACAGTGCTGGGCTAAAAAGTACAGGAATGATTCTATCGTGTCCTTTGACATGGACAAGGTCGATGTTATGGCAGCATATTCTGACCCGTTGTGTGTGTGTGTGTGTGTGTAGTTCACTGTACACGAAGGGACTTCATATACAGTGAGCTACACACACACACACACACAACGGGTCAGAATATGGAGCACTTTTAAATATTTTATAATTTAATTATGTCTACATATTATACATTGTGCATTAGTTGGATAATATAGGGGTTAGTTCTGCAGGAAAGTAAACGCTCTTTTAAGCGTCAGCCAGTGTTAACCTATAAGTGTGCTGAGGCGCGGACCATGAAAGAGAACAGCAGAAGAATCTATCTTTACTCTGGCGGTTCAGCCATTTAGTGCGAATGACAAGAAAGACTTTCGACGAGTACTTCAAGAAGAAAGTTTTCCCCAGACATTTAACCCAATGCAGAACCTTCGTTACTAGGTCCCGCAATTCCCAAAACCACTGCCACGTAACAACCAACTCGATAAAAGTAGGAATGTCATAATATCTTTGATAGAGACGACGGATCAATAAGTTATTTCCAAGATCAAGGTGCTGCATCTAAAGTCGTCTTTGATGTTACGCAACGCTCCGTGATTTGTGGAACTCTTACATTACCAATGGGCTGATAAAAAGGAATCCACTATGTATGCTGCATTATCGACTATGAAAGATATGTATTCCCAGCGTGAGAAAGCACAGTAAAAGTCGAGGATGACGTCGCTTAGGAGAAGGCCTGGTGGCGAAAGCTTCGAAAGCCTCCAGCCAGATGACGTCACAGAGCTAAAAAACCCATAAGAACAGGACTGACTCTGGAAGAAACCTTAAGGCGAAGGAGACAATGAACAGCTTGCCTCACGAGAATAAAAGTGAGCCTACAACGGTAGAAATTTTGAAAGTTTCTAATGTGCTGAAATATTCCAGACTAACGTCTCCATTCTGCAGAAACTTAAAGACAGATATGAAAGTGGATCTCTGAAAAGAAATTTCTATAGTGAACTGTTCCCTTACAAAAAAATATTAGCCAAGAAAGGGAAAAAGGATTTCCAGTCAAAACTGTTAAATATTCATCCGGGTTCCCAGGCTTTTTCATTATTAACCTCTTCTGCACGTAATCCAAATGTTCAACCGGGATCTTCATGCGCAGTAAGGCCTACTGCAATGGATGTTGTTACTGAATCGGACTGATTTAAATTGTGAAGTAGTTTTATGTTTATTGGACCGTGCAGCATTCTGAGAGTTGAAGAATAAAGACCAACTTGATGCCACTTGCTATTTCATTTCACTTCTTATGTGGTCAACATGTTTCGGACATTAATATATCCATCATCAGGAGCTTGCGACTGTGCTTCAGTCTGCAACACAGATACCAATCCAACCCAACTACACCGAAACTCCAACACACATCGAACCAAGTACAATAGACCAATGTGGTAATTCAACAGAATAGTCGCAAGCTCTTGATGATGGATACATTAATGTCCGAAACATATTGAGCGCGTAAGAAGTGAAATAAAATAGCAAGTGACATCAAGTTGGTCTTTTATTCTTCAACTGTGAGATAATTCTCGGACACTCTTATCAAATTCTTTCATTTATAACATACCTCAAACTAAACTAAACCCAGACGTTATTTTTTTTTTTTACTTCTCACTTATGTTGTGCCACAATTTGAGTTACATTACTGTACAAACATGTCACTGCAAGCGACCCAGAAATGTAATGCATTATTTCTTCGTGGTTTCTTAACCACTGTTCTGACAAATTTTATTTTTGGCAAAAGTCAGGGGTGAAAATTCCCTCACAAAAGCGCAATCTAATTGGTAAATACGCTACCAACAAAACTGTGACACCTGACAAAGGGCAGATTCATTCTCCTGTTAGAGAGCAATCTCAGACAAAACACGCCACAATACACAATGCACCAGCGGGACTTGAAGACGGATTGTCCATCAGCTGAACGCGACACTCCGGGCAAAATGAGAAGGTATCGCTTTAGAACGCAATCTGGGATTTTGAGCTGGACTAGGAACTTAGTCCAGCAATTGCTGTAAGGGTAAGCGTGAGATTTTAAGTATTTTACTGGTTGCTCGCAGGCTAGTTCACTCTCGCTGAACACGAACGCTTAATCGAATTATAGAGACAGTACAATCGAATGGCGTAGGCACAAGTAGCTGGCACTGCACAGTTTTGGAATGTGGCCCCGACTACAGGCGTTCCAAGATCACGTTCAGATTTTTTGTCACGTTAATTACGCTTCCCTATAAGCAGTGAAGATTTATGTATTAGTCGACTAAAACAACGGAAAAGCAAAGGTGATCCTTCACCTCAAACAAAACACTGCAGAAATGCACAAGCCAATTGCCCCCCTGGTAATTTACACAGTTGGTTCTAGGCTGGTACACTTTTTCAGTGTATTTACACCACTATGCGAATATCTGATGCTATTTACCTTACTGACTGATTAAAGAATATTAATTTCACATTTCAAATACTACCCTTTTTTTCTGAAACACCTGGAGCCTGTTTCACGAAGCGACCAGTGTGACAAGTGACAAATAGCACTAAATCCTGTTTCACAAAATACTTTGCTGCACTTGCCGCCATTCACCTCAGAGACTAATGTGACAGGTAGTGGAAGGTGAGAATAATTGAAATGGGAACTGCAAACAAACTCGCTCTTCTGCAGAAGATAAAACGGGAAAAGGCTGTTCTTTTCGGGTCATTTTCGACTGACTTCACAACAAAAAGAACTATGAGAAGTGGAAGTGCCCGAGCTTGTCGAGTCACTAAGAATGGCTGCAGCAGCACTTCCACGACACTGAGGTCAAACTGACGAAAGAGGACATTGTTGAGTAAGAAATGTAATATATGTGTAGGTGTGAACCACGTAAAAATAGTATGTATGTTCTATCTTCATAGTGCGCCGGGTAGCTCAGTCGGTATGGCGACTGACTACGGGCTGGACGGTCGGGCATCGAATCCCGTGGGGACGAGATTTTCCGCCCGTCCAGACCGGCCCTGGGGCCCACCCGGCCTCCTGTAAAATGGGTACCGGGTCTTTCCCGGGGGTAAAGTGCGGCAGGGGCGTGCTGCTGACCAATCACACCCTTCTAGTGCCGCGGTCATGGAAGAGTAGAGCTATACCTCTACCCACCCTCTGGGCCACATCGAGCCTGTAACGGGATCACTTGATCTTTTTTACTATCTTCATAGGCGGTGTAAGCAGGAATTATAATTATTCCTATGAAGATGAAACAGAAAGTGTCCCGAAACTTCGGAACATAAAATTCAGATGGCGGGGTATCACCCAAAAGAAAGAATACGACATTCAGAAAAAGGCGAAAATTTGAAATCAAGAATATTTTTTGTAGGCGGCAGATTCTTGTAAACCGGTGGTGTAAACATGTGTCCACCAACGTCAGTTCACTCATCATAACGCTGTTCATGTCCGACCATTAAAGAACAAATCGTATAACAAAACCTACAAATTACTAATCTTAATATTATACTTTTACGCAAAATCCCATCAGAACTCCAACATGTTTCGAAGTGTCTTGATCATCTTCAGGAATTTACCTAACATAAATAAACCATGTATAAAGCACGGATGGATTATTAAATGTTTTATCATATCTTCACACAATTTATGGACAAATTTTAATGTGTTTAATAATCCATCTACGTTTTACATAAGCTTCACTGATGTTAAGTGACTCCCTGAAGATGATCAAGATAGATGGAAACGTGTCACAATTTTGATGGATTTTGTGTATAAATATAATTTGTTGATTTTATTTTAAGCATTGTCAGTTCACTCAGTTTTGTAATTTGTTAACAATCCGTTTAAGCTGCTTACGTCGAAAAATAGCTGCCTCCATTCCTTTTCTAGAATATTCTGAATTGATCAACAAATCAAATTTTCCTTCTTCCTTCCACACTTTATAATTGTCCTTTAACTAAATATTTACTTATCTCCTTTTCAGTAAATTCACAATTATATTGTAGAACTGGCACGGCGATTACTATTCATCGATATGGATCCATACGAGTGCGGACTGGCGTATTCTACTAGTCACAGGCGTGCATTGTGCCAGTCACAGATGTGTATTGTACTAGTCACAGATGTGTGCGTAACTCTTTTCAGTATTAGATTTCAGTCACAAGAGACAATGCAAAAATGAGAGGAGTATGAAGAGGTAAGGACGAAGTGTAACGAAATGGGCCTCCTCATCTTGGATATCTTGGAAAGGACTGTCCTTCCGTACAAAGTTTGGAGGTTGACGACTGTTTTCAGCGTGATGAGACAGCTGTACCTCAGCAACAGACGCAGTTACCTACGTCTGTATTGCCTACTAATACACCCTCACCATCTACTGTCAGAGATGAAAACAGGAAAATATACACTGGCCTTAGGCGCACCGTGCCTGGCACCCACTGAATGATACTGTCTTCCTGTAACTAGCCAGTGCGGTGCTATTTGTAGCAACTGATTGTCACTTAAAACACAAATTCAGTTGGTATCCTGGTGTAAAAATGGTCCAATCATGTTGAGAATTTCTTCCATCTTGACTATAGTTTAGACAGAATCTGTCGGTACATTTATAACTCCCCGCCATCTCACTATAATGCACTCTGCTTCTGTAAATCCTTTATCCCCGAATCACAAGTTCATTCTCATATTCCTAATCACTGGACCACATACTGACTTAATTTTAACCTAAACGCAACATCCTCAATAACCTTCCACATCACACGATCCTCTAAACCGGACCAGTCTGACCGTACTATCTAACTCTTGTACTATACCATGAGAAGTGACCATGACAAGCAAATGTCCTTGTGAAACAAACACTTGTCAGGCGGCTCAGACTTTCCTTTCAATTTGTTGCACTTTACCAGTCGATTGTCGTTCTGTGAACGGACTCCAACCATTATTGCCATTCTGAATAGTATTTACACGTGTCATGACAGGTCTTGTCGCTCCTGAAAAAGACCCCAGAAAGTTATACGTCTGCCATTGTTCATCTTTGGTCCATTAATTAGGCTCGGATAATGAATCTGTTACAATTTAGATGTCTTCCTTTAACCCAGTAATTAACAGTATTCTTCATACACCGTTGTCTTTCATTACTTCTGTTTGTAATGCGGTACAGTCCTGAGGTATAATGCGCAGCTTGTGGTATCATGTACCGGCGATGCCAGCAGGCAGCATCGCCGGTGCATTATATCACAAGCTGTAAGCACAGTCTAGTGCTCCTGAGGATGAGCGAAATTATCGCCCGAAACATGTTGAGCTGATTGATTATCAATAAAATTTGTTGCTGTTGCATCTAGTTGGCTGGTTATAGCATTTTATCAGCGATGCACGGTCAGAAAAACATCTGATATCATCTAAGCCCTCCAAAGCTACAGAGTTCCTTGAACTTACACTTGTGTATATGGTGTACACGTGGAAATATAGTGTCTTCCTCTGCACAGGTGTAGGCCTAATTCTGCACATGACAGCACAATGATCCTGTCAATATAGACCTACCAAATATATAAACGGCCAAGCAATACGCTTGCGTGTATGCATGGTGTGAGCATGGTAAGTGAAGGAAGAGTAGTAGGTGCACTGAAATTATATATATATATATATATATATATGAAGAGGGGATGGGGCTCTAATGCTGAGGTCTAAATATAGACGAATATATTGGCATTAGCACAATATTTTTACTCATGCTCAACTATGATTCACGGCTTAAAAATCATGCTTCTTTAGGCCGAGCCAATAGCAATTTGTCTGCCAGTCAATTGACTTCAGCAAATAACGAACGGGCATTTGAGTGAAATTTTGATGGACTGGCAGAAACTTAACCAAATTGACTTCAGGCCTACAAAAATGTCTCACACTGCAGCTAGAACGCTGATGAAGCCATCATTAAGAACGTTGGCTGCGACTTTATTCTGCGGGACAACATGGCGTCACAAAGCAAAAAACTGCTATTTTAAAGCTTATTATGTTAAAGGGCAAAAAAACTTTCACAGTTCAGCAAAATTTGGTCCTTTTCTTAAAATAAACTGAGTGTTCTATGCTGTATGACCTGTGATTGGAGGAAGCGCGGCTTTTCAAGAAGAACTCTGTAATGTGGGAAGAGCTCTGCTTGTGCGACCATAAAACGCCTTACATGTTCGCGATCCTTATTTATTTCTTCCAGAGTGAAATAATAGGAGGGCCGAAGTTTGTCTTGAGTTGCGTGTTTCCTGTGGGTTGGGAAAGGACCATCTTAACGTGGCATAAACATGTTTGGACCTGCGTGACTGTTCTAAGTTTCTTTTTTATTGCTACTCTTTTTCTTTTACAGAGCACAGAGTCCGGAGTTTTATTGCGGTGTAGCTCCACTATACACGCGATGCTGTCTGCACACTGTGGATCGTAGACCACATTAGGCATTGCAAAGCCAGCCAAGAGCTAAACGTGATATGCTAGAATCATCCATTGGTTCTTTTATGTATTGAAAACTAGGTAGCGGAACGTCCTTAAGCTAAAGGATTTTCCGTCTTGGCAGTGACTACAAACCTTGGTTTAATATACCTTGTGAGATGCCTGGACACAGAACACCCAAGTCACACATCTTCAGAATAAATCAAGCGACAGAAAAACAAGGCAACACATAGCTGTGATTAAAGCTGCTAATTAGTCCAATACCACAAGACATCAGCATGTTGACTGCGAAATGATGCTGCCACTCGGCTTGGTCGGGGGTCACACCCTAAGCTTCAGTAATGAATAGGAAAGAGGGTCGAATTAAGTCCTCCTGGCCTCATTTGAGGTATTTTTGTGGTGTCTGCATCCGGGAACTCAGGAAACTCACGAAAGAACCTCAGTGAGGATAACGCATTCAAGCCGAGACTATAATTGTTCACATCTTGAGTAAGTCTGAAGTGAGAAAATAAGTAGCATACAATCAAATTTCATACGGCGTCAAAACTCAGAAGTCATTGTCATGAATATTTCATATATATATATATATATATATATATATATATATATTGGTTCACAGGGAACCGCAGCAAAGCACAAGGACTCAATAATACGACACCAATTCGAGTGTACAACACGACGGAGAGAAGACCACACGCACACACACCAGGAACAAGAAATCCCAGACACCCAAGAAACTGAGGAAGAATACTAGAAAACCACTTCCATGTAAGCATTAATTACCCACTACCTTAGATGCATATAAACAGAGGCACAGACCACAAAGATTTGTCCATTTCTACATTTCACACACTTGCTCTCTCTCCCATAGAAAACCAAATGCGCCAAGCCTAAGCACACGACCCCATAGCAAAACCCCGGAGGCAGACCAACCCCTCGACGAGAACAAGGAGATGTCAGACTTACCAATCCCGCAAAAACCACCACCCCTCCACAACATACGAGCGTACCACACCTACAATCACAGTTTCCTCCTAACCCTACACCGATCCAACCAGATAGATCCACACCCAACTACTTACAAATTCATTGACCCAATAGACTTCCCATCAAATTTAGCTTAACAAAAGCACGTAAAATGATGATGAGATCTCAACATCACCACGCGGTTTAGTCATATTATATAAAACTCTTTTAGCAAGAAATTTGTCAAAACATGAAGATGGCCGCTATAGGCCGAAACATGTAGTTTTTCCATTGCTAATAAACACCATCATTTAGCCATATATTTATAGTTGTGTTTTTGACTGAATTTACCTCACCATATAGT
>Ga0123357_10015402_pt1 | contig 10023 bp, 6 predicted proteins | sample TergutEmb28metaG_FD_89873 | JGI IMG/M metagenome (GOLD analysis project Ga0123357, IMG submission 89873) | Embiratermes neotenicus P4 segment gut microbial communities from Petit-Saut dam, French Guiana - Emb289 P4 | ecosystem: Host-associated > Arthropoda: Insects > Digestive system > Gut ... | reverse complement strand
TAAATGGAGTATGTCAATGCACCTATATATTTTCGAACAAAGATACTTACATTACTTTCGGCACCAAGCCGAACAAGTCGGGTTGCGTTCCTGACTCAATTTCAGTATTCCCGGGAACGAAAACATTCTCTTGGACGCAATGGACGTCAAGAATAAATCGTAGCTCTTCATCCATAACCGGACTGACGCTCCCTCCCACTACAACGCCGCTTGACCCCGTTGATCTCGGCGACAGTATTAAGGTAACGCAAACGCAGGTATCGTATCCGTCTGACGTAAGAGCGGTTATCGGGTATCCCCGTACGGGAAGCATCCCTGTCAGAGGAAGTTTGGAAGTCCGGCGCAGTCGTGGCGCTGTGAATCAGGATGTGGTTGTTACAATCACGTTTAACCATCCGGTTATTCCTGAATTTTCAATTTCAGGGCTTGACAGTTATAGCAATTATGCGTTTGAAGAAGTCGAAGTTACCGGAAATTGTTCCGACGGCGGCGACTCTTTCTCGCCCATGCTTAGCTATGCCGCCCCTCGAACCCCAACTACTTCCTATCTGATAAATGCCAACAAAGCTACGGTAATCAGAAGAGGCAGCGTATCGGGAACGAATAAAAACGGAATGGTTAACGTAAAATTCTTAGGAAGCGTTTCAACGGTAATAATTAAATACCGGATAACAGGCAGAGTACCGACATCCGCTATGCAACGAATCTATATTTCGCCGCTTACTTTTAAAACGGTTCCGCCTCCGCCTCCTGTGAATGAAGATGGTTTGTCGTTCGTTAAAGATGTGAAACAGCATGATCTTACTACTTGCGATCCTGTAGAATACTCATTCCATATTCAGAATACAAACTGTGAAGTTATGACCGCAAGTCTTAGCGATATCTTGCCCGCTAATATGAAATGGGATATAAGCTCGTTCGTGTTGGATACCGTCAGCAATAATATTAACCAGTCGGTTGAATATACGATAATCCCTGCAAGTCCAGGCTATGGCGAAACATTACAGATCGACAGTTTGCTAATTTCGGGAGCGAGTACTTTGGAATTGAAGGCATCGGCTGTATTTACTGTAGATGCGACTGATGGAGAGTATGATAACCATGCAACTATTGCATACGACCGGATTATAGAAGATGAACCCATACCACAGGTACTTGAAAGTTCCGATAAATATTCTCTTGGTCCGAATACTACTGTTACGGCAATCAAGCAGCAGCGTCTGAATAAAGTAGAAGTAACGGAAACCAATAGTGCGGCATACAGGGAAAATGGCGTAATTACAGTCACTTATACGTTTAACAATCCGAATGCCGATCCTATTATGGGACTGTATTTAGATATTGATTTCAATGAGGATTTTGCTTATGTTGACAATAGTTTTTCGGCAACGCAGGAGGGAGGAGCTGGAACTTATTTCCCGACTCTTACAGACAGCCTGTCAATGCTGAGTATTGCAGGCAGTCTTGACGGCATTGATGGATTTACCCTGCCGACAGGTAAGACGACAATAACATTCAAATTGAAAGCGCCCGATGTAGGTCAGCTCCCATATATATTAGACGGCATAGGAGTTAGAACGGGAAAAATAGAGGATTTGGATATTAGCTACGACTTATCTTCCACCTCCAACGATCCTTGTGTAATAGAAGCGATTAATGGGCTGGCAGGAGATATATTCATTCCGTATTCAATGGGATTAAATCATGTCATATCCAACAAAAATGTGACCTCGAAAATAAAATAAAAAACCAAAAATTAATGATTGTAGAGACGAGGCGCGCCCCGTCTCTACGTTTTTTAACCCGCCTCTACAAAAATTGAATTACAATTATAACAACGAGGTAATATTGCTAACAAATAATTTGACGGAGATTGCCAATAAAATGATGCCGAAGAATTTACGCAAAACATAAATTCCGCCTTTGCCGATGAGTTTTTCAACGCGATATACGTTTTGAAGAACAAAAAATACAATTATCATATTCAATGTCAGCGCCGCCATAATTACGACAGAGCTAAATTCGGCTTTCAAAGCAATCAAAGTAGTGAATGCACCCGGACCGGCTAAAAGCGGAAAAATAACCGGAATGATGGTTGCCGATCCGCTGGGGTTATCCATTTTAAATAGCTCCCATCCAAAAGTCATCTCGCAGGCAATTACGAAAATTACCAATGAGCCGGCTACTGCAAAGGAAGATACATCTACATTAAACAGACGTAAGATTCCTTCTCCAACAAAAAAGAAAACAAGCAGTATGATATATGAAAAAAAAGAAGCTTTTAATGGACTGAACATACGGTTTTTTTCCCTCAAATCAATAAAAACAGGCAATGAGCCTGCCACGTCTATTATCGCAAACAAAACGATAAAGGCGCTTATCAAATCTTTAAAATTGAATGAGCTCATAGTTGTTTCTTATTTTTTCAAACAGAGTTCATCATTCAATGCAATGACTGCGTCTCTGTACTGTTCTCTTTTAATAACAAATTGCATGTTCACTTGTTTTAAAGATTGCCCGAAACATTCGATGTTAATATTTCTATCGCTTAGCGCTTTTGCGCTCCGGTACAAAAATCCGGGATAAGCAATGTTTGTCCCCATGGCGCAAACAATCGCTACCGGTTTGACCGTAATTTGATATACTATATTTTTCAATTCGTTCAATAAATTATTGACATCCGGTCTATCCCAAACCACCATTGTTATGCTGTTTGCATTGGTCGATTTAAGTATGTAACTCATATTATGGGATTTCATTATTTCCATAATTCTTAAGTCATAACCGACTTCGCCGACCATAAGGGGATCGTGCACTTCAAAAGCAATGACTTTATCGGTTCCCGAAACAATTTCGATTTTCGGTTCGGGCGAAACATAATCTTTAGAAATCAGCGTACCCGGATGATTCGGTTCAAACGTGTTTTTAATCCTGATTTTCACTCCGGCAAGCTCCAAAGGTTTAGCCGCTTTCGGGTGAATCGCTTCCATTCCGACATCGGCTAACTGGTCGGCAATGATGAAATTGGTTCTCCCTACCGGAATTGATTTTTCTATGCCTACTATGTTCGGGTCGGCGCTCGATAAATGAAATTCCTTGTGAATAACAGCTTCATCGGCATGTACATCAACTGCAACTTTACTGAATGTTACTTCGGAATATCCCCTGTCGAAAGCGCGCATAATTCCTTCTGTTCCTTTCGTATAACCGGTTGCTATACACAAGGTTTTGGAAAAATCTATTCCTTGAAACGCTTTATGGATTCGTTCGTCGATAGTCAGGGATTCATTATCGTTGAATCCACAGAGGTCGATGAAAGTTGCATTAATCCGATTGTTATTTAAAATATTTACCGAGTTCCAAGCGGAATGCGCCTCTCCCAATGACGCCAGAATCTCGCGGGCAGCCAAATACAGGTTTGTTTTTTCTACGTATCCTGAAGCAAGCACTTTATACATGGAGGAAAGATAAGTCTTTGCCTGATCGATCCGGTACTTGATAAATTGAGCGGATTCTTGAATATTCAAACCGATTGATTCAAACGTTTGGTTTATTTCCAGCAATTTATTGCATAAATTATCCAAAGCGGTTTCATAATCTTCGTTATGAAGAAACTTTGCATAAATTCCAGCTTCTCCTGTTTTTTTATGCTCAAGCAACCAGTTCGTCACATTGTTGTAAGCCGATACAACAAAAATGCGGTTGTACATATTCGCTTCCGTCCGGTTATTTTTAATAATATTATTCAAACAATCGCCGAACTGAGACATGGAGGTTCCTCCGATTTTTTCTACTGTAAGCATGTATAATTATTGAGTTATTGTATAAGTATCATTTTCAGGCGCTCTACAAAAGCCGTCACATCTGCCTGAGTGATGTCCCATGAACAAACCAGTCGAATCTCGTTTGCGTTTTCATTCCATATATAAAAAAAGTAGTGTTCCAGCATTTTCCGGATTGCTTCTGGAGGTAAAGTCAAGAAAAGCGAATTAGCTTCCACTTTTTGAGTAAAACGCACGCCCGGAAGATTTTGTATCCGATCGGCGAGATATTTAGCCATCGCATTGGAATATAGCGCATTTTGCAGCCAAAGATCATCCTGAAAATAAGCGATATATTGAGCGGAGATGTAGCGCATTTTGGAATACAGTTGCGCCGACTGTTTCCGGTAATACATCAAGCGCTCGTTCCATTCGGGATGAAAAGCGATGATGGCTTCTCCTATCATCATTCCGTTTTTTGTTCCGCCGAGGCTTAACAAGTCGGCTCCGCAATCGCGCGACAATTCGCGTAACCCGACGCCCAGACAAGCGCAGGCATTCGCCAAACGGGAACCGTCGATATGAACGTACAAGTTATGGGCATGGGCAAAATCGCAAAGCGCCGTCAATTCCTCTACTGTATAAACCGTTCCCATTTCCGTTGATTGGGAAATAGAAATCACTTGGGGCTGAGAATGATGTTGAACGCCTATTCCGTGTAATTCCCGAGCAATCAGTTCGGGCGTTAACTTTCCGTCCGGCGTAGCTACCGGTTTCAATACCGCGCCGGTCGCTTTCGCCGCCGCGCCGCATTCGTCGGTATAGATATGAGCGGTATCCGCACAAATAACGCTCTGAAAGGAATGAGTCATGGCTTGAAGCGCGACCGCGTTCGATCCGGTACCGTTGAAAACATAGTACGGCTGAACATCTTCGCCGAACAGTTGACGAAAAACCGCATCGGCGCTATCCGTCCATTCATCGTCGCCATATCCCACAGCATGATCTTGATTTGCATCCACAATGGCTTGCATTATACTTGGATGTATCCCTGAATTATTATCGCTGGCAAAACTTTTCACTTTGTAGCTGTATTTATTAACATGTAAAAAACGGTGCAAAGATACGGAAAATACATATTACCGCAAAGTGCACAAAGTTTAATCGCAAAGTACGCAAAGATAAGAATCATTTCTTTTTCATAATCCGGTTACTTTTTCCCCGTTAATCGTTACCTTATTAAACGAAACATTTTTTGCATTCTTAATTATTAAAGGCGTAGGCGTTGTTTTCACCGTCAGGTTTTCGATGTAAACATCTTCAACGGGCATGCCTTCAAATCCTGAAATATCTATTCCGCTTTCGTTTGCTTTTTCCGCCTGAATATTTTTGAAGGTAAATCCCTTAAATTGAGTAGGAAAATTATTTTTACTTTCGCTTTTGTAATCAGGTTCAAATTTGATGAGGGTCGTACATTCATTCTTAACTGTAACATTGCGTGAATGAACATTCTGGATATATCCTCCCCGATCAAGGTTAGATTTGAAGTAGAGCGCTTCCGCACAACTCAGAATCGTGATGTTTTCAATAAATACATTCCTCACTCCTCCTGAAATCTCACTGCCGATGCAAACGCCGTTTACTTTTGAATCGAACAGGCAATTACGGATAATAATATTTTCCGAAGGTTGTCCGACTCGCCATGCGTCGTTATCCCGACCCGATTTTATGGCTATCCCATCGTCTGCCGTTCTGAATGAACAATTTTCAATCAGTACATTGAGGCAGGATTCCGGATCAACGCCGTCGCTGTTGAAATTATGACTGTCCACGTCAACGCCCCGAACCGTTACGTTCGTGCAGCAAAGGGGATGAATAGTCCAAAACGTTCCGTCTATAACTTTTATTCCTTCGATCAGCACATTGGAACAGGAAACCGGTTCAATCACCGCAGGTCGCAACACATGACCTTCGCCAAAAAGCCGTTCATATACGGGGCGAACTTCCGTTCCCATTTTCCGCAACAGTTTTTGGTCTTTTTCCTGATTTTCTATCCATTTGGCTATATTTTTTGAGCCTTGCCCGTTGATAACGCCTTTTCCTGTAATAGCAATATTTTTCACATTGTAGGCATAGATAAGCGGCGAATAATTATACACTTCCGTACCTTCCCAACGGGTAAGCACGGCAGGCAAATAATCTTTTTCGTCGGTACTGAACAAGATTTCCGCGCCTTCTTCCAAATGAAGGTTGACATTACTTTTGAGTACAATAGGACCTTTTGAAAAATAGCTGCCTTTAGGTATGATTACCATGCCGCCTCCTTCGTAGCTGCAACTGTCGATGGCTTTTTTTATCGCAGGCAGCGCATCGGAAACGCCATCGCCTGTTGCGCCGTACGCTGTGATTAAAAAAGTTCTGTTTGCAAATGCCGGGGCTACAATCGCTTTTTCGATTTCCCGCATTTTACTCCAATCGTTTTTAGCGCCAATTGATGCGCATACTGTGATTATACACAGCGTTAAATAAATTTTTTTCATTTTCAATCTTTTGCTTTTTACCTAACATATTTATGATAAATGTGTTGCTCATTTCAGCTACAAAAATATATATAATTTGCGACAAAACAAAGTATATCAGCTTATGGCTAAAAACCGTTTTTGGTACCGGTTACAGGCTGTAGTCAATTCATTTCAAATCCGGCTCGCTTGCCATTTTCCCTTCCAAATATTTCAACCGTTGCGTCGATTTTTCCTTTTCTTTTTTCAATTTTGCAATGTCTGATAAAACAACGGCAAAATCAAAAGTTTTTACCAAAACATTCTTGTCGGAAGCAGAAATAGTGAACGCATAGTTTCCCGTTCCGAAATATTCCGCTTTGATTGCAGCATCTTTATTATTATCAATGAATTGAATCACGCCATTGTCTTTCCCTTGCGGATAAGCGACCACTTCGGTCGTCATTCCACCGTCAACAAAAGAATAATTCAGACCGCCGTCGTAAGGAATAATTTCTGTCTCGGCATATTCACCGTTCGATTTGGAAACTTTCAGGCGGGAATGATGAATGGGACGGCTTCCGTAATACACGCTGGATAAAAGGATTTCTCCCAACTCATTCACTGTGGTTCGAATATAGGACGTTTGAAGTTTTGCTTCTATCCGTTGAGTTTTATCCACATATTTCCCAAAATCATCGTAGGCGGTATCTTTCTCAAACAGAAATTCTGATTTCATTGTTTCGGCTTCAGCCAATCTCACTTTCAGCAAGCTATCGCAGAAAATCAGATTTCGTTGCTGTTCTTTGGTTTCGACTTGGCGCTTCAATTGTAATCCCTGTTTTTGAATTTTAAATTCTTTTGGAAAAAGTATTTTAATACTGTCGATATGGTTTTTAGCCGAAGTATATTCGCCTTGTTCATACAGTTTTTGCGCGTCCGCTAAATACGCAGTTGCTTGTTTTTTATTTGAATTACAAGCGATTAAAATAAAAAATAAACAAATAAGCAATTCTTTTTTATTCATAATGAAATTTTCTTTATGCTACAAAATTACAAAAAATCAAAGGATTTTATTAATTTTGCCGGACTTTTTACGTTTATTACTTAATTATCATTTATTACAGATAGCTTATGAATAACATTAACAACAGAGAACTGAGCTGGTTGCTTTTTAACGAACGGGTTTTGCAGGAAGCTCAAGATGAAACTGTTCCGCTGGTGCAGCGTTTACGTTTCTTAGGTATTTTTTCAAATAATCAGGATGAGTTTATTAAAATAAATTTGGCGCATCTAATCAGCCTTTTAGAATTGAAAAAAAAGGATGAACTCCTGACCGGAGATTTTACTCCCCAAGAATTACTTCCAAAAGTATTGGACAAAATCAATCGAGATAATGCCGCTTTTTGGAAGACCTATTCGCATATCCTCTCCGAAATGGAACGGCAGGGAATTTATATCGTCAATGAAGAAAAATTATCGCCCGAACAAAAGAAGTTTTGCTTCGACTATTTTACGTCAGTCATTAGCGTTAATTTAGTTACTTTGATGATTCGCCGAAGCGTCAAACTTCCATTTCTTCCCGACGAATTTGTATATATGGGGGTAAAAATGGAAAACAGCGCGCAAAACAGCATTCATTACGCTATCATTCAAACGCCGGTCAATGATTCATGTCCGCGTTTTGTCGTATTGCCTTCAGAAAAAGGAAAAACCGAGATTATCTTTGTGGAAGATATTATCCGCCTGTATCTCAACGATATATTTTTCATGTTCAAATATGATAAAATTTCCGCTCACAGTTTTAAGATTACGCGAGACGCCGACTTTGATATTGACGACGACGTGTCGAAAGATTTTGTGGAAAGAGTGAAGCAAACGTTGGTCAAGCGGGAACACGGACAGCCTGTCAGTTTATATTACAATAAAAAAATGCCCGAAGATTTGTTGGATGTACTGGTAAAAAAACTGAAGTTTTCATCCACAAAACAAATGGAAGCGGCAGGCAAATATTTTCAGATGCGGGATTTAATGCACTTTCCAAAAGTAAATCCGGCGCTGGAACTCGAAAAAAGAGAGCCGGTTCCGCATCCGCTTATCAAACCCGGCAACGGTATTTTTGAAGATATCAGGGAAAACGATTTATTGCTTTATTATCCTTATCACGAATTTAGAAACGTCATCGACTTCTTGCGGGAAGCGGCAATAGACCCTGCAGTAGAAAATATTTCCATTACTTTATACCGGACGGCAAATCATTCCAAAATTATTAGCGCTTTGAAAAATGCCGCCCGTAACGGCAAGAGAGTAAATGCTTTTATCGAACTGAAAGCTCGTTTCGACGAAGGGAATAATGTGGATGTAACGACTGAACTGCAGGAAGCCGGCGTTCATGTTAATCACTCGTTAGACAAACTCAAGGTTCATAGCAAACTCATTTTGGTAGAAAGAATTGAAGAAGACGCGCTTAAAGGCTACGTATATATCGGCACGGGAAATTTCAATGAAAGTACCGCTACAATTTATACCGACTTCGGTTTATTATCGCACAATCAATCGCTGGCGAAAGACGCCCGTAAAGTATTTGATTTTCTTTACGGTAAATCGTTAAAGCCTCAATTTAAGCATTTGCTGGTAGCGCCATTCAACTTGCGTAAATCAGTTAAAAAAATGCTGGAGGAAGAAATTGATTCCGTTAAACAGGGAAAGGATGCTTATTTCTACGGGAAATTTAACGGGCTTACCGATGAAAAAATGATCAAACACTTTTATGAAGCAAGCGCTGCCGGAGTAAAAATCCGGTTAATCGTCAGAGGAGAATGCTGTCTTCGCCCGCAAGTGGCGGAGTTAAGCGAAAATATTGAAGTACGCAGCATTGTGGATAAATATCTCGAACATGCCCGCGTCATTATCAGTTGTAACAAAGGAGAACCGCGTACCTATATATTAAGCGCCGACATGATGAACCGGAATTTAGACAAGCGGGTAGAAATAGCAGTCCCCATTTTAGAAAAATATACGGCAAAAGTTGTCCGCGATATTTTTGATATTCAATGGAGCGATAATGTCAAGTCGCGCGATTTAAGCAGCAGCAAAAAAAATGAATACGTCCGCAATGAATTGAAACCGGTTCGTAGTCAGGATGAGATTTATGAGTATTTGAGGAAACAAGAGGCTGTCTAAAAAATTTATAAGAGAGAGAGCCTGCTGACGCCAAACCCCTCGTTATCGGCTGGTCTTTTTTGTTTTTTATCAGGCATATTCAAGCGCTAATATATTGATGTGTAAAATATCTTCTATTTTAGTCAATGTTTCCTGCGTTTACTGATTTTGGCTTTTTCTTTTTCCAAATAACTTTCTCGCATATAATTGCTCAATGGACGAAAAAGAGTGTCCAAATCAGCATTTGGCGACAAATCCAACAGTGTCGACTTGCCGATAACGTTGGAGCGGCTTGGCGCAGGCGGGGGGTCACTGCCGCTCGGACGGGCGCAAAACTTGCAAATCCGCACTAACTTTCAGGCGAGCCACGCCCCCGCTTGCGCTAAACCGCCAGTTATATGCCGTTTTTTCTTCATACAAAGTTAGCAAATATTTGTATTTCAAAGGTTAAGAAGAAGTTTGAAGTGCTATGAAAAAATAAACATAACATGGATCAATTTTTTATTATCATCATAGCGAAAGATTTTTTACTATTGCTCTCGAAGAGAGCCAAGCTACCTAAGCAGTATCCTCAGGATACTGTATTACAAAGATATACCTGT
>Ga0123357_10015401_pt1 | contig 10023 bp, 16 predicted proteins | sample TergutEmb28metaG_FD_89873 | JGI IMG/M metagenome (GOLD analysis project Ga0123357, IMG submission 89873) | Embiratermes neotenicus P4 segment gut microbial communities from Petit-Saut dam, French Guiana - Emb289 P4 | ecosystem: Host-associated > Arthropoda: Insects > Digestive system > Gut ... | reverse complement strand
TTCTCTTCTCTTCTCTTCTCTTCTCTTCTCTTCTCTTCTCTTCTCTTCTCTTCTCTTCTCTTAACAACTCTGCTCCGTCTTTTCCTGTCTTTTAGTTTCTTCTGCCCACCCAGCCTCCTGTACAATGGGTACCGGGTCTTTCCCGGGGTAAAGAGTGGCCGGGGCGTGATGCTGACCCCTCACCCCTTCTAATGCCGTCGTCAAGAAAGAGTAGAGCTATACCTCTACTCTCCCTATGGGTCGTACGGCCTGTACAGAGCCTCAGTGCTTGTACAAGGGTGCACTGTACCTTTACCTACCCTGTCGCTATAAACACGGCAAACCATCACACGTTCCAGTACAGCACCAATGACATGCCGTCAACACGTTTAAACCCTCCAGTAATCATCCTCGGAGAAAAACCTACGTAATTAGTTGTTGTGTAATTTTATAAGTTAAAATGTCTGGTGTAAGAAGAATTCGTGTTTCTGTGTCGGTAACAAAATGTAATTTCCATATGCAGGTCAGCGTCTTTGTTTTCATAACTCTGGACATGTCCAGGTTCTCAACTCATTTGGAAAGCTGGTAATGTAATTTCTCAGTGGCTGTGTCGAGGTGAAGTTGTTCATTTTTAGGTGGAGGACAGCACCATGGCAAAATTATTATAAGGTTAGGAGCGTCGCCTTAGGGACACCATCTTGCAGTTCATATGGTAAGGAATGCATCAGACACACAAAGCTGTCCTTTGGGCCCCAAATGAGCATTTGTACCGGGACAGTGAAATGGCACTTTGAAGCGAAAATCAACTTTAACACACTTTGCTGCCAAGTTCTTGGGCACAGCAGTGTTTTCTGAGATGTGTCTTACTCTTCGATTGCTTGTTCTTCTAATCACAGTGAACATTAAGATAAAATGCGTTGGGAGCATTTGTGGAGTGATAAAGAGTGATACAGAGTGACAAAGAGTGACAGAGTGACAAAGAGTGACAGAGTGACAAAGAGTGACAAAGTGATAAAGAGTGATAAATGATGATAATGAGTGATAAAGAATGCTAAAGAGTGATAAAGTGTGTTAAACAACGATAAAGAGTGATAAAGCGTGATAAAGAGCGATAAAGAGTGATAAAGAGTGATAAAGAGTGATAAAGAGTGATAAAATCGAGGCCTTCAAAAAAATTTGTCTCAGTGGCACTTTTCGCCCACAGATCTCATGCGTATTGACTCGGGAGCACAGTCCAACTTCCATGGTGTCAGACTAACTAACCTATGCCGTATACCACAAGCAACGATATGCTATTTACTCTGCGTTATGCTGTGTCTACATATAAATAAAAAGGCAAAGGTCACCCTATAACAGGCCACGAAGGCCCAGGGGTGGATTAAAGGTACAGCTCCACACTTTCTTTGACCAGGCGCTGTGGGAGTGGGTGATCAACGCCACGCCCCGGCCGCTTTACCCCCGGGAAAGACCCGGTACACATTGTTTAGGAGACTCGGTGGGCCTCAGGGCCGGTCTAAAGAGGTGCAGAAAATCTCACGACCACCGGGATTCGATCCCTGGATCGCCTAGCCCGTAGCCAGTCGCTATACCGATTGAGCTATCGCGACTCATCTACACACACACACACACATTAACAGACAATGAAGTTCGTGTCTCGGACAGCAAACTATGTGCCCTCGTTAGAAAGTCCGGTTGCTGAAGGACGTATAGAGAAACAATCGCAGTTCATTGCTAGTGCCAAAGGTAATAATGCACAGTATAATTAGACCTACACTCTGTTAGTAAAACGAACAATAATATTGTACCAGACGTCACATATTGTTAACCTAGGGATTAATGATACCAAAACACTGAACTGCCATAAGAGTCCATGTATGCGCTGAGTACATATATATCTATACGAGTATATAAGCCACGTTTTCAAGTAAAGTTCACAGTTATTGCTGACGTCAAGTTTCTATTATGTGTGAAGATATGTTTCGTAAATGGGGGAAAATTAAATTTATTGTCTTGTAAGATATGTTGATACGAACCAATAATAAATTTATAGAACATAATGCAGCTTTCATTTACAACAAAAAACTTGTGACAAAATCAATTATTTGGCTTGGGTGATGCAGCATAAATCCATCCTTACAGAGAGACAGACAGACAAGCATTTCCTAACATGTGATCATTCTTACGCAGATAAAGAGAACGGACGGTGTCAGACAACATTAAAATTAGTACATTTTCGGTGACAGTATGCAGTACGCACTGCGCTATACAGCACGATACTTGTGCATTTCGCAAGTCTTCTTACTTGTATTGCTGAGTCACTCGCTTCTAACACATTCACACCAGCGGACTCTAACAGATCTACCCTTACATCAGAGTCATTCGCTGCTAAGATATCAGTAACAACAGGCTCTACCAGTGCTAATCTTACAACAGAGACACTCGTTGCTACCACATCAAAAGCAGCGGACTCCAACAGCTCTACCCTTACACCAGTCACATTCGTTGCAACCACATCCAAACCAGCGGAATCCAAAAGCTCTACGCTCACACCAGAGACCCTCGTTGCTACAATATCCAAACCAGCGGACTCTAAGACCTCTACCCTTACACCAGAGACACTCGGTGCTACCACATCAACAACAGCGGACTCTACCAGCGCTACTATTACACAAGAGACACTCATTGCTACCACATCCAAACCAGCGGACTATAACAGCTCTATCTTTACACCAGAGAAACTCGCTGTTACTAAATCCACACCAGCGGACTCTAAGAACTCTACCCTTACACCAGAGACACTCGGTGCTACCACATCCAACCAGCGGAATATAACAGATCTACCATTACACCAGAGACACTCGGTGCTACAAAATCAATACCAGCGGATTTTAACAGCACTAAATTTACACCAGAGACACTCGATGTTACCACATCCGAACCAGTGGATTCTAACAGGCCTACCTCATACCAGAGCCACCCGCTGATACCACATCCATACCAGCGAACTTTAACAGCTCTACATTTACACCAGAGACACTCGCTCTACCACATATAAACCAGCGGACTATAACAGCTCTACCCTTACAGCAGAGTCACTCGTTGCTGTCACATCAAAAACAGCGGACTCTAAAAGCAATAACTATAAACCAAAGACACTTGCTGCTAACAAATCCACACCGGCGTACTCTAACAGACCTAATTTTACACCAGAGACACTCGCTGCTGCCACATCCACAACAGCGGAATCTAACACCTGAACCCCTAAACTACAGACACTCGCTGTTACCACATCAACAACAGCGGACTCTAACAGCGCTACTTTTACACATGAGCAACTAGCTGCTACCACAACCAAACCAGCGGACTATAACAGCGCTACCCTTACACCAGAGTCATTCGATGCTACGACATACAAACCATCGGACTCTACAGCTTTACCATTACACCAGAGTCACTCGCTGCTACCACATCAAGACCATCGGACTTTAACAGCGCTACTCTTACACCAGACTCACTCGCTGCTACCACATCCAAACCAGCGGACTCTAAAAACACTACCCTTACACCAGAGACACTCGCTGCTACCACATCTACACCAGTGGACTCTAACAGCTCTACCCATAAATTAGAGTCACTCGCTGCTATCAAATCCAAACCAGCGGACTCTAATAGCACTACCCTTACACCAGAGACACTCGCTGCTACCAAATCCACACCAGTGGATTCTAACAGCTCTACCATTTCATCAGACCCACTCACTGCTTCCACATCCACACCAGCGGAATCTAACAGCTATACACTTACACCAGAGTCACTCGCTGGTACCATATCCACACCAGCGTACTCTAACAGCTTTACTCATACACCAGAGTCATTAGCTGCTAACACTTCCAAAACAACGGACTCTACCAGCGCAATCCTTACACAAGAGACAATCGTTGCTACCGCATCCACACCAGTGGACTCTAACAGCTCTACCTTTTGTACCAGAGTCACTCGCTGCTACCACATTTACACAAGCAAACTCTAACAGCTCTACTATTACACCATAGCCTCTCGCTGCTACCACATCAAAAACAGCGGTCTCTACCAGCAATAATTTTACACCACAGACACTTGCTGCTACCAAATCCACACTGTCGTACTTTAACAGATCTAATTTTACAGCAGAGTCACTCGTTGCTACCTAATCGAAACCAGCCGAATCTAGCAGCTGAACCCCTACACTAGAGCCACTCGCTGTTACCACATCAAAAATAGCGGACTCGAAAAACGCTACCCTTATATCAGAGACACTCGTTGCTACCACATCCACACCAGGGACCTTTAATTGCTCTACACTTACACCAGAGTCACTCGCTGCTACCACATCCACACCAGCGTAATCTAACAACTGAACCCCTACACTAGAGCCACTCGCTGTTACCACATCAAAAACATCGGACTCTAACAGCGCTACACTTGCACCAGGGACAATCGTTGCTACCACATCAACATCAGCGGACATAACAGCTCTACCCTTACACCAGAGTCACTCAGTGCTACCAAATCAAAAACACAGGACTCTACCAGTGGTAACTTAACAAAAGAGTCACTCGCTTCTACCACATCCAGACCAGCGGGCTCTAACAGCTCTACAACAGAAACACTCGTTGCTACCACATGCACATCAGTGAACTATAAAAGCTCTAACCTTAACCAGAGTCACTCGCTGCTAACACATCAAAACCAGCGTACTTTAACATCGCTACACTTACATCAGAAACACTCGCTGCTACCAAATCCAAAACAGAGAACTCTAACAGCTCTACCATTACACCAGAGTCACTCGTTTCTATCACAACCATAAGAGCGGCCTCTACCAGCGCTACCTTTACACCAGAGACACTCGCTGCTACCACATTCATATCAGCGGACTCTACCAGCTCTACCATTACACCACAGTCACTCGCTGATAACATATCCAAACCAGCGGACTCTAGCTTCTCTACCATTACACCAGAGTCACTCGTTGCTAACACATCAACAACAACGGGTTCTACCCGCGCTAACTATAAACCACAGAACCTCGCTGCTACTACAACCACAACAGCGGACTCTAGCAGCTCCATTTTTACACCAGATTCACTCGCTGCTACCACATTAACGACAGCGGACTCTACCAGTGGTAGCCTTTAGCCCAGAGTCACTCGCTGCTTCCAAATCCAGAAAGGCGAACGCTAAAAGCTCTACTCTTACACCAGAGCCACGCGATGCTACCTCAACCAAAACAGCGGACTCTACCAGCGCTACATTTACACCAGAGACGCTCGGTGCTACCCCATCGACACCATCGGACTGTAAAACATCTACCCCTACACCAGAGTCACTCGCTGCTTCGAAATCCAAGCCAGCGCACTCTAACAGCTCTTCCCTCACACCAGATTCACTCGCTGCTACCACACCAACAACAGCGGACTCTAACATCGTTGGCCTTACACCAGAGCCACTCGTTGCTACCACATCCACAACAGCGGACTATAACAGCTCTACCCTTACATCAGAGCCACTCGTTGCTACCACGTCCACAACAGCGGACTATAACAGCTCTACCCTTACATCAGAGTCAATCGCTGCTACCACATCAATAACACAGAACTCTACCCATGGTAACCTTACACAAGATTCACTCGCCGCTACCAAATCCAGACCAGCTAACTCTAACAGCTCTACCCTTTCAACAGATACACTCGTTCCTACCACATCCACACCAGTGGACTATAAAAGCTCTAAACTTACACCAGAGTCTCTCGCTATTACAAAATCTAAACAGCGGACTCTAACAGCTGTACCATTACAACAGAAGCACTCGTTACTACAACATCAAAAACAGCGGACTCTACCAGCGCTACTTTTACACCAGAGGCACTCGCTGCTACCACATCCACATCAGCGGACTCTAACAGCTCTACCCTTAAACCAGAGTCACTCGCTGATACCATATCTAAATCAGCGGATTCTAGGAGCTCTATCATTACACCAGAGTCACTCGTTGCTAACACATCAACACCAATGGAGTCTACAAGCGCTAACTATACACCACATACTCTCGCTGCTACCACATCAACACCAGCGTACTCTAACAGCTCTACCCTTACACCAGATTCACTCGCTGCTACCACATCAACAACAGCGGACTCTACCATCGGTAACCTTATGCCAGAATCACTCGCTGCTGCCAAATCTAGGACAGCGGACTCTAACAGCTCTACTCTTACACCAGAGCCACTCGATGCTACCACATCCAAAACAGCGGACTCTACCAGCGTTACATTTACACCAGAGACACTCGCTGCTACCACATCGACACCATTGGACTCTAACAGCTCTACCCTTACTCCAGAGTCACTCGCTGCTTCGAAATCCACACCAGCGCACTCTAACAGCTCTTCCCTTACACCAGATTCACTTGCTGCTACCACATCCACAACAGCGGACTCTAACAGCTCTACCCTTACACCAGAGTCACTCGCTGCTTCGAAATCCACACCAGCGCACTCTAACAGCTGTTCCCTTACACCTTATTCATTCGCTGCTACCTTATCCACACCAGCGTACTCTAACAGCTCCACCCTTACACCATAGTAGCTCGCTGCTACCACATCCACAACAGCGGACTCTAACAGCTCTACCATTTCACCAGAGTCACTCGCTGCTTCCACATCCACACTAGCGGACTATAGCAGCTCTACTCTTACACCACAGTCTCTCGCTGCTACCACTTTCATAACAGCGGACTCTACCGGCGCAACCCTTACACCAGAAACACTCGTTGCTACCACATCCAAACCGGCCGTATCTAACACCCCTACACTAGAGCCACTCGCTGTTACCACATGAACAACAGCGCACTCTAACAGCGCTACCCTTACATCAGAGTCACTCATTGCTACCACATCAACCCCAGCGGAATATAACAGCTCTAACCCTACACCAGAGTCACTCGTTGCTACCACATTCACACCAGCGGAATCTAACATCTGAACCCCTACACTAGAGCCACTCGCTGTTACCACATCAACAACAGCGGACTCTAACAGCGCTACACTTACACGGCACTAAACTTAAGCCAGAGTCACTCGCTGCTACCAAATCCACAACAGCGGACTCTATCAGCACTACCCTTACACCAGAGTCACTCACTGCTACCACATTCACACCAGCCGACTCTACCGGCGCTGCGTATCTATTTGATATTCTTACGATAATGTTCGTAGTAAACAGGATTTTGTGTTTTCGTTTCACCTTTCTTAATACCACAAGAAAACCCGCAGAAATAAATCTTAGCACCAATGAAAGCGATATAATTTGTATGGAAGAAACTAAGTGTGAAGTTGGATTGTTGGACAGAAATACGAGTTCAAGTACATTTAGCAGAGTGCGGTGTTAAACCGACAGTTCGTAGAGTGAGGTGCAACACCGACAGTTGAAAGAACGTGACAGGCCGCCCTTATCTTTCCTTTAGGTCTGACAGCTTGTGACAAAGTGTGGACATTTTGCAAAAACGGTAGATTCTCTAGTGATAAACTAAGACAATATCGTATCCAAATGATTTGCTCAGTAAACGTTCTGCTGCTTACTTCAGGTTGCTTAGGATCGCGGGCGGTAAAATAAAGTTCAGAACAAGACAACTTTGAATTCTCCTGACCTGCTAGGATCACGAAATCGCAAGCTAACAGATTGAAGATTCAATAAAATAAATAACCACCTGGATTCAACAATAAGAGTTTATTAATAATTTCAATCCGTTCAACATGTTTGGGCGACAATTTCGCCCATCCTCAAGAGCACTAGACTGCGGTAAACACAGTCTAGTGTTCTGAGGATGGGGGAAATTATCGCCCGAAACATGTTGAGCTCATTGAATTTATTAATTAACTGTTATTGTTGCATCCATTTGGTTGTGTATATTATTGTATCAGCGATGCACGGTCACACAAACATCAGACTGAAGTCTGTCCAACACGCTACCATCATTATATGTCCCCAGAATATATTAATTCTTCTTTAATTTAGTTTCTTATTTTAAAAATATTAACACGAAGTTTGGGTCACAAACAAACCACCTTCAAGTAAGTACTGATAAATTCTGAGAGCTTTAACATGTGTGAAATATGGTCATTAAAATACACACAATCCACGGACCGTAATTACAGATATTTTCAAACTCTTTATTGAATACATTTTTCGTAGAAAAAGATACGAAACTGAGGGTTTACCTTAGGGATTTTTAGAACTCCTCTAACAGACGTACAAGAAGCAATATGTGGCCTATTACAAGTCGCAACTCTCGCAGTGTCTACGTTGGTTCCTCTGTTTGACTTGTAAATGTGCTGGTCTTGGTAACGACATTAGTTCTGTGGATAATTACGGCAATTTACCTTTCTTTCTTCGGGGCGTAACTTCCAACAGTGTCCTTGGATGATCAATGACGGCGTGTTGCAGACTGTACATGCTAGGGAACGTACTAGCATATTAAATTAAAATTGACCGAGCATTTTGAAGTCAAATTTCGTATTTATTTATAATGCACCAAAAATCTAGCAAATGTCCACATCCTTGACAAAGTCGGTAAACCTGGTCATAAATAACGTGGATGTTTGGTGCAGTCTGGAAGGTCAATACACAAACATATTAAGGTATTTTTTTAATAAAATTTATTTCAAATTTACAATCTACTCCTAAGGGAGCAATGAGTAAGTGTTTTGAAAGTGTGTGACAAGAATGGAGAAGTCATTCAACAATGGCACTCCGTCTGAACCCTTAGACGGGTGATATAGGACTCAAGGTTAATCTCCCGCTGCGGTGTGAAATAGATCAGTTGGCCACTGTCTCTTCAATCTTCCTACGATGGTGGGTGGAGTAGCCATCGTAGTGATGAGAGAGTTATGATGGTCTACTAGCCGTCTCTGGTACAAGAGGGATAATCTGTTAATCTCCGTGGAATGTGCAATTCGCTGTGTAATGTGCAGTTGAAAACGTACCGCGGCGCGTTGGTTATGGATCGCAGAATTTTTGACTAAATCCGTTGGATTATTTGCGTATGGGACGGCTTCGCACAGCCCCAGAATTGTATACCGTACGTCCACACAGGTTTGAGCACACATTTGTACAACAGAAGTTTATTTTCAAGGGAAAGCATTGATCTGCGTCCCAGAAGCCAGTACATGCTTCGCAGTTTCAGATTTAAATGTTGACGTTTCGCTTTAATATGTGTGCGCCAGGTTAGGCGTTGATCAAGGTGTATTCCTAGATATTTGACGTCAGTCTGCATTGGAAAGTGGACATTATTCATAGTTACCGGTGAGCAGAATGTATGTTTAGTGGAAATGTTACGTGCGCGGAGTTTGCCTGATTATATTAAGTTATGTAGGATAGCTTTCTGCGCTGAGTAGCATCACCTGGCCAACAAACTCAGTTACAGCCAGTGATTCGAGATAGCCCTGTCGTTTTGTTTAAGAGTGTTCCTGACAAAGTACGAAACAGTTTCCTTGAATCAGTAAAGTGCGACAAGGAAGAGCTGTGAAAGTGACAGGGCGTAGGGGCAGAACATGCAGATATGAAGGTGGTTTGCTTTCCGGGGATAAAAAGCGAACAGCTACACCGAGTGATGGAAAAGAGGGATCTAGTTAGTCCAGAAACGGTTATTATTCACGTGGGTACTAATGACTTGAAAACAAAGAGAAATCTAGATTTTGTAATGGGAGAAGTGTATGGTTTGGTGTCTACGGCAAAGAAGAAGCTACCAAACTACAGACTTGTCCTGAGTGGAGTGTTGAGATGTAGAGATGCGTCATGGCGGCGTATTGGAGCTCTTAATGATAGATTCGACTGGTTAGCCAACGCCTTGGGACTTACCTTCTTTGATCCGAACATCTGGATAGAGGACGGGGACTTCGCTAGAGATGGATTGCATCTGAATGGAAGAGGAAAGAGACGACTTGGACAACTATATGCTAGAGTTAGTGGACTTGATGTTGGAGGATGGACAGAGAGTAAGAAGTG